>BNJT01000845.1_pt1 | contig 16368 bp, 24 predicted proteins | sample 8540491 | NCBI WGS metagenome assembly BNJT01 (sample SAMD00202455, study PRJDB9452) | human saliva metagenome | host: Homo sapiens
GATGCGTTACTTTTGGTAGGTTAAAAACAGGGCTGCCGTCTGCATCGGTGCGTGGCGGCGGAATGGGTGACCGAAAATGCGCCGGTTGATTGAACAGCCCTGACGGGCTGTTTTTTAATGCGAAAAATCGATTGATTTTACAGGAGGAACCATGATTTTTGCCAAATTGGCTGAGAGAAAATCCCATTTAGGTGTGAATGAAAATTTTTAACGGCTGTTTGGAATTTCAGCGATGCAGGTTTGCTGAAGGATGTGGCTGCGCTAGGGGGATGCTGTTTTTGATATTCCGATATAAACGAATTGTGTAGTCGAATGTGTGGAAGCATTTTCAGACGGCCTTTATTTCCTGCCGCCGCTCTGAATAACAGGCCGTCTGAAACCATAAGGAAACTAATATCCTTTATTTTGAGAGGTTAGAAACCATGAGCAAAACCGTCCGTTATCTGAAAGATTACCAAACGCCTGCCTACCGCATCCTTGAAACCGACCTGCATTTTTGATATTGCCGAACCGCAAACCGTCGTGAAAGTCGCGTTTGACGGTCGAGCCGTCAGAGGGTAGGGGGAGCCGCTGGTGTTGGACGGTTCGGCGAAACTCTTTGTCCGTCAAAAATCAATGTGGCGGCGGATTATGTGTTGAAGGCGAGACGCTGACGATTGCGGGCGTGCCGTCCGAACGCTTCACCGTCGAAGTGGAAACCGAAATCCTGCCGGCGGAGAAACAAACTCGCTGATGGGGCTGTCATGCCTCGGCGGCAATCTGTTTACCCAGTGCGAGCCGGAGGGCTTCCGCAAAAATCACGTTCTACATCGACCGTCCGGATGTGATGTCCAAGTTCACGACCACCATCGTCGCGGACACGCTATCCCGTTTTGCTCTCCAACGGCAACAAAAAATCGACGGCGGCGAGTTTTCCAGACGACCGCCATTGGGTGAAATGGGAAGACCCGTTTGCCAAACCGAGCTATCTGTTTGCTTTGGTCGCGGGCGATTTGGCGGTAACGGAAGACTATTTCACCACCATGAGCGGCAGAAACGTCAAAATCGAGTTTTACACCACCGAAGCGGATAAGCCCAAGGTCGGCTTTGCCGTGGAGTCGCTGAAAAACGCGATGAAAAGTGGGACGAAACGCGTTTCGCTTTGGAATACGACTTGATATTTTTCATGGTCGTCGCCGTGGGCGATTTCAATATGGGCGCGATGGAAAACAAGGGTTTGAACATCTTTTAACACCAAGTTCGTCCTCGCCGACAGCCGCACTCGCCACCGATACCGATTTCGAAGGCATCGAATCTGTGGTCGGACACGAATATTTCCACAACTGACGGGCAACCGCGTGACCTGCCGCGATTGGTTCCAGCCGCTGAAAGAAGGGCTGACCGTGTTCCGCGACCAAGAGTTTCCGGCGACCGCGCCAGCCGTGCCGTGCGCCGCATTGAAAACATCCGCCTGCTGCGCCAGCACCAGTTCCCCGAAGACGCAGGCCCGACCGCCCATCCGGTGCGCTCCCGCCAGCTACGAGGAGATGAACAATTTCACACCGTGACCGTTTATGAAAAAGGCGCGGAAGTGGTGCGGATGTATCACACCCTGCTCGGTGAAGAGGGCTTCCAGAAAGGCATGAAGCTCTATTTCCAACGACACGACGGGCAGGCCGTTACCTGCGACGATTTCCGCGCGGCGATGGCGGACGCGAACGGCATCAATCTCGACCAGTTCGCCTTGTGGTACAGCCAGGCGGGTACGCCCGTCTTTGGAAGCGGAAGGTCGTCTGAAAAACAATATGTTTTGAGTTAACCATCAAACAAACCATACCGCCCACGCCCGATATGGCGGACAAGCAGCCGATGATGATTCCTCGTCAAAAGTCGGGCTGCTGAACCGCAACGGCGAAGCGGTGGTATTCGATTATCAGGGCAAACGCGCGACCGAAGCCGTGTTACTGCTGACCGGAAGCCGAACAGTACCTTCCCGCTCGAAGGCGTAACCGAGCCGTCGTTCCCTCGCTGCTGCGCGCGGTTCAGCGCGCCGGTGCATCTGAACTATCCATACAGCGACGACGACCCTGCTGCCCCTGCTCGCCCACGACAGCGACGCCTTCACGCGCTGGGAAGCCGCCCAAACGCTCTACCGTCGCGCTGTCGCCGCCAACCTGCCGCGCTTTCAGACAGCGTCGAGTTTACCGAAACACGAAAAACTGCTTTGCCGCCGTCGAAAAGTCATTTCAGACGACCTCTTGACAACGCCTTTCAAAGCCCTGCTTTTGCGGCGTGCCGTCCGAAGCCGAGCTGTGGACGGCGCGGAAAAACATCGACCCGCTGCGCTACCATCAGGCGCGCGAAGCCTTGCTGGATACGCTTGCCGTCCGCTTCCCTGCCGAAATGGCACGAATTGAACCGTCAGGCGGCGAAGCAGGAAAACCAAAGCTACGAATACAGCCCCTGAAACCGCCGGTTGGCGCACGCTGCGCAACGTCTGCCGCGCCTTCGTCCCGCGCGCCGACCCCGCGCACATCGAAACCGTTGCCGAGAAAATACGGCGAAATGGCGCAAAACATGACCCACGAATGGGGCATCCCTGTCCGCCGTCAACGGCAACGAAAAGCGATACGCGCAAACCGTCTCGCTGGCGCAGTTTGCCGACAAGTTTTCAGACGACGCGCTGGTGATGGACAAATATTTCGCCCTCGTCGGCTCAAGCCGCCACAGCGACACCCCTGCAACAGGTTCAAACCGCCCTTGCAGCATCCGAAAATTCAGCCTCGAAAACCCCAACAAAGCCCGTTCGCTCATCGGCAGCTTCAGCCGCAACGTCCCGCATTTCCACGCAGAAGACGGCAGCGGCTACCGCTTCATCGCCGACAAAGTCATCGAAATCGACCGCTTCAACCTCGCAGGTCGCCGCCCGCTTAGTGCAGGCGTTCAACCTCTGCGACAAGCTCGAGCTCGCACCGCAAAAAAACTTGTGAAACAAGAATTGCAGCGCATTCGGGCGCAGGAAGGATTGTCGAAAGACGTGGGCGAAATCGTCGGCAAGATTTTTGGATTGAGGTCGTCTGAAAATGCAAAAAGGTCTACGGATCGGATGCCGCAGGCCTTTTTATCAAATGCCGTTCTTTCAAAAATAAACGGCGCGGGTTTTATAACTGTTCAAGCAAGCCTTTGAGGGTCGGCCATAAGTTGTCTTTCCGCCCCGCCGTTCACTTCTGGGAAGGGTGGCGTCACGGTGGAAATACCACCAGAAATAGCCGCCGACATAACGGTCTCCCATTTTGGCATACAACGGTTGTTGCAAACCGTATAGTAATTGGCGATACGTTTTTTCTCTCCAAAGTAGCCGGTTTTTGTTCATCGCTTTTCGTCCTGCGTACCGATTTTCACTGATGCCGAACTTGGTAGCTTTACTGAACTGGCTTTGAAGTGGTTGAATGTTCTGCCAAATCATTGCTGCTTGGGATGTTGGGCAGGGTACAGACAGTTTCATAAATAGAGAGGAAAGCATAGTCTACATTGCGCAGGCTGGCTGGCAGGCTTTCAGCATATTTTGAGGTAGCCTCCCAGTCTTTTTCGTAACAATTCGGGCTGGACCATACACTGAGCGTAAGCGCGGTTTTGCCGTTGCGTTTTTGACGACTCCCGTAAGCAGCCCGTGCTTTGGCGTTGATTTCCTCAGGAGAACTGCCGACCCAGTTGCCGTTGAGTTCGTTACCGATTTCCATAACGCAACCTTGTCGCCAAAAGCATTCATTGCCCGTGTGGTGCGTCTGCGGATTTTTCCACGCTGTAGTTTCGGCATTTGTTCGGAATCAAGAATCTCGCACCATAACATTGGCGTGGGGCGCCAAACGCATCCACAACCTTTTTATAAGCCGAAATGTCGTCATCATCCATCACGAGGCGGACTGCCGTCTTTTCCGGCTGGATTTGATGAGTTTGAGGGTCATATCGAGATTGTCGGTGCTCTCCAAAGTGATGCCGCGTATCGGAGTGGAGGCTCGGCGGGTTGGGCAGGCGCGCTGCTGAAGGCGAGAAGAAGGGGGAGCAAAAATACTGCGTTTGCATATTCATATACGGTTCCCGGTTAAGATGAAAACGTTTGAAACACATGGCGGCAGTAAAGCCCGCCATCCGAATCGGCAACCAACCGTTGCCTACTGTGGACAGAAAAGGGTTACGAAAGTTTTGTAAATTTGGCAAACTTCCGTTTAGGAATGTTTACATATAAACAAAGGCCAGTCTGAAAATTTTTCAGACGGCCTCTTTGGCGTCATCAGAACCGATCAATCAACGTGCCGGAACAGTTCCCATGCGTTGTTTGAGCGAAGTTTGGCGTTCGTTGAACAGTGAGGCGTAGTATGTCGCGCTGGTCATCACTTTTTCACATAATCGCGGGTTTCTGTAAACGGGATGGTTTCGGCGTAAATCGAACCTCTCCAACGGCGTGGCGGCCTCGCCAGTTGCGGGCGCGGGCTGGGCCGGCGTTAGAGCTGCGGTGGCCATCACTTCGTTGTTTTTGCAGGCGGCGTTTCTGCGTCGGGACATATACTATGCCCATGTGGATGTTGCCGTCCATCGTGTACAGCCTTCGCTGTTCATGCCGATTTTCGCCTGCGATTTCGCGGGCGGTGGCGGCATGACCTGCATCAGGCCCTGTGCGCCGACGTTGGACCGCGCGCCCATCGCAAAACGGCTTTCCTGGCGGATGAGGCCGTATACCCATGCGGATCGATGCCGGCTTGGGCTGCGTAGCGCTCGGTCGTTTCTTTTAAACGGGGCGGGTAGCGCAGGTTGAAGTCCAGCTTTGGTATCGGTGCGGTCGGCGCTGTTGATGGCCATATCGTAGAATTGGTTGTTGAACGCAGCTCGTGCGGCGGCGAGCAGGTTGTCTTCGTTGAAGCCGCGGGTGGCGAAACGCCATTCGGTTTGTGCCTGACGGCGCATTTTCCAATCGCCGCTGGTTTGGCTTTTGTTTGAACAGAACCAGTGCGCGGTTGATGGCGCCGTCTTTTTCCATACGTTTCACGCCGCCTTTTTCCGACGAACTGACGGTGTTGCGCGTGTTGACACTTCTGCCGAGTTCTCGGCGGACAAAAAGGGCGTAGAAGTTGCGCGCCTGACGCGGCGGCTTTTTCATACAGGGCTGCGGCGCGGGTGCTGTCGCCCTGTGCGCTCAGGCTGCGGGCGAGCCGCGTATTGCCATGTCGGGTCGCTTTTGGCAGTTTGGCGGGCATGGTCTCGAATGATGGCGCCAAGTCGCCCAGCGTTGCAGGCGCAGGGCGGCGCGGGCGTACCATTCCCATTGTTCGTCGCTGAACTGGCTGCGTTCGGCGGCGCGGCTGTAATAGCCCAAATGCGGCGGGCATGTTTTGGTTCAACGCCCGATAGTGGCCCAATACGCCCCATGCGTAGTTGCTGCGGCGCGGCTCAGGCCGCTTTCCATGCCCGCGAGCGTGGCGGCTGCGGCGGGGACTTTTGCGCGTCTTTTGCTGCCGATGACGGACAGCAGGCTGTATTCCTGCGCGCGCTCTGGCCGCCGCCGTCAAACGGCTGCCCAGTGCGGCGGCCAGATTGCGGGCGTCGGTGGTCTGGCTGTTGCCCAGTAATCCGCGCACGCGCGCCAGCGTCGTCGCCGTTCAGACGGCCTGAAGCGGCCGCGCTCGATGAAGCGGGTGCAGCCCCTGCGGCAGTGGTTTCACGCACCAAATCGGCGGCTTTTGGCGTAATTGCCGCCGTTCAGGTCGGCATAACACTCGCACTTCCTGCGCGCGGCCGTCTTTTGTCGAGTTTGGCGTATTCCCTGTTGGAACAAGGCCCACTGTCCGCGGTAGCCCAGATTTTTCAGCCATTCGTTGCGCACGTTCTCCGCCATCGCACTGTCGCTTGCCTGCGCCAGAAACTGCTGCGGCCATACGTCGTCGCCGCGTTTGGCCGCTTCCAGCGCGCCTTCGTATTGGCTGTAATCGGAAAGGATTTTGACTGGCTGTCGGCCTTGCGCGAAGGAATGCCGCTGCTCGAAACGTCGACCGTTACCGGCTGCCGCGCGGGTTGGGGAGGAGCAGGCCGGCAAAACGGCGGCGGCCGAAAGGGTCAGGGATACGGAGAGTGTGCGTTTTATGTTCATGCGAGCTTTCAGTCTTTCTGTGTTTCTTCGTCGTGAAAATCTGTTGAGGCCGTTATTCTATCTGATTTGCAGCGGGTGTATCGGCTGCGAACCAAGATTTACATTTTGAACGTAAAGGCCGTCTGAAAAACAGACGGTTGCGTTTTCAGACGGCCTCACGGCGATACGGGGCTTACTGGTTGCGTCGAAATCGTGAAACCTCGTACTGGCACGACAAAACCGGCACCCGCCTTTTTCTGCGCCAGATAGTCGGTGTAAACCGCGCGGATTTCCTTACGCGCAGAAAGAGGGCGATTAAGTTCGGAATGACCATGAAGCCGTTGAATATGTCCGACAGGCTCCACACCAAACCACTTTGCCCAGCGTGCCCAACACATCGCAGCCAGTACCAGTGTGCGGTAAATGCCCAAATGGCGGCCGCGAAGAGGAAGCGGATGTTGGATCTCGCCGAAGTAATACCAGCCGATGATGGTGGTGAAGGCGAAGAAGGTCAGGCAGATCGCCAGAAGCTGCGAACCGAAGCCGCCGAAGGCAATCACAAACGCCTGTTGCGTTACCGCCGCCCCCTGCAAAACCCAGTTTGTCGGCATCGGTGAGCAGGATAATCAGCGCAGCGCGGTACACACTCAGAATCGTGTCGATAAACACGCCGACAAACGCCGCCATCCCTTGCTGTACGGGGTGGTTTACATCCGCCGTCGCATGGGCGTGTGGAGGGAACCCATCCCCGCTTCGTTAGAAAACAGGCCGCGCGCCACGCCGAAGCGCACCGCTTCGCGTCATCCTGATACCGGCCGCGCCGCCCAACACTGCTTTCCCGGATTGAACGCCGCCACGAAAATATGGTTAATCATCGGCGAAATATGGTCGGAAAAATTGAAACAGAATCACAACCGCACAGATGATGTAAATCACCGCCATAAACGGCACGACGAATTGGGCGACATTTGGCGATGCGGCTGATGCCGCCGACGATGATCAGTCCCGCCAGTGCCGCTAGGCCAATGCCGACCGCCAGCGCCGGCACGTCGAAAGCCACCGTTACCGCCGAAGCAATCGAATTAGACTGGGTCGCATTGCTGATAAAGCCCAGCGCGACAATCAGCGCGAATCGAGGAAAAAGCCCGACAGGAAACGCGCTGCGCTGCGGCCGATTTTCGGCGTCAGGCCGTGGGTGATGTAAAAACGCGGGGCCGCCGATATACTTCTGCCGTGGCTGACCACGCGGTGCTTTCTGCGCCAGCAGCGCTTCGGCAAAAATCGTCGACATGCCCAAAACCGCGGAAAACCACATCCAAAACACTGCACCCCGGCCCGCTGGCGGTAATCGCCGTGGCCACGCCCGCGACGTTGCGCGGTACCGATTTGGGCGGATACCGCCACTGCCAGCGCCTGAAACCGCGACAACGATTTATGGTCTTTGTCGGCGGGGTCTTTTTGGCAAACAGGCCGCCGAATACCGATTTGGAAACCCGCGCCGAGTTTGGTAACTTGCGGCGCGCCCAGATAGATGGTGAAGAACAGGCCGATGCCGAGCAGGGCATAAATCAGCAGGTAGTCCCACAACACCAGATTGACCGCGCCCACCAGCGCAGACAACATCTCTTCCATAGACAGTACCGAAAGGTTGGAAACCCTCATCTTGAAAATAAAGTTCGATTAACGCAAAACGGCCGGAAACTACACCTGCCGCCTTTCCGTTGCAGCCTGCGGCGAAACGTGGGTATGCCGCCCCCATCATACCTTAAATTGTTTATGCAATTAAAACGAAAAACGGGTTCCGCTTTAACGCTCTAACGCTGAGGCGGTTGCGAGGCCGTCTGAAAACGGCGGGCGGAGTTTTGACGTTGCAATCTATGCTAGAATCGCAGCTTCGAAATTTAAGCAAAGCGCCGTCTGAAAACGGCGGCGGAGGAAAGGAAATCAAATATGGCAGGCCAGCAGTGCGGGCGAACATCCAGCATAAAAAGCCCGTCAAGATGCCAAACGCGGCAAAAACTCTTCACCCGTTTAATTAAAGAAATCACCGTCGCGGCCTGCATGGGCGGCGGCGACCCCGGCGCCAACCTGCGCCTGCGCCTGGCTTTTGAAAAAGCCGCCGAAAACAATATGCCCAAAGACAACGTGCAGCGCGCCATCGACAAAGGTACGGGCAACTTGAGGGCGTGAATACATCGAGCTGCGCTACGAAGGCTACGGCATCGGCGGCGCGGCCTGATGGTGACCGCCCGACCGACAACAAACCCGCACCGTCGCCGGACGTGCGCCATGCGTTCACCAAAAACGGCGGCAACTTGGGCACCGACGGCTGCGTGGCGTTCAACTTCGCATCAGGGTTATTTGCGTGTTCGAACCCGGCGTTGACGAAGACGCGCTGATGGAAGCCGCTCTGGAAGCCGGTGCGGAAGACGTCATCACCAACGACGACGGCTCCATCGAAGTCATCACCGCCCCTGAACGATTGGGCGGCGGAAAGCGGCATTGGAAACCGCAGGCTGCTAAACTCCGTTGACGGCGACGTTACCATGCGCGCCCCAAAACGAAACCGAACTTTTCGGCGAAGACGCCGTCAAATGCAGAAACTGATTGATGCTTTGAAGATCGGACTGACGCGTGATGTTTATACTTCCGCCATACTGCGACGGTACAAGTCCGATTAGCAGAAAACCCGCTCCGCAACTTTCGGGTTGCAGGCAGATTTTGTTTGGGCGTTTGAGTCGTATTGAGGCCGTCTGAAAGCCGTAAAACCAGTATCGGCGGGCTTTTTCAGACGGCCTCAACGGCGGCGCACGGCTGGGCCGGCCGGTGAGTTTTTCGTATCCGGGCAGTCGTCGGTCGAGCCATCTTTGTTGGTCGCTCAAACGATGCCGCTGTCGCTGAGGTGGATGATGCAGTTTTCGTCGGGGTTTTTGCCGCGTTCGGTTCGGCTTTGAGTTCGAAACCCAGCGTCGTTTCTGGTCAGTGAGATGTCGAAATATTCGGTTCTGTACCAATGAGTCATTACAAGTCTTTAAACGTTCTTTTCGTGCATAGTAGCGCTCGAGGTGCGCGCGCGTTTTGCAAAGAGTTCGGAACGCACCGCGGCCAGGCGGGTTTGGCGGATGTATTTATGGTAGAAGGATAGGCGATGGTGGCCAGTAGGGCGATGGTAACGATGACAACTCATCAGCTCGATTAAGGTGAAGCCTTGCTGTTTTATTTTCATGGTGTCGGTCTTAGAAAAAAGGTTGTATCCCGCCGGAGGCGGCGGGCCGTAATTACAGTATTATAAAGTCATTTGAAAAGTAATATGTACAGATAAATTCTGAATTTGGGAATTTAGTGTAAGCAGGATGCAATATTTAGAAAACCGGTTTTACTTTTTAACAATGCGTTATTAATGTATATCTCGTGCGCTGGCTGGGATGTGTATTTACAGTAAAATCCGTGCGTTTTTACCGTTTGGCAGAAATATTTACGGGCTTCGCGGAACCGCTATATTTCGTGGCGGCAGACGCTTTTATACAGGTATTGGAATATCGTGAAAAAGATAATGAAGTGGTGGCGATACTCATCGCGGCGGTTGTTGCCGTCTATGCGGTTTGGTCGTTCTTTTCAACCCGAAGAACAGGTGAAGTATCTTACTGAAAACGGTCAAGCGTGGCAATATTCACCAAACTGTATTCGCTACGGGCGAAATCTCGCCGTCGAATCTGGTAACGGTCGGTTCTGCGGCTTCGTCAGATTAAGAAACCGCGTCAAACTCGGACAGCAGGTCATGTCGGGCGACGGATTGCCGAAATCAATTCGACCACTCAAGTGAACACGCCCAATACTGAAAAATCCGTTGAAACGTATCAGGCGAAATTGGCTTCCGCCGAAATCGCCCCTGAACAGCGCGGAAAAAGAAATATCAGCGCGAGCGGTTTATGAAGGAAAAAGCGACTTCCAAAGAGGATTTTGAAAGCGCGCAGACAGCTGGCCGCGGCCAGCGAATGTCGCCGAGCCGAAGGCTCGATCAAGCAAACCAAAATTTCCATCAATACCGCTGAACCGATTTGGGCATACCGTATCACGCGACGATGGACGGTACGGTGGCGATCCCGTGAAGAGGCCAGACCGTGAACGCGGTGCAGTCCACGCCGACGATTATCCAATTGGCTGAATCTGATCGATGTTGAACAAAATGCAGATTGCCGAGGGCGACATCACCAAGGTGAAGGCGGGCAGGACATTTCGTTTACGATTCTGTCCGGAACCGGACGAGCCGATTAAGGCGAAACTCGACAGCGTCGATCCGGGCTCGACCACGATGTCGCTGGGCAGCTACACCGCCAGTACGGACAAGACTTCCAACGCGATTTACTACCATGCCCGCGCGTTGTGCCCAATCCCGACGGCAAACTTCCATCGGATGACGACGCAGAACACGATTGAACCAACGGCGTGAAAAACGTTTTGCTCGTGCCGACGCTGACGATTAAAACGCGACGGTAAATCGCTGTCAGCGTTTTGGGCGCGGACGGCAAGCTGTCGAACGAGAAATTACCGTCGGCCTTGAAAGACAGTACATGAACACCGAAGTCAAAAGCGGTTTGAAAGATAGGCGAAAAGGTAGTGATGTCGGAAATGAGCGCGGCGGAGCAGGCGGAAGCCGCCCAGCGCGTGATGAAGGGCGGCGGCCCGCCGAGATAAACAGGCAAAAGGCCGTCTGAAAGCTCAACTTCCTGATGGGAACTTGGTTTTCAGCTTCGCAAGAAATTCAGCTTCCGGCGGAAATTTCGTTAACCTCGTTTTCAGATCGCCTTTCCACTCCATACATCATTATCGGTCGGACACACTTATGAGCTTAATCGAATGTAAAACATCAACCGCTACTTCGGCAGTGGCGCGAACCGCGTTCATGTGTTGAAAGATGTCAGCCTGTCGATAGAGAAGGGTGATTTCGTCGCCATTATCGGGCAGTCCGGTTCGGGCAACCACGCTGATGAACATCCTCGGCTGTCTGGATACCGCTACTCGGGTTCGTATCAAATCGACGGCATCGAAACCGCCAAAATGGAGCCGACGAGCTGGCGGCATTGCGGCGCGAACGCTCGGCTTCTATTTTCCAACGCTACAATCCTTTTGGGTTCGCTGACGCGTGGGACAACGTCGCCCCCTGCCTGCCGTGTATATGGGCATGGGCGGCAAAGAGCGTTCACGCGCGCGCGAAAAGCTGTTGCAGGATGCTTGAAGCGCAAAGAAGGCAACAAGCCCAGCGAACTTTCCGGCGGCCAGCAGCAGCGCGTCTCCATCGCCCGCGCCCTGATGAACGGCGGCGAAATCATCTTCGCCGACGAACCGACCGGCGCGCTCGATACCGCCAGCGGCAAAAACGTGATCGAAATCATCCAAAAGCTGCATAAAGAAGGGCATACCGTGATTATGGTCACGCACGACCCCGGTATCGCCGCCATCGCCAACCGCATCATCGAAACCGCGACGGCGAAATCATCTCCGACACTTCATCCAGAAATCCCTGAAAGCGGCATAGAACGCATCAAAGAACAAAACCTCGTGGTTGTTTTACGACGACCAATTTACGGAAGCCTTTCAAAATGTCGGTGCAGGCGATTATGGCACAAAATGCGTTCGCTTCTGGACCATGCTCGGCATCATCATCGGCATCGCCTCGGTCGCGTCCGTCCGTCGTCGCACTGGGTAACGGTTCACAGATCCCTCGAAGACATCAGCGCGATGGGCACGAACACCATCAGCATCTTCCCCGGAAGCGGTTTCGGCGACAGGCGCAGCGGCAGGATAAAACCCGACCATTGCCGACGCCCAAAGTCATTGCCCAGCAAAGCTACGTCGCTCCGCCACCCCGCAGACCACTTCCAGCGGCACGCTGACCTACCGCAACACCGATTTGTCCGCCTCGCTTTACGGCGTGGGCGAACAATATTTCGACGCGCGCGGGCTGAAGCTGGAATCGGGCCGCTTGTTTGACGAGGCGCGATGAAAGAAGACGCGCAGGTCGTCGTGATCGACCAAAAACACCAAAGAAAAACTGTTCGGCACGGATGTCGATCCGTTGGGCAAGACCGTCCTTTTCAAAAACGTCCGCTGACCGTCATCGGCGTGATGCAAAAAGAAGAAAATTCCTTCGGCAACTCGGACGTATTGATGCTCTGGTCGCCCCATACGACCGTGATGCATCAAATCACCGGCGAGAGCCACACCAACTCGATTACCGTCAAAAATCAAAACGACGCCAACATTTCCAAGTCGCCGAAAAAGGGCTGACCGAGCTGCTCAAAACGCGGCACGGCACGGAAGACTTCTTCATGAACAACAGCGACAGCATCAAGCAGGTAATCGAAAGCACCACCGGCACCATGAAACTGCTGATTTCCTCCATCGCATTGATTTCATTGGTGGTCGGCGGTATCGGCGTGATGATACATGGGCATGCTGGTGTCCGTAACCGAGCGTACCAAAAGAAATCGGCGCGCATGGCCACCGGCGCGCGGCGCAACAATATCTTTGCAACAATTCTAATTGAAGCGGTCTCTAATCTGTATTATCGGCGGTTTGGTCGGGTCGGACTGTCCACGGCCATCAGCCCGTGTTCAACCATTTTCGTAACCGAATTTCCGATGGAAATTTCCGTCGTGTCCGTTATCGGTGCGGTTGTCGTTCCACCGCCATCGGCGTGGCGTTCGGCTTCATGCTCGCCAACCGCGCCTCACTGGCTGAACCCGATTGACGCGCTGGCAGCAGGATTGAGGTTTTCAGACGGCGTTTGAGTGCGAGAGGCCGTCTGAAAACAACGTGGGCCGCCGAGCATTGAAGACACAACGTGATGCTGACCACGATTAACACAATACACAATACATTGCAAAACAGGCCTGAACGTCGTCCGAACCTTCTGCAACATTTTTCAGACGGCCTCTCCCGAAACAGGCATCTCAAAGCCTTCAATACAAGGAAACCTGCGGGACGTTTACGCAAAATACGCCGCCTACCCGCAAAGCGGCATCGAACAAATCAAAAACTTCCTCCGGCATCCCCGCCGCCGCCGTATCCGGAATACGGCGCAGGCAAACTATGCGGGATGCGCTGCATCGTCTCTGACCGGCAAAACGGACGATGCCGACGCGGCAAACCCGCTGAGCAAAGCCATATCGGCAACATCCTGGCAGGACGACGAAGCGGGCGAACACACCGGGCTGGACTCGACGATACCGAAACCGCCGCGAAGTCCAGTCTCCTGAACCAAAGCCGATTTCGTCGCGCTGTTTCGACGGCAAAACCGCAGCAGATTTTCAAAACAACCAAATCTACCCCGATATTTGGGGCGACGAAAAGCTTTTGCTGAAACCCGCGCGGAATTGGCGCAGCGGGTTTGCGAACTCGCCGCGTTCTACTGCCGCCGCCGAACAGCATTGCGGCGTAGTGGTCAGATTTCATGATTTGCAGACTACCCTGTTTTGAATGGGCAGAGGTCGCCTGAAAAAGTAGGTCGGATACTTGTATCTGACATAAATTCAATAAGAATGTTTTGCCGTGGTCTCTCGCCTGTGCGGAATGACGACGCATGAAAGTAGCGTGGGCTTTCGTCCCGCGAAAACAAGTTGATACATCCGGTTGCAGGTTTTTCAGACGGCCTCCAAACCAAAGGGTAAAACATGAACCCCGACAAAGTACAACGAAGCAAGCTGAACATCGTTGACCGACTTGCCCAATGTCGGCAAAGCCGTGGCGGGAGGATTTGGCTTTGCTCGGCATCACGCAGCCGCAGGATTTGGCGGGCAGGACGCTTATGAAATGCATGACCGCCTGTAGCCTGACCGCAACCCCGACACGATCTCGGGCATGATCGACATTTTTCTGTCGCTGGTTGATTTTATGCAGGGAACGAACCAAAGTCGGTGGCATTTTACGGAACAGCGAAAAAGGTTTTTAGCCGATAAACATAGTGGATTCAAATAAAATACCCGATGCCGCGTCCCGCGCAGGCGGGAATTCAGACCTAGGTATTTAAAAGAATATTTTGGGATGCTGCACTTTAAACCTTCTAGATTCCCGCCTGCGCGGAATGACGGCAGTGGCACTTCCAATATTGTTCAGACGACATCCCAAATCTCCCCATGCCGTCTGAAAATTTAAACCGAAAGACACAACATGCAGACAAAACCTCAGACGGCCTTATCCTCTGTCGCTCGCCTTGCACTGAGTGCGTGCGTCGTCCACAGCACCGACAAAACCTCACGCTCGAATCGACAGGGCAGGTGATGAGTGCGGCGGAGACCGCCGAACGCTACGACGAACGGCAACTGGTGGAAATCTACGAGCCGGCAGCTCAACGCCCTGATGGCGCAGGCTTGGAAAACAACATCGATTTTGAAACAGGCGGCCATCAGCGTCAATAAAGCCCTATATCAGGCGAATATTTTGGGGGCGGATTTGTGCCGTCGTTCAGCGGCCTGTGTGCGTCCACATCCAAAAACCTGAAAAACCGGCAGCCATCGGCAACACCTTCAGCAGCCAGCTCGGCTTGAGCTACGAATTGACTGTGGCGCAAACTCAGTGCCACCGCCGACGCGCGCAAGTCTGGGAATCACCGCCACACGCAGGATATGGCAAAACACGCGCCTGACTTTGATCAACAATGTCGCTGATGCCTATTTTAATACATCGCCTACCCTCAACGAAGCTTTCATCGAATTGGCGCAAAAATCCCTCAAGCAATATCAGGAAATCAACCGCATTGCTGATGCTGTTCCGCTACGGCAGAGCCGATCCCAGCCAGCGAAGCGAAGGCGAACACCGTGTTGAGTGCGCAAAACAACCTGATTTCTGAAAACAGCTCGACACGCAAAACAGGTTTTACGCAACCTGCTCAACCTCAAACTGAACGAGGCTATCGCCGACCCCGCGCACAACCGACTGCCCGTCAGCGCGTAAACCTCGACGCGCGATTACCGTGTTGGCGAACCGCCTCGACCTGCGCCGCCGAATACCGCCTGCAATCCTCGCTCCAATCCGTCGAAAGCGCAAAAACGCATGGTATCCCTCGATTACTTCGGTGCGAGCTTGAGCACGTCGTCTGAAAAGCCAAAAGCGCGTTCAATATCCTGCTGTGGCGGCCCGCCACCATCAACCCGCCGTTCCTCAACTGGCAGACCATGCAGCGGAAAGACAAAACCGCCTGCCAATTTCGACAGCGCCAAAACCTCAACTTTTCGAAAAAGCCCTGACCACCGCGCTGAACGAAGTCAATACCAACTATCTCGCTCACCAAAACGCCCAAGCCGCGCTTAACAACCAAGAGCAGCGTTACGCCTTGACAAGAAAACAGCCGCTACTACCAAGTGCGCTACCAACACGGTAAAAACGAGCTGAAAGATCGGCTGAAGCGCTGAACAGCGAATACAGTTCCGCCCCAAACGTATTGAACCAGCGGTATGAGACGCCGAAAATACGGAAAAACATGGTGTATAAAGCGATGGCGGGACGTTATACGCCGAAACAGGATAAGGGCCGTCTGAAAAATGTTCAGACGGCTCTGATGTTTTGGTCGTTGCGCCGGTGTTCAGTCCGTTGCCGTCGGCTTCGTGTTTTTGCGGGGGATGAAGGGCAAAAGGATGTGGAAATTAGGCCGTCTGAAATCGGGTTTCAGACGGCCTTTTTATGACCGATAGCCGGACTGAAGGTTTTACCCTTCGATTTTGCGGCTTTTATCGGAACCGGCGGTGTAGCTGCCGTAAGAACAGCAGTTGTAACTGTTGAACGATCGCGCTTGATGCCGTTCAGAATCACGCCTTTGATGTTGATGTTGCTTTGGACCAGACGGCGGGCGGCGTTGTCCAAGTCTTGCGCCGGTGTAGCCGTAGCGGCAAACCATCAGCGTCATGTGCTGATGTTGGTCGACGATGGCGGCATCGGCAACGGCCAATACCGGTGGTGTGTCGATAATAACGTAGTCGTAACGCTTAGAGGCTTGTTCGATTAAATCGCCCAAACGTTTGTTCATCAGGAGTTCGGATCGAGTGCGTAGCAGTTGCCGTGGCTGATGAAGAACAGGTTTTCGATGCCGGTCTGCTGTACCGCTTCGACAGGGATGCTTCGCCCGACAGCAGCCCGACAGGCCGGGCGACATGGCGCTGAACAGTTGTTCCAGATAGCCCTTGCGCACGTCGGCGCCAACCGCAGGACTTTTACCCGATTGCGCCATAACGGTGGCCAAATTGAGGAAATATAGCGATTTGCCGGCTCGGGAG
>BNJT01001872.1_pt1 | contig 16353 bp, 22 predicted proteins | sample 8540491 | NCBI WGS metagenome assembly BNJT01 (sample SAMD00202455, study PRJDB9452) | human saliva metagenome | host: Homo sapiens
AAAGCTGAACTAATTGATTGTATATGTTCGTGATAGAAGAACCCCCTAACACTTCAGTGCTAGGGGGCCTTTTTAGTTCCTTAAATACCGCATATATTCTACTAATACATAGACAAGGATTGTTAAACAAATGATAGTTTCCAGCCAAACGAGGAGGTTAAGGACTGGAAACTGCAGAATGCCTTGGGCCATTTTCAATGAAGTTGCTGTGATGATAGTTGGGAAGGTTAGAGCTGAAAAAGCTGGTTGAAATCCCTGTTTTAAAATCCTTGGCAATCGACTGAGGACAAAGAAAAAGAAAGTCTGTGAGGCAAGGATCATGATCAGCAAAATCCAGACATGAAGAGCTGAACCTCCGATTCGAACGAGTGCTGCCAACAGTAGAGAAAAGGGAGCACAATAAATTCCTTCTTGCCCCAGTAAAGCCCGTGGCAATGGATTACTTTTCAAATCTTGATAAATCAGAGGATAAAGGAAAAGGGTTAAGGTAAAGCCAAAAATCCAAGCGCCATAGGCAATCTCGACTATACCCACCACTGGGTAGGTCAAGCTTGCTACTGCTATCCCCACATAAAGAACTGTCCAACTTGGCGTTGCGTTCGTTCTTGGTTTAGTCTGCACATAATTTTTAGTGAAGTAGATGATTAACCCTACATCTAGTAGAAAGGCAAACCACCAAAGAGCTTGTGCTATGATACCCATACTCGTAGGTAAGATTCGCAGTAAGTAGGTTGATAAAATCATCCCTGCCATGGGAAAGGTCGCCATTCCCGATAATAGAGGAGCTTTCTTAAGTTCTTGCTGGCTCTCTTGCCAATCACTAAGATGACTGTATAAAAAATAAAACCATAAAATCAAGCCTGACAAACTAAAGACGTGCGATAATAGTGGAAAAATATCCAGGATGAGATTGCCTGCTCCAGCCAATCCCAATAAGCACCCTGAAAAGGCCAAGGGGAGTTTTTTCATGTGAACCTCCAATAGTCATGTTATTATCAGTATAGCATAAAAGCGCTTAAATGAAGGATAAAAAACGAAGTTTAAAAAGATAAACCTCGTTTTTATTTTCTTTATTGTTAGTTTGTCGCTAGAATATGTCGCAATTGCACAGCACTAGGAGAAACAATTGGCAAAAAGGCACCTTCATTCCAACGACGTATGAAACCGGATGTCGATTTACTAAAGTATCCTCTACCGCCACCAGCTTGTAGTTCTAATAAGAGACTTTGGGCAACAACATCAACAATATCAATCCGTAACTGGAATAGCTCACGCGGATTTTTAACGAAATAGGACTCTTCAGATAGTCCTTGATAGAGAGAATGTCGAATATCATCTAACTGTTCGACCTGATGCTGCCATTCTTCCTTCAAGACACCTCGTTTCCCCAATTCTTTTTCGACTTCTGAGAGTGAACGTTCAGCCAAACCAAAGGCTAGGCCAAATTGGTAGCCTAAAAAGGCTGGACGATTTTGCGCTAAAAATTGATGGGCATCCCTCGATAGAATCCACTCTTCCTTTAAAGATACCTTGTTAAAAGTCAGAGCTGCTGTATTTCCTCCTTGGAGAGAAACAAATTCCAAATCTTCGGAACGACTAAAGTTTTCTGCGTCCGATGGTACAGCTACTACATAACTTGTACTCGGATCATCTGCAAATCCTGCTACAAAAATAGTGAGGAAGCGATCCCTACGAGCATTGGTCACCCAAGGAAGTCGTCCTTTAAGATAATAATTTCCATTTTCTTCAAGGATTCGAACATTTAGTTCCTCTAAGTCAGATAGATACTTGACCGCATTAGATAAGGCCGTAGCACCTGCATATTCTCCTGATAAGAGTTTTTCCAAGTAAACTTCTTTGAAATAAGCATTATCAGTATGAAGAATATTGTCTATTAAAGTTCGTTGCCCCCATGAGATAAAGGAGGCTGTTAAGGAATGTTGAGCGAGTTCTGCAAGGATATCGATAACATCTTGATCACTTCCACCTAGCCCTCCAAGAACTTTTGGTACTCCTACACGAAAGGCACCTTCTGCAGCAATTTTCTCAATCAGCTCTTCTCCAGCTTGACATGATTTTTTGTCAATTTCATCGGCGTGCTGGTCTAACCAACTTAAAAATTCTTCTGAAAAAAATCCCATACTCTGCCCTCCTCTTATGCATAAGGTTGTAATTCTGGATTAATCGGTGTGTTAGCTAGGTTGTTGGCATAGTTACAAAGACTTGCTAGACTGACACCGAGAACAACATCCAAGGCATTTTCTTGTGTATAGCCTGCTTCAAGAAATTCTCCAAGAGCTTCATCTCCTACGCGCCCTTTGGTATTGATAACTGCCAAGGTAAACTTAGCTAGAGTATCCAGCTTAGGATCGCTTTCGATTGGAGTACGATTGCGAAGGGCTTGAAGTAGGTCATCGTTCATCTGGATTTGCTTGATAGAAAAGGCTGTATGGCCAGCGACGCAGAAGGCACAACCGTTGGTTACAGCTGCAGTGATTTGCACCACTTCTCGTTCTACAGGTGTTAGACTATTGCGACGGTTAATAGCTCCAACAGTGCGATAAGCCTCTAGGGCTGTAGGGGCATTGGCCAAAAGACCGATAAGATTTGGGATATAACCATTGTTGTCCTTTTGTACCGTTTCAAGAACTTCTTTCACTTCTGCTGGTGCTGATTCTACTGTGTGGATAGTAAATGTTGTCATAAGGGGACCTCTTTTTCGTTTTTGTAATTGAATGGTTTCTGCGAAAATCTTACGAAATCTCATCAGCCTATTGAACAAATCCTTGCCTTGATTGATGATTCATTAGCTTTTCGTTGACAATAAGTCTAACACAGAATCTATACCTTGCATAATATATATTTTTAAATTGCACTGATAAAAAAATTTTTTTATGAAAACAAAAAAATCACACCAGATGTGTGATCATACTGTTAATTTATCTGATGCTTGTTTCTTAAAACTAAGATAGATTCTACCAGCAAGCAGAAGATAGCTAAGCCAAAAGCCAGTAAATACACCAAAAATATTCTGTGATAAAACTCATTAGAAAAAAACAGAAGCAGAAAAAGGCCAATGTAGAGACAACTTCGATAACGGAGTAAACATTCACAAGTTCCTTCTCATCAACCGATTCCTGTAAAAACACACTCTCAGGAACTTCCTTGATTTGAGATAGAAAACCAATTACTAGAGATAGGAATAGAAAAAAATAGGTGCATTTGGAAATAGCACTATCAACAGAGTTACTAGTGCTGTCGCTAACAAAGAAAAGGTCATAGTTTGATATTTATAGGTAACAACTTTCTCTGCTAGACGGAAGATAATAGCTCCTCCCAAGATAATTCCCAAGGAATAGGATGTATTGACGTATCCCCAATAGCTTTCTGACCGATGTAAAATCTCAGTCACAAACACAAGTAAAACTGAAGATACCCAGATAGCATTGGCTAAAATTTCTAAAAGATTGGCTTGGACAATAAAGCGTAATCTTGATTCTTTAGCCACCAATCGCCAACCTTTTGTTAACGTCTCAAGACTTGTTTCAGAGGATAACTCTTCTTTTTCTACAAGTGGCAAACCAAACATCAAAATCGTCGAAATTGTAAACAAAACTAACACAATGAGCAGACTAGGATTCATTCCCAGACTCGCAAATAAGAAACCTCCTAAGCCCCAACCAACGAGTTGCACACTTTCTCCACTCATAGAAATGGCTGCATTCGCTTTAGCTAAATCTCTTGCATAGCGTGGAACAATCGCATAGGAAACAGGTGCTGCAAAACCATCCAAAACGGAGATTAAAGTGACAATAGCATATAAAAGAGGGAGGGAAATAGTTTCAGATTGCTTGAGTAGAAAAACCAAAATCGCTAACAGAATCGTCTTACCAAATTGAGTCAAGAAAAGAACACGATTTAAAGCTAATCTCTTTGTTACTAACGGGACTAAGAAACTGGCTAAAAAAGGAGGATAGACCTATCAGAATTGGTACTAGGGAGGTTGAAATGACCGAACCAGATAAGACAAACACATTTGCAATCACAATGACTCTAAAAAAAGACATCTGCTAGATTCGCTATTCCCTGTGAAGTCACTAATTTTTGAATATCTTTTGACATAAATACCTCCAGTTTATTTCTCTTTCGCACACAGATGAAACAAGACATATTAGACCAAAAACAGATTTATGCTGACTATTATACAATAAATAAAAAGTGCAAATAAAGGATATCATAAAAGATGTACTCTTGAATTTCATTCATCTTATGACATAATACTCTTCGAAAATCTCTTCAAACCGCGTCAACGTCGCCTTGGATTATATATGTGACTGACTTCATCAGTTTCATCTGCAACCTCAAAAACAGTGTTTTGAGCTGACTTCGTCAGTTCTATCTACAACCTCAAAACAGTGTTTTGAGCAACCTGTAGCTAGTTTCCTAGTTTGCTCTTTTGATTTTTCATTGAGTATAAAATAAAAAAACTAGCTCTAGAAGTGAAAAAACTAGCATCTCACAAACAGATGCTAGTCTTATCTATAAATGGTAATATCAATCTTACATTATTTATCAAAATACTTCTTAGTCTCAGCAATAACAACTGGCGACAAGGCTAAGAGTGCAATCAAGTTTGGTAGAGCCATGAGGGCATTAACAATATCCGCAATGACCCAGACCATATCCAGCTCGATAAATCCTCCCAGCAAGACCATGAGTACAAAGACAACACGATAAAGCCAGATAAAGCGAACACCAAAGAGAAATTCAAAACAACGCTCTCCGTAATAGTTCCATCCCAAAATCGTTGTAAAGGCAAAAAGCACCAAGAAGATTGTTAGAAGAGCAGGTCCAAAGAAAGAAAATACTGTAGAAAAAGCAGATTGAGTCAGAGCAACCCCATCCAAATTGCCATTCCAAACTCCAGTCACCAAGATTGTCAGACCAGTCAAAGTACAGATAATCAAGGTATCAATAAAGGTTCCTGTCATGGAAATCAAACCTTGCTCCACCGGTTCATTGGTCTTAGCTGCCGCAGCCGCAATGGGAGCTGAACCCAAGCCAGATTCATTCGAGAAGACCCCACGCGCCACACCATTTTGAATAGCCATCCGAACACTAGCTCCTGCAAATCCTCCCACTGCAGCTATGGGACTAAAAGCTGATGTGAGAACCAGTGAAAGTGTTGCCGGTACTTTATCGATATTAAAGAAAAATGACTGTCAAGGTTCCCAAGATATAGACAATAGCCATAAAGGGAACAACTGTAGTTGACACCTTTGAAATGGACTTGAGCCCACCAAAGACTGCGATCCCTACGAAAATAGATAAAACAAGTGCAGTAATTGTCGGATCAATACTAGCCGTATTTTGCACGGATTCTGTAATGGAATTCACCTGGGTAAAAGTACCAATCCCTAAAAGTGTAACTAGTACTCCAGCTACAGCAAAGAAGATTGCAAGAGGGCGCCACTTTTCTCCCATCCCTAGAAGGATATAGTGCATCGGTCCTCCTGCTACCGCACCATGATCATCCTTGGTTCGATATTTAATAGCAAGTAGTCCTTCTGCATACTTGGTTGCCATTCCAAAGAAAGCAGCCACCCACATCCAAAAAAGAGCTCCTGGGCCACCGACCTTGATAGCCGTTGCCACCCCGATAATATTTCCTGTACCAACAGTTGCTGCTAGGGCTGTACACAAGGCAGCAAAGCTCGACACATCTCCATGCCCCTTATCCTTAGTAAAAATAAGTTGAAATGCCTTAGGAAGACGCAAGATTTGTAAAAGTCCTAAACGAAGAGTCAAGTAAATCCCTGTACCAACCAATAAAATTAAAAGGGTGGGCCCCATACCAGAGCATCTAGCTCTTTTAGCAAATTTAACATCCTTTTCTCCTATCTATTCAACCCCAAAAGAAAGAGCACATGTTAAAAACATGTACTCTGGAATGCATCGATAAATGCCAAAAAGCGCTCTATCATTGCTCTGTCCTTTTACCTGAGAGTTTGAGCAGTTGCCTGCCTTGCCCCTTCGGTGCCTTTACGGTCTCTCCAGAGTTCCGTCCATTTACAGTCATGAAAAATCGAAGGATTTTCCACTTCTATTAAACTTCATTCGGTGTTGTATTTAATTTTTTTCTTATTTTACAAGAAAAATTTAGCTCTTGTCAATTATTTTTCAGAAGATTTTATTATAATTTTCATTCGTTTCGCTTTATCCCTTAAAGGTTACAATGGTTGCGCCAGATCCACCTGCATTTTGCGGTGCATAGCCAAAGCTCTTGACTTGTTTATTTCTTTGTAGGTACTTAGTCACCCCTTCACGGATGACTCCTGTACCGATACCATGGATGATGTCAACTTGGGCCATATTGTTGAGCAGGGCTTGGTCGATAAAGGCATCCAAGGCTTCCATAGCTTCCTCGTAGCGTTTGCCACGAAGGTCTAGTCGAGCTTGTGGACCTTTTCCTGCTGCACGTTTAACGACGTTAACTTGTTTCTTCTTGACTGGCGCTTCTTTCTGGGCTTGAACCAAGTCAAACTCTTTTTCCTCAAGGGTCATCTTAATCAAGCCAACCTGTGCTTCCCAACGTCCATCCTTGAGTTGATTGGTCAAGGTACCACGTTGACCATAGCTTAAAACGATAATATCATCTCCAACTTTTGGAGCTCGTTTTTTCTTGGCCTTCTGAAGAACCTTGTTTTTAGAAAGGTCAACTTTTTCAGGGGCTAATTTTTTGAGCTTAGCCTTGGCTTCAATAATCTCATGTGGCTTTAGTTGAGATTTACTGTGAAGATTTTTAAGTATATCATCACTCTCAGCTAGTGCTAAGTCAACAATCTCAGCAGCTTGTTCACGCGCCTTATTGAGTTCAGTTTCTTTCTCACGATTAAGCTCGTTATAAAGTTTTTTAAGGGCACGGTTCATCTTGAGATTTTCTTGCTCGACTTGGCGAATATTCTCAAGACGTTTCCGGCTTTCAAGTGTTTGTTCTTCCAATTGCTCAATGATGCGATTGACATCATTGTCTTGATTAATCTGCTTGCTGGCATCACCTACGATGACATCTGACAAGCCTAGACGTTTGGCAATTTCAAAGGCATTACTTCGACCAGGAACTCCCTGCATGAAACGATAAGTTGGGCGCAGGCTAGCTGTATCAAATTCCATGCTAGCATTCTGAACATAGGCCGTTTCAATACCATAAGCTTTTAGTTCAGGATAGTGAGTGGTTGCCATGGTCTTAACTTGCCGCAAACGCAAGTCTTCTAGGATTGACATGGCAAGGGCAGCACCTTCTTGGGGATCTGTTCCTGCTCCAAGCTCATCAAGTAGCAAGAGCGAGTTTTGATTGACCTTACCAAGAATATCTACGATATTGGTCATATGACTAGAGAAGGTTGACAGACTTTTGCTCAATGGATTGTTCGTCTCCGATATCTGCGAAAATCTCCTCGAAAATCCCTACTCGACTGCCCTTATCGGCTAGAATTGGCAGACCAGACTGGGCCATCAACTGCGTCAAACCTAAAGTCTTCAGCATGATGGTCTTACCACCCGTATTGGGACCAGTGATGACGATAGCTGTTAATTCTTTGCCGAAGTGCACATCATTTGCGATAGCATTCTTCACCAAGGGATGACGAACGTGAAGAAGTTGAATCTCCTGTCCCTCAGATACTTGAGGTACTACTGCCTCCGTATCTTGGATAAAGCGGACCTTAGCACGAATGAGGTCCAAATGTCCAATAATCCAAGCATCATTGGCGATTTCAGCTGCATGAGGTTTTACTCTTTCAGAGAGTTCTTGGAGGATGCGCATCATCTCATAGCGTTCATCTGCACGAAGACTTGCAATTTCTTCACTTAGCTTGACTACTTCACGTGGTTCGATATAGACAGTATTACCACTGGCAGAAATATCATGAACGACCCCAGCAATCTTGTTACGATAGGTATTTTTTACAGGAAGAACTTGGCGACCATTTCTACTTGCGATGATACCTTCAGTCAACATCTGTGCCTTTTGTTTGAGAAGGTCTTGCAAGACATCTCTGACTTGGCTCTCACTATCATGGATTTTTCGACGGATTCGTGCCAAATCTTCGCTAGCAAAATTTTCGATAAATCCAGCTTCGTTGATGGCTTGTAAATTTCCTTGTAAATGTGGAAAATCATGAAGTTTCTCAAACCAACTTGCCAGGTGATCCAAACGTACATTTTCAAGATTGTCATAGAAATTCTTCAACTCACGACTGGCAAATATGACACGCTTGAGAAGGAGAAATTCCTCGATATTGAGGTCAGCACCCATCTCCAAACGTTTGCAGGTTGCAGCAATGTCTTTTGTTCCCGAAATGCTGAAATGAGGATGTTCGACAAAAGAGTTCTTGCATTTCCTTCATCTCTGCAAAAGCTTGCTTAATCTTGTCTCCTTTATCAGTCGGAGCAAGTTCTTTCAACTGCACTAGTCCTTGCTCGGTCAAAAGATGAGGTTCAAATAAAGCCTTAACCTTATTAAATTCTAATGTTTCTAGTATCTTTTTATTCATTTTCTTTTCCTTCGTAATGAGCAACGATTTTTTTAAATTCTAACTCTTTTAAAAAGGCTCCTAAACTATTGAAATTGTAAACAAAAGGCTAGGAATAGTTCCCGCCCTTTTTATCCGATTATTTTGTTACCCAAAGTTGTTTAATCACATGACTAGTGATGGGAACACTCTGGATGATATGTTTAGCTACAAAACTGTTTTCAAGTGAATTTTGAACAATTTGTAAAGGAACAGTCGCAAGAATGGTCAGTATCATCTGGAGGACAAATAAGGTCACAGCCAGAGATAAAACACCTGCACCTATACGGAAATATTGGCCCTCTAGCTTTTTAGTCGGTAGAAGATTAAGAAAGAGACCCACCAAACGACCAATGCAATAAAATATAGTAAAGCTAAGAGGTAACCAATCCCTGCATAAAAGACCTTGTCCAGTTGGAAAAGTTGATCGGATGGGAAAAAGAAGGTTCCCTGCCCTTCCTGTGGACTTGCATATGGAATCAACAAATCAAATTGTTCCCTAAAGATTGATAAAAATTTCCTGCCAAAAGAGCTGAAATCACAGTTGCTACAAAATAGTAAATCTGTAGAACCAAACCTCTACGATAACCGATATAAAAGCTCCATGCAAGAACCAATAAGAGAAGGACGGAAATCATAGGGAATCCTCAATCTTGCTCTGTTCTTGTTTAGTCGCTACAACTTGATGACGGAGGGCGTCTAATTCTTGTTCCTTATCATCAAATTCAATCTCACGACTGAGTTGAGTTGACAAGCTATTGACTGCTAATAAAATAGCGATTGTCTCATCATCCGCTCCAGGCATCTGCTCTTTAATTGCTTCATATTTTTCTGTTGCGACCTTGGCAATTTCCTCCATAAAGAGGTTGTCATGCTCAGTTGTTAGGGTCAATGTTTTTTTGCCGAATGTAAACTTGTATCGATTTAAATTTGCCATAAAATTCACCTCACGATATTATACCAAATTTCACTAAGTTTGTCAGTTTTTACCAATTCTACGGCTTTTATGGTACAATAAGAGTTATGGCAAGTATTACATTAACTCCGAGCGAAAAGGAAATCCAAGCCTTTGTTCAGAAATATGAACAAGCACTGACTCCTAGTAAAAATCCTTATATTCGCTATTTTTTGAAGCTTCCGCAGGCAAGTGTTTCCATCTACACATCAGGAAAAGTGCTCTTGCAAGGAGAAGCCGCTGAACGTTACGCCAGCTTTTTTTGGTTATCAGGTCAGCCCAGTAGCTAGTGGACAAAATTTCCCTTTGCTTGGGACAGATGAGGTTGGGAATGGTTCCTACTTCGGTGGTCTGGCTGTAGTAGCATCCTTTGTGACTCCTGACCAACATGACTTCCTACGAAAACTAGGTGTAGGGGATTCTAAGACTCTGACAGACCAAAAGATTCGTCAGCTTGCCCCTCTGCTTAAGGAGAGAATCCAGCACCAAGCGCTCCTTCTTTCTCCAAGTAAGTATAATGAAGTCATCGGAGAGCGCTACAATGCCGTTTCCGTAAAGGTAGCTCTGCACAATCAAGCGATTTTTCTCCTCCTCCAAAAGGGAGTCCAGCCAGAAAAGATTGTGATCGATGCTTTTACGAGTGCTCAAAACTATGAGAAGTACTTAAAAAAATGAAGCCAATCATTTTTTTCTAATCCAGTCAGTCTGGAGGAAAAAAAGCTGAAGGTAAGTACTTGGCTGTCGCAGTAAGTTCTATCATTGCACGTGATCTCTTTCTAGAGAATCTCGAAAATCTGGGTAGAGAACTTGGTTATCAACTTCCAAGCGGGGCTGGAACAGCTTCTGATAAGGTAGCTAGCCAAATTCTTCGTGCTTATGGTATGCAGGGACTCAACTTCTGCGCTAAACTACACTTTTAAAAAAATACTGAAAAAAAGCAAAAAAAAATGCTAGAAAGGTAAATTATGAAATATTTTAAAATCGTTTTTTTAAAAAGAGTGGGGAGTTATCTTCCTCACTTATCACACTAGTAGGTCTTAGCCGTCTCTTTCTCTGGAGCAATGTCCGTGTAGAAGGACATTCCATGGATCCTACCCTGGCAGATGGAGAAATCCTCTTTGTGGTTAAGCATCTCCCAATCAATCGTTTTGATATTGTGGTTGCTCATGAAGACGATGGGAACAAGGATATCGTTAAACGGGTCATTGGTATGCCAGGAGATACTATTCGTTATGACAACGATAAACTCTATATTAATGGTCAAGAAACTGATGAACCCTATTTAGCAGAATACCTTAAGCGTTTCAAGGAAGATAAACTCCAAAGCACCTATACTGGATCTGGTTGGGATGGTAAAAAGGGAGAATACTTTAGAACTTTAGCTCAAAAGGCTCAGGCCTTTACCCTAGATGTTAATTACAACACTAGCTTTACCTTCACTGTACCAGAGGGTGAATACCTCCTACTGGGTGATGACCGTCTGGTATCTAGCGACAGTCGACATGTTGGTACCTTTAAAGCAAAAGATATCACCGGTGAAGCCAAATTCCGCTTCTGGCCACTCAAGCGTATCGGAACATTTTAAAAACTAGGAAGAGGCCGAGAATTATTCATCTCAGCCTCTTCTCATTCTATTTTGGCTAATACTCAATGAAAATCAAAGAGCAAACTAGGAAGCGAGCCGCAGGCTGTACTTGAGTACGGCAAGACGAAGCTGACGTGGTTTGAAGATGATTTTTTTGAAGAGTATAAATCTGGGATAAATTCTCTCAGACACTATTGTAAGGAATTTTATGGAAGTTTATTTTTCAGGCACCATTGAGCGCATTATTTTTGAAAATGTCAGCAATTTTTTCCGTATTTTGCTCCTAGATATCGATGATACCAATGCTGAAGACTTTGATGATTTTGAAATCATTGTCACAGGTACTATGGCTGATATCATCGAAGGGGAAGAATACACTTTTTGGGGACAAATCGTCCAACACTCCAAATATGGTGAACAGCTACAAATGACTCGCTATGAGAGAGCCAAGCCGACTAGTAAGGGTTTGGTCAAGTATTTCTCCAGCAGTCATTTTAAAGGGGATTGGACTCAAAACAGCTCAGAAAAATTGTGGATATCTACGGTGATAAACACTATTGACAAAAATCTTAGAAAAATCCAGACAAAGCTCCAGTCTATCTCTGGACTCTCTGCTAAAAATCGTGAAGCCTTTGTCTCAACTCTTCGTCTTAATTACGGAACAGAGATGGTCTTAGCCAAACTAGCTAATTACGGCATCCCAAATAAGCTAGCCTTTCAGATCCAAGACTTTTACAAGGAAGAGACGCTAGAGATTGTCGAGAACTATCCCTATCAACTGGTTGAGGATATCAAGGGTTTGGGATTTACCATCGCTGACCAACTGGCCCAAGAATTGGGGATTGAGAGCCAAGCTCCCGAACGCTTCCGTGCTGGTCTTGTCCATAGTCTCTTTCAAGGCTGCATGGAGACGGGAGATACCTATATGGAAGCTAGAGACTTGTTGGAGCAAACCCTCAACCTTCTGGAATCCTCCCGTCCAGTCGAACTAGATCCGAGTCAAGTTGCCCAAGAACTTGCTTATCTGATTGAAGAAGACAAGGTCCAACAGATTGACACCAAAATCTTTGATAATAGCCTCTTTTTTGCAGAAGAAGGGATTCGTAGCCATCTCATCAGAATCCTCGAAAAAGGGCAAAGTAAAAAACAGGATCTAGAAACCATTCAAGAGCATATCACAACTGTTGAGGAAGAACTGGGAATTGAATATGATAGCATTCAAAAACAGGCCATCTGCGATGCTATCCAGAAACAAGGTCTTTATCCTGACAGGTGGACCTGGTACAGGTAAGACTACTGTTATCAATGGGCATTATCGCTGTCTATGCTCTTTTAGAAGGACTGGACCTCAAGAAAAAGAGCAATCTGCCCATTCTCCTAGCTGCTCCCACTGGTCGCGCAGCTCGTCGCATGAATGAGCTAACAGGTCTTACCTAGTGCTACCATTCACCGCCACTTGGGTATGACTAGGTGATGACGACACCAGCCATCTGGAAGATTATCTGGATGCTGACTTTATCATTGTTGACGAGTTTTCTATGGTAGATACTTGGCTAGCCAACCAGCTCTTCTCCAATATCTCCTCAAACAGTAAAATTCTCATCGTGGGTGATAGCGACCAGCTACCTTCTGTCAGTCCTGGTCAAGTCCTAGCTGACTTGCTCCAGATACCAACTATCCCTCAAACACGTTTGGAAAGAATCTACCGTCAAAGCGAAGAATCAACCATCGTTACCTTGGCTAGTCAGATTCGACAAGGAATTTTGCCTACTGACTTCACCCAGAAAAAAGCAGACCGCTCCTACTTTGAAATCGCCAGTAACCATATCCCTGCTAGCATTGAAAAAATCTTAGATGCCGCCCTCAGAAGTGGCATCCCTGCTCGAGATATCCAAGTTCTAGCACCGATGTACCGGGGAACAGCAGGAATCGATGCCATCAATCAACTCATGCAAAACCTCCTTAATCCTCCACAAAAAGACCAGCTTAGCTTTGAAGCTCCTCAGTGTCACTATCGAACAGGAGATAAGGTCATTCACCTAGTCAACGATGCAGAGGTCAATGTCTTTAACGGAGATTTAGGCTACATTACGGATCTCATTCCTGCTAAATACACCGAGTCCAAACAAGATGAGATTGTCATCGACTTTGACGGCAATGAGGTTTCCTATCCTCGAAATGAATGGTACAAGATTCGCTTGGCCTATGCCATGAGTATCCACAAGTCTCAGGGAAGTGAGTTTCCAGTTGTTATCCTTCCCATCACCAGTGCAAGCAAGCGCATGTTAGAGCGTAATCTCATCTACACTGCTATCACTCGGGCCAAAAGTAAACTCATCCTACTAGGTGAATTACAGGCCTTTGACTATGCAACTCAACATATCGGAACAGCTCGTAAGACCTATCTGATTGAACGTTTCGCTGACTTAATGGAAAACGCTGAGGAAGCAAACCAACTTGCTACCGATACTACTAGCTCAACAGATTCTGAACAATCCTACATCCTAACCGAAGACAACTGGTCTAATATTCCAGCCATGATTGGGATTAACCAAGAAGACCTGCAGGAATTTTTCGGAAAATAAAGTACAAGAAAACCCACCGAATCAGGTGGGCTTTTATCTTGTATAGATTATTTTACTGTTGCAGTGCTTGTGATCAATTCAACAGCTTTCTTCACTGCGATATCGTGTTTCAACATTTCAGCTGAAAGCAAGCTTTGTACTTGTGCAACTTCCATGTTGTAATCTGCAGCCAATTGCTCGATTTCTTTTTGGATTTCTTCTTCTGAAGCGTCAAATCCTTCAGCTTTCGCAACTGCTTCGATAACAAGGTTAGTCTTCGTACGTGACTCAGCTTCTGCTTCGTATTGTTTGTGAAGGTCTTCTTGAGTAGTTCCAGTGATTTGGAAGTACATGTCAGGGTTGATACCTTGACGTTGCAAGTTTCCAAGGAATTCATTTACTGAACGGTGAACTTCTTCGTGGATCATTTCTTCTGGAAGTTCTACGATTTCAGCATTTTCAACAGCTTTATCGATTGCTGCACCTTCAACTGCATCCTTGTATGCTTCTTCTTTAGCAGCAGCCAATTCGTTGCGGTATTTTTCTTTCAATTCAGCAAGTGTTTCAACTTCTTCGTCGATATCTTTTGCAAGTTCATCGTCAAGAGCTGGAACTTCTTTAGCTTTTACTTCGTGGATAGTTGTCACGAATTTAGCTTCTTTACCTGCAAGGTCTTCTGCTTGGTAGTCTTCTGGGAATGTTACGATAACATCAACAGTTTCACCAGCTGAGTGACCTACCAATTGGTCTTCGAAACCAGGGATGAAATTGACCTGAACCAAGTCCAAGTGAGAAGTTTTCACCTTTTCCACCGTCAAATTCAACACCGTCGATAGAACCAACGAAGTCGATTACAACAGTGTCTCCGTTTTCAGCAGCACCTTCTTTGATAACCAATTCAGCCAAGTTGTTGCGTTCACGTTCGATACGCTCTTCAACGTCAGCATCTGTTACTTCTTTTTCTACATCAACTGATACTTCAAGGTTTTTTTGTAGTCACCCAATTTTAACTTCAGGTTTTGTAACGACTTCAGCAGTGATAACCCAGTCTTGACCTTTTTTTCCATTGAAGTTACGTCAATTTTTTTGGTTGTGCAACTACTTCAAGACCAGCTTCTTTTACAGCTGCTTCATAAGCGTTTGGCAAAAGAGCGTTCATAACATCTTGGTAAAGTGACTCTTCACCAAATTTTTGGTCGAAGATAGGACGTGGAAGATGACCTTTACGGAAACCAGGAACGTTAAGAGATTTCTTTACTGAGTTAAATACACGGTCCAATTCTGGTTTGATTTGGTCTTGAGAGATAGTGAAAGTCAAGACACCACGGTTTGTTTCTTTGTTTTCAAATGATACAGACATTCTGTCATTTCTCCTTAAAAATTTTTTTAAATACAGTCCATTATACCATATAGTAACGACTTTTTTCAAGTCAGAAATGAGTTTTCAGGACTGTTTGAAATACTTGTTGGCTTCTTTAAAACTTAAAATCCTTTACTCTGCCAAGAAGTTCTGAGTGGCTGGTATGGCGATTTTACTAAAATTATCATCAATACGATGCCGTCCCCCTTCAACTGTGACCAATTTAGCATTTGGAATTCTTTGACTTGCATCTACTGAATATTGGTAGGGAGCAGTTGTATCATTGGTTCCATGTACAATTAGAGTGGGAACGGTAATCTTACTCTGTACATCTTTAATATTAATATCTAGAGCATCTGTCAGGTAAAGTTTACCCAAACTAGCATTATGATGTATCAGGCTATCAGGAAGTTGCTCAAATGCTGGACTCCCAAGACTTTGATAAGTTTCCTTAACATCATCAAATAAAACATAAGCAGGAAAAATTAATGCGAGCTTATGAACCTTTTCAGGATTGTCAGTAGCATACAAACTTGCTACGACACCACCCTGACTGACACCTATTATATTCAGATGACTATCATCAACAAAATTTTCTGATATCAGTTTATCCACCACATTTGTTAGGTCTGTTAACTCTGTTTTGACAGACATTTGAAGCATATCTTGACCACCACTTTTAGAGTTACGACTTCCTCCATAATAGTCAAAGCCATACACTAAAAATCCTTGTTTCGCTAATAATTGAATATAATCGTTATACATATCAAATGTATTATTAAAGCCATGTGAGATAACCACTACTGGTAATTTTTTTATTCTTATAATCTCTAGGTGCAGTGATTTCACCATAAAGATTTTTATCTTCATAACTAATTAAATATTTCTCAGTAACAATATCTTCTGTGGGAATTAGAAGGCTTTCTTGTGATGTAGTGGATTTGCTAGTATCTTGATTAGAAGTAGATGGAACACTTTCCTCAACTTGACTACTTGGCGACGTATTTTCTCTATTTTTCCAAATAAAGATTGCCCCTCCTAGTATAAGAATAACCGTTAAAATGCTTATAATATATTTCGAAAATTTCATAGATTTTTTTCCTTATTGTTATTTTTTTATCTTATGCTAGTATCAGAAATCCTCCTGTCCTACCAAGTGATGCTGAAAGGCATAGACTGCTGCCTGGGTGCGGTCGCTAACCTGAAGTTTAGCAAGGATGTTTGAAACATGAGTTTTTACAGTTTTGAGGGAGATAAACAATTCATCTGCGATCCGCTGATTTTCATAACCCTTAGCAATTAGTTGAAGGACATCC
>BNJT01002126.1_pt1 | contig 16306 bp, 20 predicted proteins | sample 8540491 | NCBI WGS metagenome assembly BNJT01 (sample SAMD00202455, study PRJDB9452) | human saliva metagenome | host: Homo sapiens
CCTGCCATCAATCTGACAGGGACGAATGTGTTTATCCGCGGTACTCACCCAATTTCGGGCAGAACCTGCAACTCTCGTCTTATTGTTTCTCCTTTTATGACGTCGTTAGCTCTGCATTGGCGTACTTGAGTACAGCCTGCAACTCGCCGCTTAGTCCTAAACGGAAGCAAAAAGACTATTCTAATATTTCAATTTTTATCTCATTAGCAACTTCAGCTTTGACTACATTTGTGGACTTCTCAGCACCGCCACTTTCTGTAAAAATGTGGGATCTAAAACACCTCAATGGCTTTTATTTTTAACAAGTTTTTCACGGAAATGCAGGGACAAGAAAGATTACTTGAACTTGATGCCGTTTTCTAATTTCTTGATCGTAGCTGACCGATTCCTTTTTCAAGGCAAGGAGTTCTTTCTCTGTCCAGTTTTTGGAAGTCAGTGCAGACTTGATCCCTTCATCGTAGAAAGTTTTAGTCACGGTCAAGTAAGTCCACCCTAGGTTAGTCATGAACTCTTCAACAGAAGTCGTAACCTTTGTGGGCTTGCTTTTAGTTGTTTCTACAGCTTTTTCTACTTGCTTAGAGACAGCTTTTCCAGCCTCGTTTTGCGAGCATGTCCCTGCATGTTTAACGACTTTCTTTGTTTCCTTCGACAACATTGTTTACAGTATCTGAAAATACACCTGAAACGACGAAGGCTGTTTCTGAATTGTTTTTTACGTTGGAGTTTTTGACATCATAAAATCCTTTTCAATAAAAATCCCCTGTGACTGAACAAGGATTTGAAATCTTTTATACGTTTATTGTATCAACTTTCTTTAGGAAATGCAAGGTTTTGTAATCTTAGAAATATGGCGAATTCCGCCTTAGAATAAGAAGAGAAGATGATAGGAAGAAAAGTGAGAAAATATGGTATAATGAACGATAGATTTTTGAATAGGAATACAATCATGTTTGGATTTTTAAAAAGATAAAGTGACAGAAACGCCAAAAATGGTGCCAGCCATATCGGAGTTATCATGGATGGTAATGGTCGTTGGGCCACGGATGCAACCACGTGTCTTTGGACATAAGGCTGGAAATGGATGCTTTGAAAAGGTAGCAAATTGCAAATGGAAGGATATGGGCGTTAAGGCTTTGACAGTTTACGCTTTTTCAACTGAAAACTGACCTGTCCAGACCAAGAAGTCAAATTTATCATGAACCTACCAGTTGAGTTTTATGACAAATATGTCCCTGAATTGCATCAAAAAGAACATGAAGATTCAGATGATTGGGGAGACTGATCGTTTTGCCTAAAGAGACCTTTTGATGCTTTGAAAAGCAGAGGAGTTGACTCAAGCTAAATACAGGTTTGATTCTCAATTTATGCGCCCAATTATGGTGGATGAGCTGAGATTACGCAAGCGGTCAGGGTTGATTGCACAGGATGTTTTAGATGCTAAGATCAATCCTGGTGATATTACCGAGGAGTTGATTGGGGAATACCTCTTTACGGGCATTTGCCAAAAGTCCCTACGATCCTGACTTGATTATTCGAACCAGTGGGGAGCTTCGTTTGAGTAACTTCTTGCCATGGCAGGGCCGCTAGCGAGCTTTTATTTCACGGATGTCTGTGGCCTGACTTTGATGAGGAAGCCTTGAAAGAGGCTATCGTCGAGTATAATCGTCGCAATCGTCGCTTTGGAGGAGTATAGGAGTTATTATGATAAAGGATTTACAAAAGAGAACGCTCTTTGCTATCTTGGCTTTGGCTATCTTTATACCCAATCTTGATCCTCGTGGTCTATGGTTACAGATTGCTATGGGACTTGTGGCTATGTTGGGAGTACATGAGTTGCTTCATGAAGGGCTTGAACACCATGACGCCTGAAGGTCTCTTGACTTTGACTGGCGACCTTTGCTCTGACCGTACCATTGGAAAAACTACTGGAAGTTTTTACCTGTAGATGGGAATGTTGTAGCCTATGGAGTTGTGATCCCTCATCATGCTAGGAGCGACAGTCTTCAGCAAGAACTACACCATTGAGGATGCTGTTTTTCCGATTGCCATGAGTTTCTATGTTGGCTTCGGGCTTTAATGCCTTGGTTGATGCTCGAATTGCAGGATTAGATAAAGGCCCTCTTAGGACTTTGTCTGGTTCTGGGCAACAGATAGCGGTGCCCTATCTGGTGGGATGAAGCTTGGCAAGAGAAAGCTTGCTCCGAGAGTATCGCCTAACAAGACCATAGAAGGTGCCATAGGAGGCATCTTGGTCGCTATGCTAGCGACTCTCATCTTATGCTAGTCGATAGTACCGTTGCTTTACCATATGGGATTTACAAAAATGATGGTTTTTGCTATCTTCTTTAGTCTAGCAGGTCAGTAGTGATTTAATCGAAAGTGCTATGAAGCGTCATTTTTGGAGTCAAAGACTCAGGCAAATTTATCCCTGGTCAAAGTGGTGTACTGGATCGTTTTGACTGCATGCAGTAGTTTTTCCCTCATTATGCACCCTTTGGCATTTATTTTATGAAAGGTGAAAGAAATTAAAATGATAGGATTACTAACATTTATCCTGGTCTTTTCGAATTATCGTGGTTGTACACGAGTTCGGCCATTTTACTTTGCTAAAAAGTCTGGGATTTTGGTTCGTGAGTTTGCCATCAGGGATGGGCCCCAAGATCTTTGCTCATATCGGAAAAGATGGGACTGCTTATACCATTCGTCTCCTGCCACTTGGTGGGTATGTTCGCATGGCAGGTTGGGGTGAAGATTCGACAGAAATTAAGACAGGAACTCCTGCAAGCCTAACACTAGCGACGGATGGTAAAGTCAGCGTATCAATCTCTCTGGTAGGTTGACCAGACAGCTCTGCCTATGCAGGTCACTCAGTTTGATTTTTGAGGATAAACTCTTTATTAGAGGCTTGGTCTTGGAAGAAGAGAAGACCTTCTCAGTTGATCATGATGCGACCATTGTGGAAGCTGATGGAACGGAAGTTCGTATCGCTCCCTTAGATGTCCAATATCAAAATGCGACTGTTTGGGGTAAAATGATCACCAACTTTGCAGGTCCTATGAATAACTTCATTTTAGGAGTCATCGTTTTCTGGATTTTGATTTTCATGCAAGGTGGCGTTCGAGATACGCAAAAGTAATAACTTTAGTATTATTCCAGATAGTGCTTTGGCTAAGGTTGGTGTTGAAAAATACAGCCCAAATCACTAAGGTCGGCAGTCACGAGATTTCAAACTGGGCAGATTTGATTCAGGCTGTTGATGCAGAAACCAAGGATAAAACAGCTCCCGTTTTGGATGTGACTATTTCTGAGAGTGGGACTGAAAAACAAGTGAGTGTGACACCTGAGGAAAGTCAAGGTCGTTATATCCTGGGTGTTCAGCCAAGACTCAAATCAGATATCTGGTCCATGTTTATGGGCGGATTTACAAGTGCAGCTGATTCAGCCTTGCGCATTCTCAATGCTTTGAAAAGCTTGATCTTCCAACCAGATTTGAATAAGCTTGGCGGTCCCGTTGCTATCTTTAAGGCAAGCAGCGATGCTGCAAAAAATGGTCTTGAGAATGTCCTGTTCTTCTTGGCTATGATTTCCATCAATATCGGGATTTTCAACTTGATTCCGATTCCTGCGCTAGATGGTGGAAAAATCGTGCTCAACATCCTAGAAGCTATCCGTCGCAAACCACTAAAACAAGAAATTGAAACCTATGTCACTCTGGTCGGAGTTGTCATTATGGTCGTTTTGATGATCGCCGTAACTTGGAATGACATCATGCGAACCTTCTTTTAAGAATTAGAGGAGTCATTATGAAACAAAGTAAAATGCTTATTCCAACGCTTCGCGAAATGCCAAGCGATGCTCAAGTTATCAGCCACGCCCTTATGTTGCGTGCTGGTTATGTTCGCCAAGTATCAGCAGGAGTTTACTCTTACCTACCGCTTGCTAACCGTGTTATTGAAAAAGCTAAGAAGATCATGCGTCAAGAGTTTGACAAGATGGGTGCTGTGGAGATGTTGGCTCCAGCCCTTCTCAGTGCAGATCTTTGGCGTGAATCTGGTCGTTATGAAACCTACGGGGAAGACTTGTACAAATTGAAAAACCGTGAGAAGTCAGACTTTATCTTGGGTCCAACTCACGAAGAAACCTTCACAGCGATTGTCCGTGATTCTGTCAAGTCATACAAGCAGTTACCACTGAACTTGTACCAAATCCAACCTAAGTACCGTGATGAAAAACGTCCACGTAATGGACTTCTTCGTACCCGTGAGTTCATCATGAAAGATGGTTATAGCTTCCACGCTAATTACGATAGTTTGGATCTTACTTATGATGAGTATAAAGTCGCTTATGAGCGTATTTTTCACTCGTAGTGGCTTGGACTTTTAAAAGCCATTATCGGTGACGGTGGAGCCATGGGTGGTAAGGATAGTCAAGAATTTATGGCCATCACACCTGCTCGTACAGACCTTGACCGTTGGGTGGTGTTAGACAAGTCTGTCGCATCGTTTGATGAAATTCCTGATCAAGTGCAAGAAGAAATCAAGGCTGAATTGCTCAAATGGATGGTTTCTGGTGAAGATACCATTGCTTACTCAAGTGAGTCAAGCTATCGAGCTAACTTGGAAATGGCAACTAACGCCTACAAACCAAGCAACCGTGTTGTGACTGAAGATCAAGTAGCTCGCGTGGAAACACCAGGTGTCAAATCGATTGATGAAGTTCTTTGCTTTCTTGAATGTCTCTGAAGAGCAAAACAATCAAGACCTTGGTTTATATCGCAGACGAGGAGCCAGTTGTTGCCCTACTCGTTGGCAATGACCAACTCAACGAAGTGAAATTGAAAAACTATCTTGGAGCAGATTTCTTGGAACCTGCAACTGAGGCGGAAGTCAAAGAATTGTTGGGAGCGGACTTTTGGTTCACTTGGCCCAGTAAATCTTCCAGAAAATGTTAAGATTATCGCTGACCGCAAGGTACAAGATAGCCGTAATGCTGTTGTGGGGCTAACGAAGATGGCTACCACTTGACGGGTGTGAACCCAGGTCGTGACTTTACTGCAGAATATGTGGATATCCGTGAAGTTCGTGAGGGTGAAATTTCACCAGACGGACAAGGTGTGCTCAACTTTGCACGTGGGATCGAGATTGGTCATATTTTTCAAACTAGGAACTCGCTACTCAGCAAGTATGGGAGCAGATGTCTTGGATGAAAAATGGCCGTGCTGTGCCAATCATCATGGGATGTTATGGTATCGGTGTCAGCCGTCTCCTTTCAGCAGTCATGGAGCAACACGCTCGCCTCTTTGTCAACAAAACTCCAAAAGGCGAATATCGTTACGCTTGGGGAATCAACTTCCCTAAAGAATTGGCGCCATTTGATGTGCACTTGATTCCAGTTAATGTCAAGGATGAAGAAAGTCTTGCATTGACAGATCGTATCGAAGAAGCCTTGGTCAACTAAAGGCTACGAAGTCTTGACGGATGACCGTAACGAACGTGTCGGTGTTAAATTCAGTGACAGCGATCTGATTGGTCTTCCAATCCGTATCACTGTCGGTAAAAAAGCAGCTGACGGCATCGTAGAAGTGAAGATTAAGGCGACAGGGGATACAATCGAAGTTCACGCAGATAGCTTGCTTGAAACCCTTGAAATCCTAACAAATAAATAAAATCTATAATCAGAAGAAAAACAAGACAAAAATGTAACTAGTTTTTGCCTTGTTTTTTCTTTATAATGGGATAAAATAAAGATAAAAAGAGTAAATAAAGAGGTAGTGCTATGCTAAAATTTCCAAAGGATTTTGTCTGGGGTTCCTCAACTTCTGGACCACAGACAGAAGGGCGAGTGCCTGGTGACGGAAAGGGAGATAATCTCTGGGATTATTGGTACCAAGTAGAGCCAAATCGCTACTTCAATGGCATTGGACCTGATAAGACATCGACCTTCTATGAGAACTGGGAAAAGGATATTGAACTTTTGCTAGAAACTGGGCATACAGCCTTTCGGACTTCAATCCAGTGGTCTCGTATTTTCCCACAGGGTCGTGGAGAAGTCAATCCTCAAGGTGTGGCTTTTTACCGTCAGGTCTTTGAAGCTATTAAGGCCAAGGGAATCCGTCTCTTAGTCAATCTCTATCACTTTGACCTGCCTTTTGCCCTTCAAGAGGATGGCGATGGTTGGGAAAATAAGGCGACCATCAAGGCTTATGAAAACTATGCGCGTTTCTGTTTTGAGACCTATGGAGACCTTGTGGACCAATGGATTACCTTCAATGAGCCTATCGTTCCTGTTGAGTTTGGCTATTTCTATGATGCCCATTATCCTCATAAGGTGGATGCCAAAGCTGCGGTTCAGGTAGCCTATAACACTCAACTGGCCAGCACTCTTGCAGTCAAGGCTTGTCACGAAATGTTGCCGGGTTCTAAGATTGGGATTGTCCTCAACTTGACACCAGCTTATCCACGTAGTCAGCATTCTGCGGATGTCAAAAGTCGCTCGTATAGCAGATCTCTTTCAGGCCCAATCTTTCCTGAATCCATCTGTCTTGGGAACTTATCCAGAAGAATTAGTGGAAATTTTTAGCTGAGCATGATTTGCTACCAGATTCTACAGCAGAAGAATTGGACCTCATTCGCCAACATACAGTAGACTTCCTAGGAGTGAACTATTACCAACCTTTGCGTGTCATGGCGCCACGTTTTGCTAAAGCACCCTGATAGTCCACTCTTGCCAGAACATTTCTACGAACCTTACGTTATGCCAGGTCGTAAGATCAATCCTCACCGCGGTTGGGAAATCTATGAGCAAGGGATTTATCATATCGCGCAAAATATCAAGGAAAAACTATGGTAATATCGAGTGGCTGTTGACCGAAAATGGAATGGGTGTCGAAGGCGAAGATAAATTCCGTGAAAACGGTATGATTCAAGATGATTATCGTATTGACTTTGTCAAAGGTCATCTGGCTGAGCTTCATCGCGCCATTGAAGATGGTGCCAACTGTAAAGGCTATTTGATCTGGACCTTTATTGACTGCTGGTCATGGCTTAACAGCTATAAAAACCGCTATGGCTTGGTTGAGCTAGACTTAGAAACACAAGAACGCCGTCTGAAAAAATCAGGCCACTGGTTCAAAGAACTCAGTGACAATAATGGATTTTTAAGCAACTTTTTCAAATAGATTCAAAAAACCATTGGACCTCAATTCTTTTCGAGTTTTTCCAATGGTTTTTCTTGTTCTTATAATAGTCCGATAAAAAGCATCAAGGCTGATAAAGTAATAAAGGCTAGGGTTGCTAGACCACGTTGGCCTGGGCTGTAAATCTTTCGTTCTCCTCGAACCAGGAAGACGATAGCCAGTAATGCACCCCCGACAGCACCCCCGACATGCCCAGCAAGGCTGATGCCAGGTATTAAAAATACTACCCACTAGGTTGATGACTAAGAGGGAGAGGTAGGATTGACCAAGTTGTTGGAGATAGGGATTGCGTGAAGCATATCGGAGAACAACAATTGAGGCAAACATTCCGTAGAGGGCAGTTGAAGCACCTGCGGTAATGGCATCAGGGCTAAAAACTAGGACAAAGAGATTTCCCATCATACCTGATAGAAGGTAGATAAAGAAAAACTGTTTGGAGCCAAAGATTTGCTCCATCTGACGTCCCAAAAAGTAGAGGGAGAGCATATTGACTAAAAAGTGCTCCAAGCCAATGTGGACAAAGGTTGCGGAGAATAAGCGCCAGATTTGTTCAGGCATGGCCTTGATAGCAGGGGATACACAGCTCGAATTTATACAAGAGTGGTCGCGCTGGTATAGTTGAAACCACTGGTTAGAAACATGAGTATGAAAACTAGGGCTTGTCACGAGAAGAAAGAAGCTCGTGACGGGATAACGACGATCAAAAATATTTTTCATAGATGATTACCTCCTTAACTGGGAATATCGTGTGGATCAGGATGGAAGTCCTGAATCTGGCATGGATAAATCGTACTAATAGTAGGACCTGGGAAATGCTCTAAGTAGCGATCATAATAACCACCACCGTAGCCAACCCTATAAGCAGAAGGATTGAAAGGCCAAACCAGGAACATGAATCAGGTCAATCTGAGAAGGTTCAAGGATTGTGAACTCTCCTTGAGGTTCAAGAAGTCCAAAAGAATTCTGTTCGAGTTTCTCTGGTTCATATAGAACAAAGTCCATTTTCCCATGTGGATAAGTTTTGGGAATCAAAATGGTCTTCCCATCTTTTTGAGCAAATTCGATCAGTCTAGCTGTTTGAAATTCATGAGGAAAAGACAGGTAAGTGGCGATGGTTTTTGCTTCCTTGTAGAAAGGATGTTGAAGGAGCTGTTCAGTCAACCAAGCGTTCATATTTTGTTTTTCTTCTGCAGATAGAGATTTGAGTTCTTGCAAGACCTGCTTGCGTAGGGCTTTTTTCATTGTTTACTCCGCAGTTTTCTTGGCTAAAAAGCTGTACAGCCTCGACACCGATAGTCAGAGCTTCTTCCTTAGGACTCATCTGTGGATGGTGAAGAGCATAGGGACTATCAATTCCAAGCCAGAACATGACACCAGGAACCTTGGAGAGAAGATAACCAAAGTCTTCTCCTGTCATGGCAGGTTCGATGTCAATTAGTTCAATTCCCTCTTTTTCATCAAAGAAGGTCATCAATTCACGGGCTAATTCAGGGTTGTTTTCGACTGGTAAATACCCTCCCTGTTTGAGTTCGACTTCCACATCCATATTAAAAGCAGCTGCGACCCCTTCAGCGATAACTTTGACACGTTTTTGCACCAAGAGGCTCATGCTGTGTGTAAGAGCTCGAATCGTTCCATGTAAGAAGGCTGTATCAGCTATGACATTATTGGTTGTTCCAGCTTGAAAGACACCGAAAGTGACGACAGCTCCCTCGATAGGATCGACATTACGGCTGACAACTGACTGAACTTGGTGACAAAAATGGCTAGGCGCAGCCAGAGCGTCGTTTGCTTGATGTGGAAAGGCAGCGTGACCACCTTTACCCTTGAAACGAATCTTGACTTCGCAAGTTCCAGCAAAGAGTGTATGGGTATTGGTCGCAATCTGTCCAACTTTTAAGTCTGGACGAACATGGAGTCCATAGAATTGGTCAGGCAACCAGTCGCCAAAGGCCCCATCTTCATACATGAGCATGCCACCTGCTTCGTTTTTCTTCCGCAGGTTGGAGAGAAAGAGGAGATTGTTTTTGGGTTGTTTTCTAATGCACGTTCGGAGACTTCCAAAGGGCAATGGTCATGTGAAAATCATGTCCTAGCATGGCATGCGGTCTTGGTGTTGAGAGGTAAAAAGGAAGGCCTGTTTGTTCAAGGATTGGGAGTCCGTCGATGTCTGTCCGCCAGCCAATGGTACGTTCTGGCTGACTTCCCTGCAAGTAAACTAAAAATACCTGTCCTCCAAGTACGAATCTGAACAAAAATCCTTACCAACTGTTAATTTCTCAATGACATTGAGTAAATAAGCGTGAGTCTTGAATTCTTCTAAACCAATCTCAGGAATTTGGTGAAGATCGCGTCGAGTTTGAATTAAATCTAACATATCTATTTCCTTCTACTGATACGATAAAGAGGCTGGAAATAATTCCGCCTCTGTTACTAATTACAAAGGTGCGAAGCGCATCTTCTAGCGCTGTTTTTGTTGGGTTTGGCTATCGATTTCTTTGATAACACGAGCTGGAACACCTGCCACCACAACATTTTCTGGGACATATTGAGTGACGATGGCACCTCGTTTGCAACAACAGAACCGCTACCGATTTGAACACCTTCGATAACCTACAGCGTTAGCACCGATGAGAACATTGTCACCCACACGGACAGGCTCTGCACTAGCTGGTTCGATAACACCTGCAAGAACAGCGCCGGCACCTGCAGTGACTATTTTTACCAACAATAGCACGTCCACCTAGAATAGCTCCCATATCAATCATAGTGCCAGCACCGATTTCAGCACCAATATTGATCACAGCTCCCATCGATGATAACAGCGTTGTCACCAATCTCAACCTGGTCACGGATAATAGCACCTGGTTCGATACAGGCATTGATGTCACGCTTGTCAGGGAGAGGTACAGCTGAGTTACGGGCATCTTGCTCAACTAACATAATCCTTGTTTTCAGTCAGTCCTTCGAGAAGAGGGCGATATCTTTCCAATCTCCAAAAAGAACATTTCCAAGCTTGGTAACAGAAGCAGGGATAGCTCCAGCAAGTTGTCCTTCAAAGGTTACTTTTACACTGGTCTTTTTCAGCATTGGCGATAAATTGGATAATTTCTTGTGCATTCATTTTTGTAGCAGTCATAGGGGTCTCCTCACTCTTTGTAATGCTTACTATTCTATCAAAAGGACTGCAAAATTGCAGCCTCAAAGTATCAAAAGAGGTGTTGACTCTTTGATTTTTGATTCTTCGATTGACAAAAATCATAGGCACGATAATCAAAATCATGGCCAGTACCAAAGAAACCATCTAGGACCATCCCAAGGAAAAAGGACACTGAGGATCGCTGAGGATAGCGGTTCGCTTTGCGCTGACGACTGATACTACCAAAGGGCGAGACCAGGGAAACAGCCTTCATGGAAGGAAAAAGGCAAAAGCCGTTCCTAAAAAGGCGATGGTCAAACAAATCAAGATACTAACGACATCAGCTGGAAGCTAATCTCATAAACAGGGTGAGAACATTACTAAAAAAAGCCCCGCAATAATCATCGCCCCATCCAACAGTAGGCACGAACCCATAATTTTAGCAAAACGCTGGGGTAATATGTAACATTGAACTATGAGACCTAGTGCTAAGGGAGACCTGTTATGAGAGCTAGGGGTAATTGACAACTTAGGACAAATCTCCTTTTTGTAGCCATCAGAAAAACCTCCAATCATGGCAATCAAGACATAAAAATGGCACTTTGAAGCTTTTTCTTGTAAAATGATGCGATTGAAAAGGAGGATAAAGATAGGGCTCGATAAATTGGAGGATGGTGGGCAGTGGTTGCGTTGGAGTACTGACACAGAGAGATGAAGAAAACTGAACGGAGAAAAATCCCTAAGATGGTATAGGGTCAGAAAAGGAAGGTAATTTTTCCAATTTTTCCAGATATCAAAAGAGCTGGGAGCGGAGTTGAAAGCTCGATAAGATGAGTACTACACTATCTGCGACGAGGAGACGCATGGAGGTAATCCAGCCTGATGATACTTGGATAGTGGGCAAAAGAGTACTCTCTAAAAATTCCACAGGATTCCCCAAATTAAGCGTAGAAAAAGGAGAGAAGGTAGATGTAGTCTCCCTTTAAATATATTCTTTTTGATATTTATTCATGTACATATTGTGCCATGAAATGAAGAAAAAGAGAGTGGAGGAAAAATCATTTCTTTCTCACTCTCAAACAAATATAGTATTTATTGCTGTATGGTACTGCTTAGAAGCTTAAGGTGGATTTACTACTGTTATTTCGGTGTGAGAGCTACTGTTACCAGTATCACTGTTGCAGCAACCTACATGTCATTGTTATTATTAAGCGACTGTTAGTGTATTGTACAAGTTATTATTGCTATTTCGTGATGAGGAAGTGGAGTGCTTTTGGTAAACTTCCCAAAATACTAGACCAAGCGTTTTGATAGTCTGAAGTCACTTTCGAAACCCAATCGCAAAACGGTGCCAGGGTCGTAGTTAGTGCACCACTGCATGCTAGCCCGAGTAGCTAGTCACCATTGGCCCTGTTACATTAATCTCTTTTCCGTTGATGGAAAACCTTACCTGGTGGTTTTGCCCAGTTGATTTAAGGACTCTGAGATGAAGTAACACCAGGATCAAGACTCAAAGCGCTCTGAACGCCAGCAGAGGAGAAGCGTTTTGATGGATGGCATTGACCGACCAGATGGGCCATGAAGTTAGCATTATTAGTGAATTCCAAAGGCTCCCTGGCGAGTATGGCTATACTGTCATGGCTAAGCCAGCCTCCCAAGGTCAGTCTCTGGAGCGCTGGAAACCTGTTCACATATCACCGTCTCATTGGTAGTACCGCCAGTTTTTCCGATCCAGTCGGCCCTTGCGTGAGACTAGAGTTAAGGGACGCAAGGTCACGCCCCAGTTGAGGTCACTGGACAGATAACATCTCCAGTAGACTTTGCATGCCAATCGTTGCTGTTGCCTTTTGGAGTAGACTTGAATAATAAGGGCTCATCCTTGTGTCGTTATAAATGACTCGTCAGCTGGTCTCTGATTTTTGAAATCATGTATTCTTTATGGTAAACACTATTGTTACAGCTGGGTTTGTAGCGCCATTTATATGTTGAGAAAGCTACAGTGACATCATGGATTCCTCCCCATAGGTAGACTTTCGATGCCATTCAGGGATTTTCATAGCCCATCTTTTCCATGTAGGAACGAACATCAACCCTTTTGAAGAAGTAGCTGAGAGGTCCAGTAGGCTGGGACATTCCCAAGAGTAATCTGTGAGCCTCTTTAAGGTTCACCATATTAAAAATGCAGGCTGGCTACACATACAAGGATAGATTTCCAAGTTAGAGAAGTTAGTAGGATAGTTTGACAAGACACTCAGCACTTTATGAGCCTTTTGTCATTGAAGTAAATACCATGAAGCCAAGAGAGGCTTGGTAGTAGAGGCAGGAGAGCGTTTGGTATCAAAGGTGGGCATGGTTGTTTTGATTGTGCGATAATCTCGCCCACCGACAGCTAAGATTGTTCCCGTTTTGGCTGTCCATCGAAGATATTTCCAAACTTCCAGGCTGCCCTGAACTATCATCTCAGTAAGTAGCCAGCAATTTGCTACGGCGTTTTGCATGGCGTGTGAATAGCTTTTTATCAATGGTAGTTGTAATACGATAGCCGCCGTTTTGAATCTCTTTTTCAGCCAATTCACGATATGGGATGGATAGATTCGTTCTTTCTTTAGTTCTGTGCAGAGACGTTATCTTGTACCAAGTAATCATACATGAGGTTCGGGTCGCTTCATCGAGGGCAGAAAAGTAGAGGGAAGCCTTTAGCAGTAATTGCTACATTTTCTGCTGGCAAGAAATCCTGCTTATGTCATAGGCTTTTAGGTTCTCTTTATAGTCTTCTTTACTCGATGGCTCCTGTTCGGTACACATTGTAAAGAACATCTTGGGAACGCTTGATACTCTACGTTGCAACTCCCTCCTCACTCTTCATCCCACCAGTTGATCTCACAAGGTGAGTAGAGATAGGACTTTGTGTGGCAATCCGGCTAGAAAAGCCGCTTGATACAGTAAGTTTGCTTTGCATCCACCTGAAAATCCCAGTAGTCGCAGCGGGTTGAGCACCTGCGAGTATTTTCGCTTTATTATTACGACCAAATGGAGCGACGTTGAGGTTGGTCGCAAGATTTCGCTGTCCTCTGCCCATTGCCTCTCTAAGGCCAGGCATCCACGATTTCAGCTGCTTTATTGCGAGCTAGTGCAGGAGCACCACCAACGACTTGTTACGCTTCGATGGAGCCGCTGTGTTAGTAGATCCTCCACTGGAAGAACCAAGTCCGATAAAATCTCCTAGACTGGCACTGAATAACAGCTTTTGGGAACGACACCCATTGTGTTCTCCGCAAAATGTTCATCTTCTAGTCGTACCGATAGCCTGCTCTCAGATTATCTGAAATATCCTCTGACGAAACAGAGATGTTCGAAGGAGGTCGCTTTCGATAGCTCCGCGATTGCATGGAAACCATCTGCATAGCGAATCCTCAGAGATGGATGAAATATTATTGACTTGCTTGAGCAACCTCCAGGTTTTGTGGAACACTTTACCTGATCAAAAAGAGAAAACACAGCATAAACCCCAAGACAAGCCCTGATCCGAGGAGCCTACCAATGAATGCGTGATGATAAAAGAGTGTTAAAAGTTGCTTTGATTCCTAGTAAGATATTGCAAAAATAGTCCAAAATGGTCAGCTTTTGTGTGAGATTTTGACTTTCTTATTTTATCTGTTGGACTTTTGTGGAAGTTATTAATTGTAGTTGACCGAAGTAAGGCCAGTCCTTTTGTTTGATTCTTGTTACATGTTTGTTCAAGAATTTCACTTTATTATTATTATACCATAGCCTTTGCAAGCAATTAGGGCTTAGAATGAGGCTTGATAGAAGGGTTGGGCCTCCGGTGTTTAAACATAGAAAGAGAGTGGGACAGAAATCGGTAATTCGTTAGAATTCGATTCTCGTTGTCCCATCTCCGCACAGCTGAGTAAGCTGCAAAAGCCGATAAAATCAGCGTAGTAGAGCCCACTCAACCACCGCGTCTTCTTGCCCAACAAATCCAAAGAAATTGAGAGAGGCCAGGACCTTGTCCCAGCCTCGTGCGTTGTAAAAGGATTATTTTTCTCCTGAGAGTTCTTTCCAAGGTTAATCAAGTAGTCTTTGGGCAGATCATCTTTTGACTTGTGGATGTTCAAGTGCGTAGTCGATTGGGAAGTTTATGAAGCCAAACTTGTTCCAACATCATAACGAGCACTTAACTACGAGCAAATACTGCTGAGTTTTGTTGAGAGTATCGATGGCATCTGTGAGCTGGATTTCATTTCCGGCACCTGGTGTTTTGCTTTTCAAGGATGCGTGAATTCAGGTGTGAGGAGGTACGACCGATGATAGCTTAGATCACTTGGTGCGCAGGTGCTGGGTTTTTCAACGAAGGTTTCAACACTGTAAAGTCCACCTTTGCCTTCTCTCGAGGAGCGATGACACCATAGGCTGAGACTTCTCTCATGTGGGACAGGCATTAAGCAGCGATGGTAGAAGCACGTGAGTCATAGTCATTGATAAGCTGTTTTGTCAATGGGATAGCCTTTGTCATCATTGATATATCCATGAGGTCATCCTCAAGCATAAACCACAAAAGGCCTCATTCCCAAACTAAAGGCTTCGGCTTGCAAAACGGCATCTCCGAGTCCACGTGGGTGAGTTTGACGGATGTAGCGAGGCGCATGCCAGTCGCTCTCTGTCAACAAGTTTCAAGAGAGATCATTCTTTCCTTTTTCTTTTGAGGTTGCATTCTAGCCACAAAGTTTGAGTCAAAATGGCTCGGACTGAGCGTTTTGACTTCCCTCGTGACAACAAGACTATCCTCAATACCAGACTCTAAGAGCTTCTTTCAACGATAAACTGAATGGTTGGTTTATCTACGATTGGTAAGCAGAATTTTAGTCATAGGCTTTGGTAGCAGGAAGGAGTGCTCTCAAGTCCCGCAGTGTGATAACGGCTTTTCTAACTTTCTTTGCATCAAGGAGGACTCCTTTCTAACTGTGGTTCAAGACCACCTGTTTTCTGCCTGAAACTCATTGTTCATAAGTTCTGTAAGTTTCAGCATCTTTAATATTTGGGCAGCATTTTCAGCAAATAATCTTGGTAGATAGCTCGTAATAGGCATATAGACTCCAAGCTCTTGTGCCAACTCGTAGCTGCTTTGGTCGTTGAAACTCTTCCACTCACCATTCCCATGTTAGCTTCTGAGTGATCGCCAAGCGCTTCCCACGCCCCAGAGCATCACCAGCTCGCCAGTTACATGTGAGTGGATAGTAAAAGTTCCGGGTGCAACGACTTCAAACTGGCTCAACACCTGAGAGTCCACGTGTTAATGGGTCTGCTCCAAGTTTAACCCCAGACGGGTAATTTCTGCAAGGCGCGCGCGTGATAATAGCAATGCCTTTTAAGAATAAGTCTCCAAACCGCAAAGTCCGCACCAATATTTTTAAGCGCGCCATTGTTTCTACCCGATGACATCTGTATTGTATATAAAACACGGAAGTAGTGGTTGCTAAAAAGAGTTCTTGAACATACTGGGTCAGTTTCTAAACTTAGATGCGCATGGTAATCAAGGTAATGTCGCGTACGATGGTTTCTTCGGCGTATGATGTCGTATTGATTTGCGTGGATTTGCTCGGAACAGCTTTCGTACTACGAACCTCATGAGCCATTGTCATTTTAGGACTTGTGATAGGGCAGTTCCCCAAGAACCAGGTCCTATAACTGCGATGGTTTGTTTGTTCATCTTTTCCCCCTTTGAGAAAGCTCTTTCTTAACATTCTACTACATAAAAGTATGATTTTGCATCTATATAACTAGCTGAGTATTCTACTATTATTAGGATTTTGTATTCATTGGATAAAATTTTTAGAGAGAATTTCAAGAAAAAGCAAATAAACTACTTAATGTTCAACTCGGATATCATTCAAAACCAAGAAAAGAAGAGCACTATTCTTATAAAAATGGTATAATAGGAGCATCACGAAAATTGGAGAGACAGCATGAGT
>BNJT01001675.1_pt1 | contig 16181 bp, 24 predicted proteins | sample 8540491 | NCBI WGS metagenome assembly BNJT01 (sample SAMD00202455, study PRJDB9452) | human saliva metagenome | host: Homo sapiens
AAGAAGTAAATAATTATAAAATGTAATCTTGGCTATTAGAGGTAGTCAATTAGGTCATGTATAAAATTTGCCACATATTTTCACTGTTACTTTAGTAAAGTGTTTATATGTGGCATTTTTGTAGTAGAATAAAAATTAATTACTATGAATAAATCATGAAATGTTAGGAGATATTATGGGTGCCGAATTAAATCAAAAATTATTTAGTGCTGCTGATAGTTTACGCGGTAAGATGAGTGCGGATCAATATAAGGATTATCTTTTTAGGATTAATATTCTATAAGTATTTATCCGATAAGTTATTAGAATCTACGGTTGTAAAAAGCGTATAAATCTCTTGATGAATACAATACTGTGGCAAAGCAAACAGAATTATATAAATCATATATTTTTGGATGATAAAAAGTAAAGATTTCTTTATTGCTACCATGTCTGATACATTGGGGTATCATATAGAGCCTCAATATTTATTTAGCGAGATTGCTAATGCTGTTAAAGATAATTCTTTTGAATTAGTTCATTTAAAAAATGCTTTTGTACGTTTAGAAACAGCATATAAACAATTTGAAGGTTTATTTGATGATATTGACCTAGATTCAAAACAATTAGGTGTCGATGCTAACCAACGTAATATTACCATTAGCGAAGTGATAAAAAAACTTGATGAAGTTGATGTATTAGGTCATGATGGCGATGTTATTGGTGATGCTTACGAATATTTAATTGGTGAGTTTGCCGCTGGATCTGGTAAAAAAGCTGGTGAGTTTTATACACCTCAACAAGTATCAGATATGATGGCTCAAATAGTAACTATCAGTCAAGAGGATACACCATCATTTACAGTATATGACCCTACAATGGGTTCTGGTTCTTTGATGTTAAATGTACGTAAATATTTAAATAATCCAGATCGTGTTCAATATCATGGGCAGGAATTAAATGTAACCACATATAATCTTGCTCGTATGAATCTTATTCTTCATGAGGTAAGTGCCGAAAGATCAACGATTACATAATGGAGATACATTGAATAAAGATTGGCCTACAGATGAGCCATATATGTTTGATTCCGTTGTTATGAATCCTCCGTACTCTGCTAACTGGTCAGCAGACCCTACATTTATGGATGATGCACGTTTTTAATCGGTACGGAAAAACTTGCACCTAAGTCTAAGGCTGACTTTGCTTTCCTTTTACATGGTTTTTACCACTTAAAAACATCTGGTACAATGGCAATTGTTTTTGCCACATGGTGTTCTATTTAGAGGTGCATCAGAAGGCACAATTCGCAAAAAGTTATTAGAAGATGGAAGCATTTATGCTGTTATAGGTATGCCTGCAAACCTTTTCTTTGGCACATCTATTCCTACAACTGTTATTATTCTTAAAAAGAACCGTAAAAGGTCGCGATGTATTATTCATTGATGCAAGTAATGATTTTTACTAAGTTTAAAAAAATCAAAATAAATTAGAACCTGAGCATATTAAACGTATTGTTGATACATATAAAAAAACCGTGAAAGTATCGAAAAAAATATGCTTATTTAGCTTCTTTTGAAGAGATTAAAGAAAAATGACTTTAATCTTAACATTCCGCGCTATGTTGATACATTCGAAGAAGAAGCACCAATAGACATGGTTGCACTAGGTGCGGAAATGAAAGCCATTAATGAAGAAGAATCAAAATTAGAACAAGAAATTTATGATATGCTTCTTCAATTAGAATGTGCTGAGGAAGATAGAGAGTGGTTAAATGGCGTACTAGAGGTGTTTAATCATGAGAAATAAAACCGAGAATACGATTTAAAAGGATTTACGGAAGATTGGGAACAGCGTAAGTTAGGAGATATAGCTACATTCTCAAAAGGTAATGGCTATTCTAAATCAGATTTAGGATCTTCCGGAGATCCAATTATCCTATATGGTCGGCTTTATACAAATTATGAAACCACTATTAGTAATGTAGATACATTTGTTGAGTTAAAAGATAAATCAATTATTAGTCAAGGTGGCGAAGTAATAGTTCCAGCATCAGGTGAAACTGCAGAAGATATTTCTCGTGCTTCAGTTGTTAAAAACCAAGGAATTATTATTGGTGGTGATTTGAATGTAATTAAAAGCAAATTACTTACTAGATCCAACATTTTTTTGGCTCTGACTATCTCAAATGGAGAACAACAAAAAGAGTTGAGTAAGCGAGCTCAAGGGAAATCAGTAGTTCATTTACATAATTCTGATTTACAAGAAGTTAATTTAACATTTCCATTGCTTTAATGAACAAAAAAGAGATTTCGACTCTTTTTGAGAAGATGGATAATATTATTACCCTTCATCAGCGTAAGCTTGAAAAAAACTTAAATTAGCTAAAAAAAGCATTATTGCAAAAAAATTATTCCCCAAAAATGGAAGTAAATTTCCAGAGCTTAGATTTAAAGGGTTTGCTGATGCTTGGGAACAGCGTAAGTTGTGTCAGATTACTACGAGAGTAACAAGAAAAAAATGGTGATCGATCTGATTTGCCACTTACAATTTCAGCACAAGATGGTTTGGTAGATCAACGTAAATACTTTAATAGACAAGTTGCTAGTCGGGATATGTCAAATTATTATCTTATTAAAAAAGGAGAATTTGCATATAACAAAAGTTATTCTGAGGGGTATCCATTTGGGGCTGTAAAACGCCTTGATTATTATGATATAGGTGCATTATCAACCCTTTATATTCTATTTGAAATTACAGATAACAATATAAGTTCTGATTTTTATTGTTAGTTATTACATGACTCATTTATGGTATAAGGAAATCTCAAAACGGGCTGCAGAAGGTGCTCGCAACCATGGGTTACTTAATATTTCAACGGAAGATTTTTTTGACAGTGAACTAAAGATTCCTAATAGCATCGAAGAGCAAGTTAAAATAGGTAACTTTATAAAAACAGTTTGATAAGTTTATTACCCTTCATCAGTAAAAAGCCATTTCTACAAAAATAAATCTCAAGCTAATCCAGCCATCGACCGCATCACCAGATCGATATCTCTATTTTCCATTTCTTGAATAATATGTATGTAAGTCTTTTTGCGTTGTTGTCATACTCGCATGACCTAATCGTCTTGCAACACTTGCAATTGATACACCTGCAAAAGAGCAATAGCGATGCATGTGTATGTCGTAATCCATGAATTGATATGACTGGTATTTCTAAATTTTTTTACAATACCGTTCTAATACACCATTAACCGTCGAATTAAATACACGACCTTTCACAAATATAGGCTTATCTTCTGGTAAGTCTTTAATCAGTTCTGAAAAACTTTATAATAGTTTGCCAATCAAGCTGTATTTTTTTCTGACTGATGATTTATTCTTTGTTGGCAAGAATCCGCCATTACCTTTATAATCCCATGTCTTATCTACAATCAATGATTGATGTGAGAAGTCAAAAATCTTTTTGGAGTTAATGCTAAAGCTTCTGAAAATCTCATTCCAGTTTTTTTGCTATTATCAAGATCAACCAATCCCAATTAATTTCTGACGTCAATTTCAAATTTACTAACAAAGTATGTAGTTCAAACTGGTTCAGATATTTAATCTTCTTAATTCTCGGTGACCGACCTTTTTATAATAGCCTTTCGAGTTGGATCTCTATCAATTAAACCTTCATCCACTGCATCTAATACAGCTGCTTTTTATTTGATGATGAAAGTCCATTGTCGTTTGTCGTTCATGAAACTCCGCATAGTCATTTAATAGTTGTTGATATGATATCCTATTTAATTGTGAAAGCCTAAGTTCAGGTACTAATCGCTTTAACCATAATAATGTTATCTCATATTTACGCATTGTTACATCACGAATGGCACCTTCTTTATATATGTGTATCCATTTTTTTCATAATAAATATAAAATAGTTCGGATTTTTTTGCTCTATTGTCAACATAATTCTACCCCATCATTTACGCTATTCTCACATAGAAATGGCTCTTGCTGATGAAGGGTAATAATTTTTATCTATTTTTTTAAAAACAACACCGATATACGCTTGTTCTTTCTCACTTGGGACTTGAATCATATATGGTTCAATATGTTTATTATTAATTTGTGGAATAGTAGAAGTATCCGCTATTTTATACAAACCTGTTTTTTTGAATAAAAGTAAATAAAAAAATCTTTATCTATTTCTTCTGGAATTAAAGCCATCATATTAGTATCTAAATAACCATCTTTTTCCCATAATACGTACCTTGTTGGTCATAATGGCTGCTCCCCTTTTAGGAAAGATTGTCGCACCTTGATTAACTAAATGTGCTTTAGGATTAGCATTTACCAAATTTGATGAAGATAATTGAATTCTATCTGAATAATTAAGATCATCAACTTTTACATAAACACAATTCCCGGAAATAAATGTAGATGGTGCATCCCCGATACTATTTTTTACAAATTCACCCAACTTACGCTGTTCCCAAGTAATTTAAAGGAGAAAAAAATATGCAGAATTTTTGATAATTATAATTATGATAAATATAAAAATGAGTGAAGATGAGTTTCGATTAAGGGTAAATGAATTAGAAGTGAAAAATATCTGAGATCGGGTTAGGTTTAATTAAAAGAATATGCTAGTGGCGGCTTAAAGGCACTACTTTTTATTAAATGGTGCAGCTGGTATAGCTATCTTAGCTTTTTTTAGGAAATATATTAGGAACTGAATTTGAACATTGGATTAGAGGGATTGCATGGGGATTAGTTTTTCTTTTCGATAGGTGCCTTTTTTTCAACTATTTCTTGGCTATTTGCCTATATCTCACAAACTTACTATAACGAAGCGAATGGTAATGATAAAAAGATTGAGAACGGTACTTTCTGGCGCAATGCTACAGTTGGAGCTGTTCTTGTTAGTGGAATCGCTTTTTCTTATTGGTGGATATTTGATATTTTTATGTTATAACTAGTTATTAAATTACTATTAAATAAATGGGAAATATAAGATGTTCTTATTTTGGTAATATCTTTAAGAAACAGTCTGACTTTAGGGTTGGACTGTTTTTGCCTTTCATGAAATCTCTTTATTCAACCTGTATAATACTTTCATTAGTCTAATGAGAGGGTAGATATAGATGAGAGATACTGCAAAGCAAATTATAAATTATTGGTATTCAATTGAGTGTTTGGATCCGAAAAAGGTTCCTAAGTATAAAGCAATCTCCATGAAGCATAAAAAGGAGCTTGTATTTACTATTGAAAATGATACGACGACTATTTATCAACAGTCTGTAATAATGCCTTATTGGAAAGATCCAAATTCACATGTTTCTACGTATGTAGTCCCATTGCCAAATTATTCTTATCATTATTCTATTATTGATAAGATTAAGTGTTTCAAAGATGAAAAAGGACTACGTGTTAGATGATGAACATGCGGTTCTGTTAAGTGTAGTCAAAGGGACTGAAGTACTGGAAGCTTTCATTGATAAACTAGAAATTGAATATCCTGAAAAGCCATATTTAGGGAATGTGTACAGTGCATCCTTTACAGTTGATGCAGAGGGATACTATAAAGAGGGGAGTATTCAAATTGCTCCTTTTTATTTGGGTGATTCATCAAATGATGTCTCAGCCTGATGTGGAGTTTAAAGATATTAAGCTCGATGGTTGGGACGAGATTGTTAAAGAAATCGAGGATCGTTTTAATCTTCCTGAGGAAAAAGGTATCTCTTGATAAGGCAGCACGGATAATTAATTCGTATATACAAGAGAATATCTTGGAACCTATGGGCATTACTATGTTCCGCGCTGGTGATATCTATGGCTACTGTGGTTTTTAAGGGCGAGGAGATTCAGCTAGTTAAAGCTGAGACAATGCCTATTAATGATTTAAAAATCTAGCTTTTTTTCCTTGATGATTTTACAGTTGGTGTTACAATACATTGATACATTAAAGGATGATGATAAGGTATTATCGTATATTAATAGTCTTAATCAGGATATTGAGCATTATGATTTGTTGAAAGATACAGATCAAATGCGTAAGTGGTATAATCCAAAGGTTTTACCTTATGGTAGATGGCCTTCAAAGTTTAATTTATCCTTTATGCAGCAAATTGCTGTTAATATTGCTAAGGAGAACCCTAAAGATATCTTTTCTGTTAATGGCCCTCCTGGTACAGGTAAAACAACGTTACTAAAGGATATTATTGCTAGTAATATTGTTGAACGTGCTGCTAAGTTTTGTGAAAGCAATCATGTAAACGATATATTCGAAAAGGTTGTGGGCCGAGATGGTAAATCCTTTTATTATAATATACCTAGTGACATTGCTATATATGGTATGTTGGTGCTTTCATCAAACAACAAGGCTGTTGAAAATATTACCTTAGAATTACCGAATATCTCTTCTGTGGAAGAGGGAACCAATAGCTCTACATTATTTAATCCTGATTCTTCTGACCAACAAGTTGATTTATCTTGTTTTTGCGGAGGATAAGAATTATGAATATGTTAAATCTAATGAGGTATATTTTTACGTTTTTTAGCTGATCGTTTAGCAAAGAGTAATGAACAATGGGGATTAATTTCTGCTAGACTTGGTAAGAAATCTAACATTACTAACTTTATGTCTGTATTAAATGTATTATCTTCAGATATGTCCTCTATTATGCGTATACCTAATGTTCAAGATGCTTTTGAAAGTGCTAAAAAAACAGTTTCAGGAACAATATAACCTTGTAAAAAGTATTATTTAGTTATGTAACAACATATGAAGATAATATCAAATTAGTTCAGGAGCTAAAATTTAAAATTGATGAATTAAAAGAGGAAATTCATACAATCGATGAAGAATTAAGTAAATATGATACCTTAGACGATGATTTATTGAAGTTGATTGAGCATAAAAAAATAGTATTGAAACTAAATTAATAGAGTATAATAATCAACGATCTATTTTTTGATAAGCTGTGGCACGCTACAAACTGGTCTATTTTTAAAAAGCTATGGGTAACCCTACATTGTTATCGGTAATTGAAGAGGAGACTACAAAGCTTCAAACTATTAAGGGTCAATTGGATGCATTACACCAATTGGTCAATGAGCGTGAATCCATAATTAATACGAAAGATGGCTTATTATCTGATATTAAAAAAATCTTGATGATACTGTTCAAGGTGTAGAGAGAATACAGCAAGAGATTTTAGGTACATTAAAATCTAGTGATAAAGATACGATACATTGCTTTGATGATGTAGCGTCAAAATTAATGTTATCTGATGAGTCCCGCGCAGAGGCTCATACAGCGTTCTTATATGTATGTAACTATTTAAATCAATGTAGAGAGCGTTTATTGTATGATGCCTTACAAGTACAAAAGGCCGTCGTTATGAGTGATGCTTTTAGAAACAATATGCAATTACTCAGTAAGTATTGGGGGGCATTAAATGAAAAAGAAAAAAATTTACAGAAAAAAACTTTGACCTTGATATGATTTTTCCCTGCATTACTTAATTCCTTGATGATTGCCGTGCCTGTTATTTCTTCTACTTTTGCTGCTGTGGAGAGATTCTTGATTAACTGTAAATCTGAAAGCTCGTTAGGGACTATCATTATTGATGAAGCAGGACAAGCATCACCCCACATGCTTGTAGGGGCATTGTTCCGCGCACAAAAGGCAATAGTAGTTGGTGATCCAAAACAGATTGAACCAGTACAAACTGTGCAGGATTTGTTTGTAGAAAGAATTGGCGGTGAAGGTATTGGTAAATATCGGAGTAAAGAGCTATCTGTACAAAGCTTAGCTGATGCACAAAATCCATTTGCAGGTATTATCAAAAAAATCTTGATGGGTCTGAGTCGTGGGTCGGTTGTCCACTTGTTATTCATAGACGCTGTAAAGACCCGATGTTTACAGTTGCTAATGAATTATCTTATGGTGGATTCATGGTTAATAAGACCATAGATTCTGATGATCCTATTGATCCATGTAAAGAAAGCTGCTGGATAACATATGATGCAAGTAATATTGAATTTAGTACTGGTAAAGATCGATATATACAAGTACAAGGTCAAATTGCATTTGAATTAATTCAAAAGTTACGAGCAAGAAACGCGAAATTTAAAGATATATTTATCATTACACCATTTAAAAAGTGTTAAATATGGCTTTTAAGACGTATATGGAATCTCTCAGCGATGATATTGTGAACTGGACGAAGGAAGACAATAAGAAAGATTGGCTAGAGGATAATATCGGAACTGTACATACCTTCCAAGGCAAAGAAGCTAAAGTCGTTATTTATATGTTAGGCTGTCAAAGTGATGGTTCTGCTAATGGCGCAATTAAATGGGTTAATGCAAATAATGTAAATGTAGCTTTTACAAGAGCAAAAGAATATGTATATGTTATTGGTGATGCTACTAAATGGGCAGAACTCAATAAAAATCTTGCATTTGCTCAAAGATATTTACCTGTTTATACTTTTAGAGGATATAAAAAAATATTAGCTGAAGACGATACTTATAAATGACGAATATATTAAAGGTTATAACAATAAAACAGGAAAAGAAATCCTTAGATTTCTTTTCCCTGTTTAAATATGATATAATTTATATCAAAGTGAGGCATAAATGGTTTGGTCGCCAGACTTCGCTTCTAGAATTTAATGTTGAAGAAACGGTCTGACTTCTATGTCGGGCCTTTTTTTCATACCACGATTAGAAAGCTAGCTTTTTGCTAGAGGACAATCACTTTGCTGCCATGATAATGGTCGCTACAAGTATGCCAAAGGAAATCATTAACGATAACACTTTGTATGTACTCATATTGATCACCGCCAATCTCTAGAAGATTAGCAAAGGCTGGACCCATTTAGAGTCCTCAAGTTCAATATAGTGCTGTCAATTATAAAAGTAAATAGATTAGAGGTTCCTAATAGTCACCCTAGGTGACCAATAGGAACCTCTTTCGTTTTGTAATTATTTTTTTATCGATATTTTTCTTATTATGTTACAATACAGTTAATATTACTATTTTATGGAGAGATGTATATGTTAAAACGATTATTACTAAGTGCTGTAATATTAAGCGCTGTTAGTGTTTCAAGTTATGCTGTTGATGTGAATATTCCTGGTGCAGATCCGAGTATTTCGCGTGATGTATATGTACAGGCGGTATATACGACTGATAAAATTGAGTCTACATATGATGAGAGATTAAAAAGAAGGCAGATTCATTTTTCCGCTTATTCTAAAGAGCGTTTTAATCAAGAGTTTGGTGTTGTTGTAGATGACGATGCAGTAGAAGCCTTAAAGAATGAGATTTATACTATTGAACGCCGTAAGTTTGATGGTAACACAGTAGTGAATTTACATAATAATAAGGGTGGCCTATCAGTAACATTACCATTTAGTGCAGTACAAAAAGAGGCATTAAGTGATTTTTACGGATGCAACGGCTGGTTATTTATTTCAGTCCCCAATGATTGTTACTGCTATTATTGAAAAATAAAATGCCATATTCTCCTGATAAAACAGATATGGTTTTTTTAAATATGATGGTCTTAGTAAAAAGTTACTGGAGAAAAAAATAACTCTTACTGGTGCTGTAGATATGGATATTATTGCTTTTAAATTTTTGAGTTGAGTAAGCATCCTAAGCAAGCATATAATGTTATTCTGTATCCTCGTGTAACAGAGAGTGTCACATCAAATGATATTAATAAAAATAATGGCTAATTATGTATTGCCTTCAATTCATTCTCTTCGAGATTTAGATGACTATAGCCGAGTAGAAAACTATAAGAAATATTCTTTTAGAGTTCCTAAAACAGCCGTTAAAGAAAAATAACCTTAATGTTAAAATAGATGGTGTAACTTTCACAGTTGATAAAGATATAAGGCAACAAATTTTTGATTGACCCTGCAAATAATTTGGAAAAAGGGTATATTTAGTTCATTTGACGAAATTGATCTGTTACATAAAATAGATAATAAGACTGCTGAGTTCTTTGGTTTTCCTGGATCCCCAAAGATTACCAAAGGTAGCCATTCCTTTGTTTGGAATGATGGTATGCCAGGTTTATTACTAGATCTTGAATTAGATAATCGACAGGGTATATTGATGTTTTATTACTTATGATGACAGTTTTAAGTACCAAAAATTCAATCCAATATCCCTTAGATAATAGTACATATACTAAGGCGCAGTTACGAAAATTAATTACAGATGCAACATTATCTGATACTGGTAATATGTATCAAGAGGATGTTTGGTTTATCTAATCCTTATTTTTTTATAAGTAAAACAGGAAAGGAATCCTTCGATTCCTTTCCCTGTTTAGATATGATATAATTTATATCAAAGTGAGGCATAAATGGTTTCGACGCCAGACTTCGCTTCTAGAGTTTATTTAGAAATTGAAGAAACGGTCTGACTTCTATGTCGGGCCTTTTTTCATACCACGATTAGAAAGCTAGCTTTCAGCTAGAGGTCAATCACTTTGCTGCCATGATAATGGTCGCTACAAGTATCCCAAAAGGAAATCATCAACGATAACACTTTGAATGTACTCATATTGATCGCGCCAATCTCTAGAAGATTAGCAAAGGCTGGACCCATTTAGAGGCCTCAAGTTCAATATAATATTATGAATAATAAAAGTAAATGGATTAGAGGTTCCTAATAGTCACCTAGGTGACCAATAGGAACCTTTTTCGTTTTGTAATTAGTTCTGGGGATTTAACAGTATCTTTTATGCAGACCTCGTTTGCCGTATATTTTTAAGATTATAGCAATAATTGTATTTAATACAAATAGAAGAGCAAAGCATACTAAAGCTGTAGTATAGCCATATCCTGCTTCGTGAAAGTATGATACGAGCATAGGACCAACTATGCCAGCTAATCCCCAAGCAGTTAGAATACGGCCATGAATAGTGGAGAGTTGGCGTATGCCATAGAGGTCTGCAAGATATGCTGGCATACAGGCGAATCCGCCGCCATAGCAAGTGATAATGAGAAGAATTAAAAACTTGGAATGTTAGAGCATTATTGGTTTCGGCAAGTACGTAGAATGCGATGATTTGTAGAATAAAGAATAGTATGTAAGTTTGTGCTCGGCCAAATGTAGTCGGAGATAGTAGACCACACAATGCGACCTCCACCATTGAAGATACCGATGATACCAACTAGTGATGCAGCTGCTGCAGGGTGTCATACCAATGGTTTCTTGTGCCATAGGGGACGCTAAGGATAGAAGACCTATACCACAGGTAATATTAATAAAGAAAAATCCCACCAAAGGGCACCAAATTGCCAAGTTTTTCATAGCATCGTTGGCTAGCATGCCATGGTTATGAACGTACATAGTGGATTTATCTTTCGTAGTTCGAGGTGGTTGTTTTTGGTTGAGGTGCTTTCAAATAGAGCGAAGAGGCGCCCATAACCACTAGATAGATTATGCCGAGGATAATGAAGTTATTTACTAATCCAACTTGAGCTACGAGGAATTGCATAAGCGGGTCCTGCAATGAGTGAAGCAAATCCAAAACCCATAATAGCTAATCCTGTGGCAAATCCTGGGCGATTTGGAAAGTATTTTACGAGCGTAGAAACTGGTGTTATATAACCAATACCTAGTCCGATACCACCGATGATACCATAGAAGAGATAGAGTAAGGTGAGATTATGTATGCTAAGTGCATAGGCTGTACCTAATAGGCCTGCCACCCAGAATAACATGGAAAGAAGTCCCGCTTTTCTTTGGACCTATTTTTTTCTGCAAAAGGATCCCTAAAAAAAGCCTGCAGATAGTCCAAGCATCAGGATAGCTAAGGGAGAAGGTCCATGTTGTTTGTGACATAGTAAAAGCCCATATCTGCCATGATAGGTCGTGTAAGCACGCTCCATGCATACACACTACCGATGGATATATGTAGACCAATGGCAGCTAGTGCAATAAGCCAACGATTTCTCATAAGAAAACTCCTTTCATATAGGTGAGATGATTAAAACTTTGTACAGTATTATTTGCTACAAGAAAATAAAAAAAGACCGCCTGAACAAAAAGCTTGCCCAGACGGTCGGCTATCACACGATGTGCGCTACTGTGCATGTAGTCAATTCTACGAATCCGTCAGCCCAGTAGTAATATATTATCAAAGTATAGCAATTAAGAGGATATCTTGTCGATGATATAAGTCACTCTCGTATGTACCAACTGTAAGATTTATAAACTGAAAATAGGGAAAGAAATTGTCTGATTCCCTTTCCCATATTTAAATATGATATAATTTATATCAAAGTGAGGCATAAATGGTTTGGACGCCAGACTTCGCTTCTAATAAGTTTTAAAAATTGAAGAAACGGTCTGACTTCTATGTCGGGCCTTTTTTTCATGCCACGATTAGAAAGCTAGCTTTTTAGCTAGAGGTCAATCACTTTGCTGCCATGATAATGGTCGCTACAAGTATGCCAAAGGAAATCATCAACGATAACACTTTGAATGTACTCATATTGATCGCGCCAATCTCTAGAAGATTAGCAAAGGCTGGACCCATTTAGAGGCCTCAAGTTTCAATATAGTGTTGTCAATTATAAAAGTAAATAGATTAGAGGTTCCTAATAATCACCTAGGTGACCAATAGGAACCTCTTTTCGTTTTGTAACTATTATAACTGAAAATAGATTCATTATGTTACAATACAGATAATATTAGTATTTTTATAGGGGAGGGGATTGTATATGAAACGTTATATCACACTACTTAGTCTAGGCTTTGTGTTTAGTCATACCAATGCTTTCACAAGCTAGCGATATAAAACCTGTTATACATGTTACGAATGTACATAATGGTCAATATGATGCGGCATTAGATGCTATTACAGATATCAAGTTTTATGGACCGTATCAATTCCGAGTATTAAAGGATGCTATCGAAACGCAGGGCGAAACGAAAGGACATTGATGGTAGGGGTGTTTAGAACCTCTGATGGGGGTATTTATGCATGTAAAGGCTAGATCTATTGATAATGGTAGCGCATCCTTAGATAAAGAGGTTAAGAAGATAATTAAAGATAGAACGGTTCCTGAACCTACGGTAAAGATGGTATTACCTGTTAAGCATGATGTAATAGGGGTCAATAATGATGGTGTGCGTAGTTTGCTAGCCGAATTTATGTATGGCTGGCCATTACATAATAGGACGGATATGGTATTAGTTACTGATTATGAAGATACTCGTTATTATTATAATTTACAGTTTTATAGAGACAAGCTACCTGAAGGTGTTCGCATTGAGCAGTTGCGCCAAATGATTATGGATGCGCAGTTCAGTTATAAATAAGTGATATCTAATTAGCACAATATAGTTATAAATAAAAGAGGTTCCTAATGGTCACAGTAGTGACTTATAGGAACCTCTTTTATCGTGCAAGTAATTTATATGAATTTGTTATAAGGTTATATTATTTATAAGTGTTTTTTGGGGATTCGTAGTGGTTTTATATGTTTTACAATTGCGATAGATATAGCAATTGTAAAAGCTATCAAAAAGGATTCTTTTGCGAAGCTAATGGCAATAGTTTCTTGTCCCATTAGCATATAATAAATGGATCGATAAAAGCTGAGCCCTGGTAGTAAAGGGAATAAGCTAGTCATTAGGAAGACTATAGCAGGGCATTTTCGTTTAACTGCCAGTACTCTTGAAGAAATGGCAATGATAAAACCACTGATGAATATGGAGAGCATAACATTAGACTGTAGTGAAGATAATGTTAAAAACAAGAACCATGAGATGAATCCTAATATTGTACAATCGATAAAATGTTGTTTAGCTACACGGAATAAGATTGCAAATGCTGTAGTACCAATACCAGCCATTATACTACGCATAAACATAGAGGTTAAGGAATTAGTATCTAAATTAGAGGTATAAAGAGGAATCATTTGTATGTTGAAGAGTAGTGATTGTACTACTGCGACCCCTACAGCCATGGAAATACAGGTAAGTAACGCACCCATCATAAGGGTTATTCCTGTATTATAGTTATTCTGGCTATACTCTCTAATCGCATTGACGAAAGGAACTCCAGGAACAATGTCAATCATGGCTCCTAGTAATATAACTGATAGGTTGGAGCCTAATTCAAAGTGGATAAAGAGATTACCCAATAAGGCTATTAGAATACTACCTAAAATGGTGATTAATACATCTGAGTTAAGTATTCTTTTAATCGTGCACATATAGACGCCTAATATTAAGCCTATAATACCGGCAATTATAGAGTCTGTTATAGAACTACCAATTGCATAGCTAAAGCCCGAAGCTCCTAACGTATAAGCTACTAATCTCCAAAAAAAAGAATAGTCTGACATGGTATCAATTTGATTAAGTTCACTTTCAATCTCCTCAATAGTAATATTTTTTTGTGTGACACGTCGGGAGAGAGCATTAACAGATTCAATTTTACTGAGGTTAATATCGACTTCAGGAACGTTACAAATACGAGTAATTTCAGTTCCATCAGCTTTCTTAGCAGTTGCAAAAATACCTCTATTGGATACGTAGGCTTCTAAATCTTTAAAATTCATAGCTCGTGCTATGTAGTTCATAGTATCCTCTGTACGACTGATTTCAGCACCACTACTAAGAAGTATTTTTTTCCAGCTTTTTAATATAATTTCTAATTCTACACTGGTCATTATTTCCTCGTTATTCATTTTTACTTCATTGTTATTTATATTAGACTTTTTTTAATAGGTCTACCTTTAGAAGATTCAGTTGATTTTTGATTCTTCCTGTTGTTCTTGTAGAATATTGATATTTTTGATGTATAACTTCTTCGTCTACTGAGAGATGCTCTTCCACATAGTCTTTTTAAGTCTTGAACTGTTTCCGTATTTGAAAGTATCTCTTTTGCTACATCATGAATATCTTCTTTAAGAGCTTTTGTATCTGCTTGACTAATATCACCTAATGTGTGGAATAGTTCACGTTCTTCTTCTGATAGTGTTTTGTGAGGACTATGTTTTTTTAGTGATAAATGGATCGTCTTTCTTCGGAAGAGTTTTTTTCCATAATGATATCTTTACGATCGTGGAGCCAGCCATAAATAAGAATAATTAGGAGTAATAGTCCCATATAACCGAGAATTGGGTAGAGGATACTAATCAAATCTTTAAAACCAAAGAAACTACATATATATCCTATGATTACTACAGAAATAATAACAATTCTCATTCTTTTTGTACTGCCGTTGGCAAAACGTCTAGCAATAGAATAAAAAAGAGAGAATGCTGTATTAAAAATAAGTGAAAAGACTGTGATTGCATATATATATGCTAGCCAAGGATGAATTTGATTGGCAATAGCAAGAATCAGCAAATCTGCATCTTTTACTGTATCTAGATTTGCATAAATAGAGATAGCTGCTATAAAAAAACAACTAATCCGACTAATAGGCCGCCACGAGTGCCACCTTTTTTTCAGCTATACCAATACGAACAACAGAACCACCTAAAATAAAGGCCATAGAAACAGCTGTCATAGCACATAGAGAATAATAATTAATGACAGAAAACCATACATTGCTTGTGGCTGGTTTGATTGTGTGGGCTATAGTATCTAACGCAGCCCAATCATGACTTTTTACCAATAAAAAGAGTAACCTGTAATGATGAATATCATAACAATCATAATAGGTGTAAAAACACCTAGAACACTGGTAATTTTATCAAAGTCCATAAATGATACGGTTATGATTAAAAGTGAGCAAATTAATCCGCCAACCCAAAAAGGAAGTCCAAATTGTTGTTCTAAGTTTGATCCTGCACCGGCTATCATAACGAAGCCCATAATAAAACTACCAGCGATTAGAACAAAATCAAGGATTTTTGTAATGATCGGATGGGAAATCTGTGTAAAAACTTCTTCATGATTGTCTGCACGATAGTAGCTCCCCAAAGAAAGCATGATTTTACCAAATGCGGCATTTAATAGACCTAGTAATAGAACACCAATAAGACCTATTTGGCCAAAACTTATAAAATATTGTAGAAGATCTTGTCCACTCGAGAGTCCTGCACCTACAATAACACCTATGTAGGCAAATGCAATTTTCCATGATTGTTGCATTATATTTTTCTCCTTTCCAAATACATAACTTAATAATCTAATATTATATCATACTAATGAT
>BNJT01001837.1_pt1 | contig 16181 bp, 25 predicted proteins | sample 8540491 | NCBI WGS metagenome assembly BNJT01 (sample SAMD00202455, study PRJDB9452) | human saliva metagenome | host: Homo sapiens
CCTCAAAAGCCTTGCTCTGTCAGGTTTTCGGCCCCGATTTCGCTAAGCTCCCGAGAAAAACGTGAACGCGAGTATAACACAGCCTTTTCTGTTACACCTGCATTCGCAATATCCTGATTGTTAAAGAACAATCCAAGTTCGCCAACCCTGCCGCATTTTCACTGAGAACCCTCGGGTTGGCGATTCACACAATCAAGGTATCCTTAAACACATCCACCGACGGTTTTGCGCCATGGTGTTCCACTTTGCGCCGCCATTTGCTACCCAGATGGTAAAAGCGCAGGCTGTCGGTTTCAGGGTTGTAGGTTTTCAAAAGTTTGTCCTTTTAAAACAACCCACTGATCGGGCGCGATGTCGCATTCAAACACTGAATATTGCACGCGCACGCCGTAGTCCAGACACATTTTGCCACGCGCCGCCGTAGCCTTGCCGGTCCTTCCGCGTCTTCCAGCGAAATATCGTAAAGTAATCAGCATCAGCATTTTGTATTCCCATGTGCAGGCTGCTTTGGCGGTCGTCTGAAAACATCCAACCCGCTTTTCAGACGACCTGCAAACCCTATCTCATCAAAAACGGGGGATATTCCGCCAAATCCCCGCGCAGGTGCCGCGCCAACAGCATTGCCTGAATATACGGCAGCAGCCCAATTTCCACTTCCTCGCCTAAAAACGGATGAACGATTTTCTCCTGCTTTTTCGCCTGCAAGGCTTGGAACAAGAGCTTACGCGCATCGGATTTCAAGCTCACCGCGCCACTCTGCCTCGGCGACAAAATCCTGCGGTTTGATTTGCCCGCGGTTAATCAGCGACAACACCAGCCTGTCTCGCCCACCACGCGCGGAATTCTTCCAAAAATATCCTGCGCCAAACTGTCGCGCCCTGGCGGTCGGCGTGCAAAAAGCCCACCTGCGGATCCAGCCCCACACCTTGCAGCGCGCCGCTGATGTCCTTGCCCAACAGACTGTACACAAAACGACAGCAGCGCATTCACCCTGTCTCTGGGCGGACGGCGGTTGCGTCCGTCAAAAGAAAAACCGCTTTTTCGCTCAAAAGCTGCCGACACGCCGAAATAACGCGCCGCCGCATCGCCCCTCAATACCGCGCACCACGTCCAGCTCCGCCACGCCCTTCAACTGCCACAGCGAAAATGTTCAAAGCATCGACCGCACTTTGAATCGCCGCATTCTCGCCGTAATTGCGAATCTGCCGCTGAAGCACCGCGTTTGCTCGCCTGAATCTTCGCCGCAATGATATTGCGCGCAATCGGCACAGGATTTTGCCCGACCCCGATACTGCGCCCGACGCAGTAGCACATTGCCGCTTTGCCGCCCCTGAAGCCGCCCCAAATAACGTCCGTTTTTCGGTAAAAACGCCAAATTCACATTATTTTCACCGCAAAACCCCTAAACAAAAACGGCGATACCAGCACATTGCCAAAACAGAAAATATGCCCAATAGAATGCACCGGCAACTGCGCCACCTTCTTACGCTCCTGCGCCACCACCAGCGTCTCCCGCTCCTTATGCAGATAGCTGCCTTGGGTGGTGATATAGCAGCGTGTTTTGCAGTTTGCGCATGGGAAAACTCCTTGGATTTTGGCCGCACTTTTGGGTATTAACGAGGGTTGATCCACCTGAAAAATGGTAGGTCAGATTCTCAAATCCGACACTTTCAAAAATTACCGCAACAATTTCAAATCATATAAATATCAAAAGGTTGTCGGATACAAGTATCCGACCCTAGTCTTACTGCGCCACCTTCTTACGCTCCTGCTCAACCACCAGCGTCTCCCTGATCATATGCAGGTAGCTGCCTTGGGATGAGTGATAGAGCGTATTTTTGCAGTTGCGCATGGGAAACTCCTTGGTTTTGACCGCAGTTTTTGGGGCTGATAAGGCTGCTGTCTGAAAAATTGTGATGCCTATGGTTGCTGGCAGTTTAATTTTTGTTGATAATCTTTAATCATTGAATTAAGACCTTGATTATCTAATCTCCAAGTTTCAATTTGTATATTGGTTGATTTTATCCCAATTATCATTTTTATTAATATTGATATTATTTTGTTCTATCCTATTACGAAGAAAAAGTAATTCTATTTAATAAATCTGCATTAACTTTTATCTGTTGTAATTGTTGATCTACAGATTTTTCAAATTGTTCTCAATATTTTTGATGAGCAGATTTCCATTGAGTAATAATAGACTCAAGTTTACTATTTTCGTTTAACGCTTGATCTCTGGAAGTTCTAATTTCTCTAACTTGAGATTCTAGTAATTTGATTTCTATCCTTATTTCCATTTTCTTTTCTTAATTGGCTAACTACTGAATTACTGGTCAGATAATTAATTTGTTTTGTTTTTCATCTATTATCTGTTGATATTTTTCATTTTCATCTTCCAAATAAGGAATTCTATGATATTGATTGTAAAGAGAAAAATAAGCAAGCAAAATTGTTATTAATATGCCAACTCCCCCAAAAAGCCTTCATAAATTTTTGAGTCATACCAATGAGTATTATCATCACTAATGTTTTCCACCTCTTGGGTATTTGAGCCACTTTTGAGAAGTAACATCTTTATTTTCATCTAACATATATTGTTCTCCTTAAAAATTTCCTATTAGATATAAGGCTTTCTATTCAAAATACAAGTCCCCAAACAACCCCTCCACATACCCCACACTCCTATCCCGTTTCCCCAACAATTCCGGTTGGCAAATATCCACCAGCGAGCAGGCTTTGCAGCGTTTACCGTAGTCGGGCGGTGGGGTTTGATCCGCTGTTTAGAGTTCGTGCACGGCGATGATGGTGGCGAGTGTTTGGGCACGCAGGTCGTCTGAAAACACGACAGGGACGCGGTGGCGGGTTTGCATATACCACAGCACGCCCTCAGAGACGGTTTGCCCGTCATTTCTTCCAAAGCACAAAGCCTTGGGCGCAAAGCTGGATTTCGTCCATCGGGTCGGGTTTGGGCTTTGCCGCGTTTGTATTCCACAGGTTTCAGACGGCCTGTCTTTTGTTTCCACTTCCACCAAATCCAGCACGCCGCTGATGCCCAGTTTCTCTGCCGACACATGCACCGTCCGCTCAAAACGCACGCCCTTAGCGCGTTTCCGGTTCGCCAGAATCCACCCGCTCATGAAGCGCCTTGCCCTGCGCAGTCAAATAGTTCTCCGCCCACGCCTGCTCGTTGTGAATCAGCGCGCATTGGCGCGGGCAGAAAAAGCGTAGTGTTGCAGGGCAGAAAGGGAATAATTTGCATAATGTATGTTTATCGCTTTTTAATTTCTGATAATAATTTTTCCCCATCAACAATTCGTGCCAAGGTTTGAGCAAAGGGAAAAAGAACGGCTTAAAATCTTTTGACTTCACTAGCTTTTAATAGCTTTTTGGTAAACAGGTAAAACCGTCCAAGCGCTGATAATAGGTTTTGTCCTCCCGCCCATAATGTGGTGCTTTTTCTAGCTTACCTGATGCCTGGCCAAATGCCACGATTCCTTGCCCTGACTCATATAAAAATACCCAATCACCTTTTTTTGAATTTGGCAATTTTTCTTTATAACCATCTTCAAATGCCGCAGCTACCTGTTTTTCTAACATAAATTTATGATCGTCGATATCATTGACTTTATTTTGTGTTCAGCAAAAATATTGAGTTGACTCCTCTCCATCCAGTTCAAGCTCTTCATTTGCCTGTGCCTCAAAGCGTTGTTTCCATGGAACGATAATTTGCTCTGTAATCAGACGATGCAATAGTTCCTGCCGCGAAAGATCAAAACTTTCAGCAATTTCCTGCAAGATCAAATCTTCTTTTACAGAAAGGCGAATACTGAACGTTGTTTTTCCTGATTTTTTCAACAAACTCGTTTTTCTAGGTTTTTTGGATAAAATTTTTCACTGAATGCTCCTTTCATATTAACGAAGCTATTATACCATTAAATAACACAAATATAAACACATAAAAATAACACAATATATATTCATTTGTTGAATAAGGAGCTTTATGAAATTTATTTGTAATAGTTTTTTGCAGGATGGGCTTTTAGCCCATCAATCCTTTATATTTGTTGAAACGGTGGGCTGAAGCCCACCCTACCGACTTCTGCAATACAAGCGGTCATCTTTTTCAGACATTTTTACAGATATTCTTCCACACTCACGCCATTCAGGCCGTCTGAAACCACGCTGATGTTTGTAATCGCTAAAACCGCTTGCGGGCGTACCTGATTCGCCGTTTACGCGTTCGACCTTTTCACGGCGTCAAACAGTTTATGTGCAGGCTGGCTGCCGAGCGCGCTGTCGTGTTTGAAAACGAACAGTTTGCGTGCCGCCATTTCGCCACGGGTGGCGGAGCGGTCGTGTTCAAACATCAGCGTCAGGGCTTGCCAGAGTTTGGCTAAGTCGTCGTCTGAAAAATCGGTTTTGGCGGCAAGGTTGGCGGAGATAAAACCGTGCACGCGGTAGAGCGCGTAAGGGACGATGTATTTACGCCCCATAGTGCGTTCTTTTTCCAAGTCTTTTTCGTTGGTTACTGCCATGCGGGTGATCGAAACTTCCAGCGGCACAATCGGGGTCGATGGATTGGGCGAACGCCAGTTGTACAGGGCCGCGCACTTGTCCGCTGTTGACTTCGGTGGTCATCACGGCGCCGAAGGTGCGGATATCAAGAAGTTTTTACACATCCAAGCGGTAATGTCGCGGGCTTTGGCTTCGTCTTTGGGCAGTTTTTGGCTTCAGATTCAATGCCGAGCGCTTCATAAGCGCGTTTGTTTTTGCAGGTTCAATACGCTTTTTCTTTGACGTAGATTTCGTAACCGGCTTCGTTTTCGCTGCTGATTTCTACAAAATTACGGATTTTGCGCTTTCAGGCAAACATCGGTTACTAAACCTTTGCTGGATTCGGGATCAAGGCGCGGCATATTGCCCGCATCGGGATCGCCGTTGGGGTTGCCGTTGGTAACATCAAAAAAGTAAACAAATTCATAGCGGTTTTGAATGGCAGACATTTTCTGGCTCCTTAGTTTTCAATAGATTTCAGCGGTTTCTTTTTTTAGCAAAATAGCTTTGTTTTTTTGATGGTAATAGCCGATGGCGAAGCGGCCTTGCTCGTCAATGCTCAAATGGCGCGGAAAGGTTTCGGGCAGTTTGGCAATGATTTCGCCCAAATCTTTATCCAAATTCACCGCCATGCCGGCTTTGTCTTTACGCAAGCGCGATAAATGGTGTTTTGCGCCCGACAAAAGGCGCGGAAAAACGGAAAACGGCACGGCGGAGGCAGAGCCGTAATAGCGGTCGGCGATGCCGGCGTTTAATTCGCCCAACGCCTGATATTGAATGCGCTCCAACACGGCAAACAGCCGCCCTAAAAAGATAGGCGCGATTCGGGCTTTCATTGTTCAAACTCATAGGAACTCCTTCTTCGATAAAACCTTTTCTAAAACGCCGCTCTAATACGGCCTTCATCATTGCCACGCGCAGACCGTTCACATCGCCGTCGGCGCGGATTCGGGTAATCAGTTGCGACAGCAAACTTAAAGGATACGGCGTGCCGCAAATCACGGCGCGGGTCATTTCGCCCTGCCAATACGGGCGAGATGTTTTCGCTTTTTGCCCAATACGGCAGTTTGTAATAAAAGTCGCCAAATAGACGGTGGCGTTTTTCCACGCGCAAGGCTCAAGGGCTAAATCTTGCCAATGCTGCGCCAAATTTTTCCGCCAACTGCCCAAACGTGGTGTCCAGCCAAAATCGAACAGAAATCCGTGCGGCATTAGGAGCAAGCCCTAAAATATAAAAAAACGGGTATTGGGAGAGAGTTCGGGCGCAATTTCTTGCAGCGGACGACCTTTGCACGATTTGTTCCAACACATTGAAAACTTTGGCGCTTTCTTGTTCATCATCCGGCGGCGTGAACACGTGCGCAAAGAAGCCCTCGGCAGCCTGCGCAGTTGCATTATCATCCGCCTCCGCCCAAAAGACCGTGCTGGTGTCGCCGATGGTCAGGCAGTGATTATTCGCTTGATTACGTTGGCGCAACAGATAGTTCAGCGCAGTGGTGTAGGCAAACGCGGATTGTTCGGAAACAGGCGCATTTGCGCCTTGCTCCTTGCCAAAACGAAGCAAAAGGCTTTGCTTTTGTTGAACGAAATAATCGAACCGCCGGAGCTTTTGCCCGCCAAATACGCCTTTAATCGCCGGATGCAGCCGCGCAATTGGGGCAGTATCGCCACTAATCAGGCACAGGCCTTCGAGCGCTTCATCGCTTTTCAGGCAGCCTGCCCATAGCCTGCGCGGCTTCGCGTTTATGAATACAAGCGGTCGTTTTTCAAAGAAAAATGCGATATTGGCATCGAGTATTTCGGCAGGAAGATTTTTCGGCAGCGAAAATGTGTAGGCTGCCAGTTTTGCAGAAAAACGACATAAGGCTTGTAAACCTTCGTCTTCGCTGTTTTGCAGTAAATCGAGATGGTATTGCTTAGAAGGCATCAAAAGGTTTTTTTCAGACGACGTAAACGGTTTTTTCTTTTGCTTCGGCTTTGTTTTTATTCGCTTCCACGCCGAGCGCGTAGGCGGTTTTGTCCCACAAAAAAATTCGGTTTGATACCCGACGTGCGTTTTTCAGGGCGCGGCACGCTCATCAGCTTTCGGTTGCGGCTTTTTATCGGCAGTCAGATTCAGCAGAACGGTTTTCAGACGACCTTCTTTATCCAACACCAAAATCCAGCCGATTTTTCCTCGCTCAAAAGCCATAAGGCGGCACTTTCGGGTTGCCCATTTCATCGTTTTCCGCTGCCAAACGGCGGTAATAGCGGGACAAGGGATGCAAGAATCATGCTTTCACCTCCTCGGCGTAAAACGGCGGCACATCAATCACGCCATCTTTCATTTGTGCGCGGAAAAAAATGCGGCGTGTTGCCGTGATCAAAATCAATATCGTGCAACATCCAGCCTAAATCACGGTTTGCCTCGCTTTCCGATAACGCCGACGGCGGCAGCGGTTCGCCTTCGTCAATTAATGCAAAATCGGCAGGGAAATTCACGCACGCCCAAACAAGGCTGCTGAAAGCATTGCCCCTTTTTCGCACGGCGTTTAAACATCTCGATATGCTTGGTAACGGTCTCATCCGCCCCCGCTATTGCCGTCAGTACCGCATGAGCTTCAATCACATAAGCCACGTCTTTAAGCACCGTCGCCGCGCGCTGCTGGCGGTCGTCTTCAATCAGCGTATATAAATCGGCAACGCTCTTACGCTTCATCGCGCCGCTGACTTTGCCCGCCGAAATCTTGCCGCCCAACTCATTGCGCCGCACCGACTCAAACCGAATCGGCTTTAACACATAAATCCGGTCAATCACCCACCGAATCGCCGGCTTCCAATGCACCGCCGCCAAAATCCCGCGCGCCGCCGACGGCGTGATGACATCATAAGACACCCGCTCCACCTTCATCTCCGGACGGGTAAAACAGGCATAATCGCCCCAAATGTGTAGGCGGATTTGGTTTGCCATATAAACTCCTTAACACACAGCCGCCCGAAGGCGGCTGATTTTTACTAATAACCTATAAATTTTAGTTTCAACCCACGCACTTGATAAGTGCGATCCGCTTTAGGCAGACTTTTTCTCAAACCTTAAAAAATCCGCCAATTTTTTTGATTCAGCAACTTCATCATGCGGAATCAGCACATAACGCCAATGCTTACCATTGTGCTGCAACGCATAATCCGTAGCATGTTTGCACCATTCAAAAAGCTGCATCAGCTTTTGCCAAAAACTTCAGGATCTTTTTAAATCTTTACCTGCTTTTAGTTTCAACAAGCCAGATAGAATCTTTGGTCTCTACAACAAAAATCAGGGATATATTCTTTAGAATCGAAACCTGATTTCCAGTAGATCTGGAATTGTCCTTGAGCAGGTTTTGAACCATTTTTGTGCGTCTCGTTCCAGAATCACAGCAAAACGGCGTTCAGTATCAGAGTCGAATTTTTGTAAGGGATACAGACATTTGGAAAAGCTGCCAAACAGCATTTGCTTAATACGGCTGACATCTTTTTGGTGTTTGTCGCACAGAATGAATCGCTTCATCAGCTGAAATAGTATAGTTACATGGTTTGAGCGTACTAAATCCTTGGCTAACACGAGCTTCATAGCTCGCCGCTTTTTTCCCAAAAATGTGCCATCATTTGGGCATGGATTTCACGGGCAATCAGACGACGTTCTTTATCCAGCACACTCAAAACTTCCTCTTCGGATAAATAAGCGCGCAGGTGTGCCACCATCTGTCCCCGCCAAATCGTAAAAGCAAGTCGGCTTGGGTGAAATAGTCGATATCATCGAAATCCATCAGCGAAAAAAACAATATAGTCTTCAGGGCGTTTTTTTCCTTCATACCCAATTCAGCAGACAGGCTACTTTTGTTCGTTGGTGTGCAGGTTGTGAATAGTGATCTCACGTTCACTCGGTTGTAGATGGAGGCTGCTTAAATCGAGTTTGAAACGGATGGAATCCCTGTGCTGACTTCCCCGCTGGGTACAACTGTAATTCTAGGAATATCGATGGTTTGATTCACCATTGTTTCTGTGGTTTTAGCAACAATCTCGACTATATCCAGCTCATCCGCCAGCAATTCCCCTTGAGCTGGTTGTAATGCCGTCTGAACTTCTTTGAACGATTTTTCGCGGATTTCCACTGTCAATAATGATTGGGAAGTTGGCGCTTCACTTGGACGGGAAGCATATTTTTGCCGCAGCTTCCATTACCTGTTTCGGGCAATGCGTTTTTCGGTTTCAGTTTTAAAAAAACAGGCTGATAATCGACTGAAGAATTGGCTTCTGAAAATACCTTGTTTTTGTATTTTTCAGACGACGTTTCCGCCAATCCCAATTTCGTTTCCACACCACTATACACCTGCACGCTGACTTTTTTTATCGTCCTCACTCGGTGCATCCAAAATTACCTGTTTCAATTTCAGCACTGAATCACCTTTATTGGCTTCATCGATGATTTCCTGAAAGCGGTCGTGGGCGATAATGTTCAATCTATCCACCACTTCCACTCCCGTACGTTTTCCGTAAGGCAGACGCAAACCGCGTCCGATAGATTGCTCGATCAGTGTTCTAGCATTGGCAGCACGCAGCGGTACGATGGTATAAAGATTGGTAACGTCCCAGCCCTCTTTGAGCATATTGACATGAATCACGATTTCCGTCGGCTCATCCACGCTTTCCACCGCTAAAAAGTCGTTCAATCATTTCTTCTTCGTCTTTGCCTGATTTACTCGAATCCACCTGAATCACTTTGCCCTGATAACGTCCCGTTATAAAAGTTGTCCGATTCCAGTAAAGACAATAATTGCGCCGCGTGCGTAGTATCGCGGGCAATCACCAGCATAAAAGGCTTCACTACAGCAACATTATTTTTCCCGAGCATAAGTTATAAGCTCGACCTTGGTGTTTTTCATGCACACGTACGCCGTCTTCCAACTTGATTTTTCTCAATTTCTTCGGGCGTATAATTTTTTTCGCATCAAAAATTGCGCTGCGTAACTACCGCAGGCATTTTTGACAAAAACCATCGTCCATTGCCCGAGCCAAAGGATAATCTACAATCACATTTTTGAATGGAATAGGCGCTTTGGTGGATTCCACAAATGGCGTAGCAGTTAACTCCAAGCCCAAAAAGCGGATTTAGCTCATTAATCGCCCGCATCCCCGCCTGCGCCCGATAGCGATGTGATTCATCCATCAGCAACACTAAATCGGGCAGATTCGCCAGATAATTGAAATAACTATCGCCCGAGCACTTCACGCATCCGCTTGATTTTTTCGGCTCTTTGCCGCCTCGCACCTCGCTGTTGATTTTTGGAAATGTTGAATACATTAATGGTAATCTCACCAAAAAGATTATCCATCCCCATGGTCAAATTCTTGTTGCTCATAGTTGTCGCCACTAATCAGTTTGGGTGGATTTCACCGCAAATTCACTGATGCCTTTAAACACATATTTCGGCGTATTCGGTGTAAAGTCGGCAATCAGCTTGTTATAAATCGTTAGGTTCGGTGCAAGTACAAAAAAATTATTGATACCGTGTGCCAAATGTAGATAGGCGATAAATGCCCCCATTAGGCGGGTTTTTTTCCCACCCCGTTGCCAAAGCAAAAGCACAATGACGGAAATTCCCGCTCAAAATCCTCTAAAGTAGAAAAACTCAGCTTTTAAAGTATTCAACACTGCAGCCACATCTCGGTCTTTTTTTGTGCCATTTCCGATGCAGCATCCAACGCCTGCTTTAACTTTCGCTAAACTTTCTGCTTGCGGTGCACGCAAAGACAAACGTCCGTTGATATAGTTTTTGAGTTCTGATGCTCATGGTTTTATCTCTTATCTCTTTGCTTTCAGTAATTAAAAAATAGCTTAATCACTGATTTGATCTTTATTCTTTAGCTGCCTGGATTTTTAGCTGACCAAACTGCCATATGTGATCAGTTGCTCGAAAAATTCGAATAACTGACATTTTTGCAGCAAAGCCAATACAATTCGAACTATTCCGAATTTCCGGACAGATCATCTCTTGCCCTGCCAATCCGACAACTCATTTTCCAACTGTTCAACTGTCGGTAGATTCGTTACCAAAGGTTCCGGCAGGGCGCGTACCAATTCGTATTCAGCAATGCCTATCGGCTTGTCTATGCCCGATAAGGCATACTCCGCCACCAAGCGGTTTTTGCGTTTTGCACAACAGCAAGCCGATAGTTGGATGATCGTCAGGAGCTTTTTATTTGTGCATCGACTGCCGCCAAATAAAAATTCAATTGCCCTGCGTGTTCGGGCTCAAATGCCGTGGCTTTTTAATTCCACCACCACATAGCATTTCAGGCGGTGTGATAAAACAGCAAATCAATAAAAACTCGTCGCCGTTCACTTCAAGCGGTATCCCTGCCCTAACAAAAGCAAAGCCGTTACGCAGTTCCAGCAGAAAACGGGTGATGTGCTGCATTAAGGCGTTTTCAATTTCCGCTCTTGCGCGTCTTCGCCCAAACTCAAAAAGTCGAACAAATAAGGATCTTTTAATGTTTCTTGCGCCAATACGGAAGTCGGCGCGGACAAACGGGCGGCGAAGTTGGTAACCGCTTTCCCTTGTCGCTCGTGCAGGCTGTTTTTAATGTGGACTTCTAATGTGGCGCGCGACCAATTTTCCGCATATCGCTTTCTGCACATAAAAATAAAAAAATAAACGTGCTTCGGTTCCTTAATACGGTTAATCAAAAGCACATTATGACTCCCACGGCAATTGTCCAACAGCCTGTTGGACAATTTCAAAATCAGTCCAAGCTTCAGCAAAAGCCCGCATATACATAAGGTTGGAGCGGGAAAAACCCTTCATTTCAGGAAACGCCTCGCGCAAATCCCGCCCCAAGCGGTCAATCACTTTGCTACCCCAGCCTTGCGTTGCCTGCCGCTGCAAAATATCCCGCCCGATATGCCAGTAAAGCGATACCAGCTCGGCATTTACTGCTAGTGCCGCCCGCCGCCGTGCGGTCAGCACCGGTTTTTAATGTCTGCCAGCCATTGCCCATAGTCGGCGGGCATCATCGCCATTTCCCTTACCTATCACTATCCTCTCCATCAAACAATCCGCCCTGATTTTTCGACCGCACTTTTGCGTTTCACGGGTTTGGTTTTTGGCAGCGGGTTGGTTTTCAGACGGCCTTTGTTCTGTTTCTTCTTCCGCCATCGGAAGATTGGCTACGTTCAAACTGTAATCGTCGTGCCCCCATTCGCAAAGTGTCAAAATCATTTTTGGGGATTTTTTAGGAAAGATTAGGAAAACGCTCCGCTGCCTGATCTCGCCGTAATCCCACGCCAAGCAGAGCAGCAGATTAGCAGGCTGCGGCCTGCTCCAACCTCGTCTGAAAAGCACTTGCAAACTGTTCCGACAGATAAGCTTTGGGTGGTAACGTAGATAAAATCGTTTTTCGCTGGAATAACCTGCTGCCACCAAAGATTTTCAGACGGCATATAGGTAAATCCCTCCAGCTTCGCCAAGGCTTCCGCCAGCATTTTCAGGTTGTAGTCGGGATTGATGATTTGATTGCCCCCATTTGTCGTTGACAATTAATGTCGGCGCAAAGGCGGAAATAGCGGAATCCGCCGCCTCCCTGCCAGTTCACCGCTTTGGAAATGCCGCCCTGATCTTCGCCGTCTATCACTTTTTGCAGGCGCGGGATAATGTGGGTATGGCAATGCTCGCCCAGCTCCACCATAATCCAACGCCGCCCCATTTTTATGGGCAACTGCACCGGTAGTACCTGAGCCTGCGAAAGAATCTAGGGACGAGGGTCGCTGGGGTTGGTAGAAATCTCTAAAAATTCGTTTAATCAATCGTTCTGGTTTTTACCATTCTTAAATTCAACATTTCCTTCATTAGCAATTCCATTCCAAGGAATATCAGTCCATAAATTTGTTAATGGTTTCGCGGGAACAAGTTCACCATCAATTTCTTTCACTTTAGAAGAATAAAAATAGATTTGCCTTCCGTTCAAAATATATATATCGTCAAAAATCGTCTCTTTCTATATGAATTACTTGATCCTTTAAATTCTTAGACTTATCTCTTGCTTCAACAATAGTTCTCCCTGCAGCATTGCTAATTGCTGTAGATTGGAATACTGCAGTCTCTATGTTCCAAAGCATATCCAGCAACAAGTGCATCAAATGTCATTCTTCCCATTTTTCGTGCTATACGTGTATTCTCAAAAACCCAGAGATGAAGCAACAACCTCATTTTAAACCTCCAATCTTCAATTTGAGTAATGTTCTTCTTTATTTAGAATAATTTTTCCATATCCGAGTCATAGCCACTTTTCAACATAAATTTGATCATATTTATATGAAGATCTATCCTTGGCATACATTAAAATATATTCTGTCTGAGAATATGGAGATGGATTTACAGTTTTATGTCCTGAAGGATCAGATGTTTTTACAACAACCATATTCAAAATTGATTTCGGCCAAAAAAATTTCATCACAAAGAATTTTTTAAATAAGCCATTTCCTTTGTCATCAATATGGATAAATATAACTCCATCTTTTAGTCAGTAGTTTTCTTAATATTTCTAATCTTTCTTTAATTAAGCCAAGCCAAATGGAATGCTCTAATCCATCATCATAGTGTTCAAATGCAGCACCTGTATTATATGGGGATCTATATAAATACACTTCACCTTACCCGTAAATTCCTGTTCCAATGCCTTAAGCGCAAGCAGGTTGTCACCGAAAATCAATCGATTATCAAACGCCGCCGATTCCGACCGCACTTTGGCGTGATAGGATTTTTCAGGGTCTTCGAGCAAAAATCCGCGCTTCTAACTTTGGACGTTTATGTTTGCCTATCCAGGTGAGTTCTAGTTTTTGTTTGGTCATACTATTTCCTAACTCGGTTTCTTTAGTGGGTGTAGCCGGCGTGTATCTCCACCATTTTTCCAATAACTTCCAGTATCTTTATTTGGCCATCCATAATCCGGACAAATTAAAGCATCACATAATTGCTCAACTAATTTTGCAAATCTTAATCCATCTTGAGGATAAAGATTAAACGAAAGTTCATTGAAATATAAAGCCAATAACATTTTCGTGTTTGAGCAATTTTTGTATCTCTTTTAAAAATTTCACCAATTTGAATTTCTTCATTATTTTTGTTCGCTTATTTTTTCAACCTTCAGCTCTCTTAGTAATTTACCATTTACAGCTCCCAATAAATCACTTAGTACATAAGTATTTCCCTACTTTTCTTGGAACTGCACAAGCATATTTTTATAGTTAGGAAATCCAGCAAAGCCTCTAAAATAACACCAGCTTTCCCAGTAATAGATTGTATGTCTGGATCAGAATCATCGAGTAAATTTTTAGCCGAACAATCTCTGTGATTGATCCAGTTAAAAAGCCATTCCACTATCCAACGACCAGTGTTTTAACTCTACAAATTGGCAACCTTGTTCAGGTTTTTAAAATACCCTCAGCGAAATTTCTCTCGCCAAGGTCGATAGTGTGTTGTAACGATAGTATGTTGGAATTTCTGGATTACGTCGTAAATCATGCCGATAACACGCTCTACATGGGGTTCGTCTACACTACCTAATACGTCATCTAAAAACCAATATTTTTGTTCTGGATTTTTCACGTTCAGCTAAGGCTAAAAATACACAAAGTCCCAAAAGTATCCAAATGAGAATCACTAAAATATGCTTGCGGAGGGGTATCTTGTTTTCCGTCGAATTCCATTGAAATATCTAAAGAACCTCTTTTGGCTGCATCTAATGCTAGGGTAATTTTATCTAAGCCTTCATTAGGGATGAATTAACTCATAAAGTTCACCGACTCTTATTGAGATTGCCTCAAGAATATTGTCTGTATATTCCTTTACGCTTACTCTCAATAATATCTAGTACTCTTTTTCAATTTAGGTAATGTTACAGATAATTCGTTAACAATATTTTTCATTATTTGCAAGATCATTTAATGAACGTCGTAATGTCTCTATAAAATTCTTACTATCTATGCATCTATCTGCTTCTTTTCTCCAAGATTCTTTCTTATTGTGTACCGTAGTCCATTCTAACTCATTGCGTTGGATTTTCGGGTGCTGGAAATGGAAGATCTAGGTCTTGAATCTCAGATGTATTCAAACAGTAGTTTTCTAATTTTTAAAAATCATCTCTTGTATTTTTTAAAAATCCTCTAACTGTTGTTTCTTACTTTTAGGGAAATTTCACTTCTCGAAACGGTTTGTTTTACACTATTCAATTTCCCAACCAGTCCATTTTCTTCAATCTGCTTATTTACATTCTCAACTAAATTACTTATATTTTCAGAACTTCCACAAAGTGGACATTTTTCCAAGGTATCATGTTTATGAAAAATATTTTTGTGCAGCTTGAAGAATATCTATGATTTCTAACAATTATTGGAAGCTGCTTCGCTTTAGCTTGGTTAGTGTAACCCGATCGTTAGCTAGTTTGGTTTCAGCATTCTCTATTTCATTACAGATTTGCAGGTACTTTTTCGTATCCTCCTTCAATTTTGTTCCAATAAGAAATTAAGACATCAATATTATTTTTTTCTTTTTCAAGATGAGCTACGTCTACTTCATCTTTTGCCCACGAAATAACATCATGTACTGGACAATTTACTTGTTTCAAAAATGTTCGATAGTATTTCTATTTTTCACTTACACGTGTTATTGCAGTATCAAAATCTCGCTCCTTATTATTGATTAGTTTTTTCTTAATGTATTTTTCTGATGTTTCAATTCCAGATACATCAATAAATTGACGAATTTCCTTATAGCGTTCTGCTGGTTGTGCAGCTATTAATCTTAATATCTCACTGCGGCGCAATACTGATACCTGTGGTCTTAATACTTCAAAAATCAACAGATACATTTTTCTTATCTAAAGATAATATGCAGGTACCACTTGAAGTTTCTAATGAAACTTTTAACATCTGAATGGGATTTCCCAACAGACGTCAATATGTTTTTGTAGAAGATCCAACGCCCTATTTTTCCAAAGAACCAATTTTTGCTATTCCCTCAGTAAATCAAAAAGCATCTGAAATTGTGGATTTCCCTCGCACCATTTTTCTCCATAAATGATCGTCAGTTTTTGCCCTTTTTTCAAAATTCAGAACAAAAAGGCGTTACAGAACCTCTAAAGATTTTCAATAGATAAACTTTTTAATGAAATAGTGGACATTTTTATTCTCCAATTCCCATATTTGTTTTTATCTATGGCTTTTTTTCTATAGCCAATAACCAATCTTCCTCTTTCATTGAACCTGTTGCAATTTTTCTCTTGATAGCGTTCTAAATCAGTAGCTAAAAATAGCTTTTTCTTCAATTAAAGAAGGAAAAATTAATCTGATTAATTCTTCATCTGGTGTTTTCATCTTACCATTTCCTCGCATAATTAGTTTTTACTACAGATGAAATATAGGAATTAAGACCCTATCCCTTGTACTGCTAAATTCTTCATCTGTTCTACTGCATATCTACCTGGTTTAACATATGTATATAAATAGTTTCTATAACGCCCACTCTTAAATACAACATGAATAGAATCTTCAAAAATTTGATACGAAACGATATTAGAGTTTCTAGAAAGATTTTGATAAAGCTCTACTAAAC
>BNJT01002168.1_pt1 | contig 16137 bp, 31 predicted proteins | sample 8540491 | NCBI WGS metagenome assembly BNJT01 (sample SAMD00202455, study PRJDB9452) | human saliva metagenome | host: Homo sapiens
GGGCTCGCGATGCAGGAGCGCAGGAGGAGCCACCAGCGGCTGAGGACCGAGACCATCTCCACGTGGTGGGTGTGCGGAAGAGGTCCCACGCCTGCAGCGATTCGAGCTCGTATCCGGCGTCGGTAAGGGTTCGCAGGTCGCGTGCGCCCGCTGCCGGGTCGCAGGACGCAGGACGACGCGAGGGGCACCCGTGGCGGCGATCGCCTCGCACACCTCGGCTCCTGCACCGGCGCGCGGCGGGTCCGCCACGACGACGTCCGGCACGGCACCCAGCTGGCCCGACAGGTCGACGACTCCTCGCGGTCAACGTTTCCGGCGAAAAGCATCCAGCAGTCGAAGGCAGCGAGGTTCTCGGCATCACGCACGGCGCCCTCGTCGCCCTCGAGGCGTCACGACGCGGCCAGTGTCTCCAACGGCACGCAAGCGGCACGGAGAACAGGCCAGCGCCCGAGTACAGCTCCATGACAGCGCGCCCAGCCCCGGCCTCGCCTGCACCAAACGCAGCGGTCAGCACGGCGTTCGCGAGCACCTCGGCGCCGCGCACGTGCGTCTGCCAGAAACCGGAGGGACGCACGTAGTACGACTCGACGCCGGGGCCGACGGGCACGTTCCAACGCAACACATCGGCGTCGATCCGTACCCCATCGGCCGCGTAGGTGTCCTCACCAATCAGGACGACGGGGTCACCGCCGGAGGGGGCCACCGCGCGCACGCGGTCCCCCGGCTTCCATAGGCGTCGCCACGGCGTGTCCTCATCAAACAGACCGGAGCTCGCGGATCGCGGGCACAGCCAGCGGCATGTCCTCGAGCGCGATCACGCGACGGCCGCGGAACTCGTGCATGCCGGCTCGCCCATCCGCGTCGATAACGACGTCGATGCGAGAGCGGCGACCGGTGAGCGAATCGCTCGGGTCCTCATCCCCCGGCGCGGGAGCGACACGCACTCCCCGAGGGCGTCCACAGCTCGGCCAGGGCCTCGCCACCTACGCGGCGCAGCGCTGCCCGGCGATCACGCGGGACTTCCAGTCGCGCTGAGCGGCCGGAGTCAGGTGGGCGAGCTCGCCGCCACCAACGCCTCCGGGACCGGCCTGGGGCCAGACGGACTCCACGCGATCGGTCGAGGCCTCGACGACCTCAACGGCATCCGCCCACGCGAGCTTCTTCTGGACGGCGGTCACGCGCGCGCGGACAACCTCCCCGGGTGCCGCGTGGCGCACGAAGACGACACGGCCGCTCTCGTCGCGGGCGACGCACGCGCCTCCGTGGGCGGGCTCGCCGACGCTCAGCTGGAGGATCTCACCGATCCCCTCGCGCGGCTGCGCGGGCGCGGGACGGCGGCGCGGGGAGGGACGACGACGGGAGGGGCGGGGCTCACGCGAGTCCTCCTCGGAGGTGCTATCGCTGTGAGTGTCGCCGGGCTGCTCGGTACGGGACTTCGATTCATCTGAAGACGGAGCAACGCGCGCAAACGGGTCGTTGACGCGCTGGCGACCCTCCACAACGTCGTCCTCGCCGAGCTGCCACGGGACAACGGTGATCACCACACCAGGGGACTCGCAGCAGTGCGGCGCGCAGACGCAGGGCCGACTGGTTGTGTACGAAGTTCTCCCACCAGTGGGCGACGAGGAACTGTGGCATGTAGACCACTAGCATCTCGGTGGGCACCGCGCGGCGGCGCCCGCGAACGTACTGCAGGATCACCGAGGCGATGTCACGGTAGGGCGCGGACAACAGTGTCAGCGGCACGGGAACACCGGAGGCCTTCCACTGGCGCAGAATCTTGTTTTTCCTCCTCGTCATCGGCGACGACGGACACAAGCTCAATCGACGTCGGCGAGGACGCGCGGGCCGCCGCGATCGCGCGCATGGCGGGACGCGACAGGGAGGAGACGAGGACGAGGGCTCGCACCCGGGTCGGCAGGGCACGGCGAGCGCTCCAGTCTTCCACCGCGCAGCTGCGAGCGAATCGTCTCGTAGTGGTGATGGATCGAGATCTGGATGCCGAAAAACGATCGCAATCATCAGCAGGGTAATCCACGCGCCGTGCGTGAACTTCGTGGCCAAGACGATGATGAGCACAAGGCCGGTCATCATGAAGCCGACGATGTTGACGGCGCGCGAGCGCAGGACAGCCATGCGTTCCTGGCCGGACTGGCGGAGAACGCAGTTGCTGTTCCAGTGCTTGATCATTCCCAGCTGCGAGAGCGTGAAGGAAAATGAAGACGCCGACGACGTAGAGCTGGATGAGGGCGCGTCGTCTGTGCCTCGAAGCCGACGATCAGCGCGATCGCGGCGACGGTCAGGACGACGATGCCGTTCGAGTACGACAGGCGGTCACCGCGGCGCACCATCTGGTGGGGCAGGAAGGAATCGCGCGACAGGACGGATGCCAGCGTCGGGAAGCCGTTAAACGCCGTGTTGCCCGCGAGCACCAGGATGAAGCCGGTGACGACGGTGATGAGGATGAAGAGGATCGATCCCGACCGAACACCGCGGACGCGATCTGCGAGATCGCCGGGTCGATCGGCGTGTTCTCCGGGACGGTGCGCCCTGGTAGGTCAGCTGGGTCGCGGCGTCGTCGACGATCTTCACGCCGGTCGCGCGCGCCAGCACAAGGATCGAGATCATCATGGAGGCAGCGATCAGGCCGAGCATCGCGAGCGTGGTCGCCGCATTGCGGGACTTGGGGCGGCGGAACATGGGCACGCCGTTGGAGATGGCCTCGACGCCGCTGTGAGTGCAGCGCAGCCCGAGGAGAAAGCGCGCATGAGCAGGAAGGCCCCGCGAGCCCAGCCAGGCCGTCCGCGTGGCCGGGCGCAGTCACGAGGTCGTAGGCGGCGGTGGGCGACTCGCCGAGGTGCCTCCCGTCGCCATCTTCGCGAAACCGACGACGACCCCGCGAGGCCGATGTCCCCATGTCACAGATACGTGGCACGGCGAACGCTCCGCCTATCCTCGCGCGTGCCGCGCAGGTTCAGGGTCGCCAGGATGACAACGAGCGCGACCGCGATCGGCACCTCACGCTGGCCGAGGAGGGCCGGGACGGCTGTCGATGTAGCTGGCGCCTGACGAAATCGAGACGGCGACCGTCAGATGTCGTCGACCAGCAGCGCCGAGGCCACGAGCAGGCCCCAGGAGCGGCCCAGATTGGTGGTCACGACTTCGTAGTCACCGCCGCCCGACGGGTAGGCGTGCACCGTCTGACGGTACGACGCGACCACGACCGCGAGCACGATCGCGACGACGACGCCCACCCACACGGACTGAAGCGCGGCCATCGAACCGGCGAGCGCAAGGGTGAGGAGGACTTCATCCGGCGCGTAGGCGACGGACGATGCGCGTCCGACGCGAAGATCGGCAGGGGCGATGCGTTTGGGGAGAAGCTGGCCCTATCGCGTCCGATCGCATCGGGCGCCCGATGAGCACGCGCTTTGCGTAGGCCAACAAGTTCGTCACGGTTGTTAAGCGTAGTCCACTGAGAGCGGCAGTGGGAGAAGCGGAACGCCCGCATGGCTATTACGCGAGGACCGGAGTACTTTGGTAGTCGTGCACTTTGTGATCATGGGTTGCGGGCGCGTCGGCGCTCGCCTGGCATCAACGTTGGACGCCGCGGGTCATTCCGTGGCGATTATTGACCAGGATTCCAGGCTTTCTCTCGCCTCGCCGGATTTTCCGGTCGTCGCGCGTGACGGGCGGGGCATGGACCGCGACCGCCTGCGTCGTGAACATTGAGGACGCGTACGCGTTTGCGGCAGTCTCGTCGGGTGATAACTCGAACATTATCGCCGCGCGCGTCGCACGTAGGTCTTTCACGTCGAGCACGTGGTCGCGCGCATCTACGACCCGACCTCGCGCCTACCTCTACGAGCGCCTCGGGATCCCGACGGTCGCCTCGGTGCAGCACCACCGAGTCGGTGATGCGCCGCCTGCTCCCTCCGGACGCGTCGCTCATCTGGTCCCACCCAACCGGCTCGGTCGGCCTCGTCAATGCGACGCCCTCCCCAGCTGGTACGGACTGAGTTTCGGCCTCGTCGAAGAGCTGACGGGCTGCCGCATCGTCTTCACCTCGCGCCTGGGATCCATCCGCACCGCGTCGCCAGACCTCGTGGTCCAGGAGCACGATCAGCTGTGCTTTGCGATCAACGGGACCGAGACCGCGCAGCTGCGCTGATCAGTTGGCTAACCCGCCCAAGACGGAGGTGAGCATGAAGATTGTGATTGCTGGAGCGGATCGGTGGGCCGCAGCGTCGCCCTGGAGCTGCTCGCTCACGGACACGACATCACCCTGATCGACAACATGCCCGAGAAGCTGCGCATCTCATCCGTGGCAGACGCAGACTGGTGCTCGCCGACGCCCTGCTCACCTGACGCGCTGCGCGACGCGGGCGTGGACGAGGCCGACGTGATGGTCGCAGCGACCGGCGACGACAAAGCGAACCTGGTGATCTCCCTGCTGGCGAAGACCGAGTTCGCGGTCCCCGCGTGGTCGCGCGCCTGAACAACCCGAAGAACGAGTGGCTGTTCGATCAGGCGTGGGGCGTGGATGTGTCCGTGTCGACGCCGCGCATCATGACCTCCCTCGTCGAGGAGGCGGTGTCGGTGGGCGTTCCGGTGCGCCTGTTCTCCTTCAACACGGCCGCCGTATCGATGCACGCGCTCATCCCTGCCCGGAGGGATTCGCCCGGTTGTGGGCAAGCGCGTCCATTCACTGGCGCTGCCTGCCGTTCGGTCCTCGCCGCGCTTCTGCGCGACGGTCGTCCGATCACGCCGAGCGCCGACGACGTCTTCGAGGCCTCGATGAGCTCCTGCTCCTCGTGCCCGATGCGGACGCCGCAGAACTCGAGGACCTGCGTCAGCTGGTCGCGTCCCCGTCTCGGAGGAATCCGAGGACGAGGACGATGCGAGGAGTAATCCTTCAGCTTCCACCAGGTGGCCCAGGCTCCCAGCGCGAAGAGCGGGGTCCGAGGGCCAGCTTGGCGATGCCGAGAGCCGCGACCTGGGCTAGCGATCCAGAGGGCGCCTGCACGGCGACGCGCAGCGCAAAGATTCCGCCCACATCCACGTGATCGCGACGCAGCTGCGGCGTAGATCCAGGTAGGCAGGGTCGGATCTGCCAGCCCTTTGGCAGGCCGGTCAGCGGACCGTAGAACTGGGCGACGAGGCTCCTGCGACACAGGACGGACAGAGCGAAGGCGAGAGCCATGAACACATTCGTGGCGATGCCCCAGACAAAGTAGTTTTCTCCCCGCCCGGTCGCCGCCGCGAAGATGACGCCGATGGCGACTCCCGAAGAGGCCGGAGAGCGCCTGCCGCATCCCCCGGCGTTGGACGAGGCGGATGACGGTGGCGAGCTAATGCGACGGCTGACGCCGCGATGAGTGTGGGCACGAGGGCGCGCGTGGCCACAAAAACGACGACGAAGAGCGGCCCGGGCGCGGTCGTTTGATGACGCCGCGCGTGCCGCCGAAGGCTTGTGACCAGGAGAATTCTCAGAGGTGGCCTGATCCATCCAGCGAGGAGCGGCATCAGCCCTCCCGCGATCACGCGGTACAGCGGGTTGATGATGACGAGGCGTTCGCCCACGCGGCCAACGGTTCCTTCGACCTCGAGGCGCTGGCCAACGCTCAGTCCGGGGATGGAGGATCGTCCGGGCCAGCGCAGTTCAGGCGTGTCGGTGCCGTCGTAGAGGGTCGCGACGAGGACGCGCTGGGCGCCCTCCTCGCGGCGGATACGTCATGCCCAATAGCGTGCCGAACACGAGTGCGTGAGAGCGGTCGACCACGTCGCGAATCGGCGTGACGCCGCGGCGGCGCGCGCCGAGTCCTCGTCGAGGGCGGCGTCCAGGGAACGCGCGTCCTTGTCGAGGCCGAGCGCGGCGCCAATCTGAGCAAACCACGAGGCCATGTCAGGCTTCCTGAGCACCCGCGGGCAGGTGCACGGGCAGCATCTCCAGGCGCGTGCGCGGGTGGTCGTCGCGACGCACGACGATGCGGTCGATGACCTCTCGATGTCGGCGCCGGTTCCCGCGGTGGCAGCGGCCGGGCCGAGGATGCTCGATGCGCGAACCAGCGGTCGCCTTCACGACCGATGATGCGATGCGCGAGGTCGCGGAGCGCCCGTCGGGCATCTGCATCGGCATGTCGACGAGCAGCTCGTTGCCGTAGCGCGTCGGTAGTCGGCGACCTTGGCACCCCTGATCCTCGAAGCCCTTTGCAGGGATTTCTTCGCGCAGCTCCTCCCACACACCGCCGGAGCGGGTGTGCAGCTGCGACGCTCATCTGGATGCCCGAGCTACCGAGCACGACGAGGATCTGCAGGACGGTCGTACCGTCGTCTGCGACCTGCGCGCGCAGCCGCATGCCCCTGAACTGCGGGGAAAAAGGATGGACCCCATGTCGACGTAGCCGTCGGTGGTGTCGACCTCCTCGTAGTTACGAGGGCCGGGCTCGCTCCAAATTGCAGCGTCCTCGTCGCTCAGGCGAGGCAGGGCCTCGACCTCTTCGATCTCTTCTTCGACAGTCTTCTTCTTGCGTCCGAACATCGTCCCACTCACATCGCGCACTCGGTGCACACGGGGCGCCGTTGGCGTCCACGTGGTCGAGCTCGCGACGCGTGGTGCACGAGGAAGCACTGCGAGCAGGTGAATTCGTCTTCCTGGCGGGGAACGACGTGAACCGTCAGCTCCTCCTTTGACAGGTCCGCGCCGGGAAGCTCGAAATTCTCAGCCGCTTCGTTTTCGTCTTCTTTCGATCTCGGCGGAGCTGACTGTCGTTGCGACGGGACTTCAGCCCTCGATCGAGTCCTCTGCGACCTCGTCTTCGTTCTTGCGCGGCGCATCGTAATCGGTTGCCATGGTTCTCCCCTTTCGCCTCTCGAGCCGGTTTGCGCGAGTGGTCTATGCGCAGGGAGGATAACATCATGAGAGTAATGCGCCATCGTATGTGTGACACGCGCTCAGCTACGCGACATTCTGAGCATTATTTGAGACGATTCGACCTAGACGTTTGAGGAGGAAGTGATGATTGAGCTCGAATTGCTCGGGACCAGCGCCGATGGCGAGTCCCTGGTGCTCACCGATGCCCAGGGTGAACGCTATTCGGTGTTGATTTCCGATGAGCTCCCTGCGGCGCGACGCGCCGTGATCGTCCGCGAGTGGAGCTGGCGCCCGCTCGTCCCACGCTTGCTCCTCGCGACATTCAGGCTCTCCTGCAGCTGGCGCGACCCCAGCAGAGATCGCGTCGCAGCATGGCATGGAGGTTAGCGCGGTCGAGCGTTTTGAGGCTCCCCGTGCAGGCCGAGAAGGATTATGCGCTGACGCGCGCCCGCGCCGTTCGTATTGGCGACGGCGGCCCCACGATGGGTGACCTCGTTCTGGATCGGCTGGCGGCGCGTGGCGTCGACCCGTCGTCCTGGAGTGGACCGCAACGCGCGAGGCCGGGGAGCCTTGGCAGATCATCGTGACTTTCGTGCAGGGTGCGGCCGAGCACGCAGCCCACTGGCACCTGTCGAATTCGGCCTCGCTGGAGGCAATCGACCAGGAGGCTCAGTGGCTGACCGAGCAGGTCTCCGCCTCCCCGACGGCATCCATCTTCACGCCACTGCCGCGCACCGCCCCCGCTCCTATCGCTGACCCCGGCGCTGAGGACCTGCGTAACCGCGAGGCCATCATCGATCAGCTCAACGCGGTGCGCGGTAAGCGCCAGCAGATCGACCTGGACCTGGATGACGAGGTCGACGAGGAGGCCGAGTACCTGGCCGCGATCGTTTAGCGAGGAGGATGCTCCCGCGACGGAGCCCGACACGTCGACGGGGCCGATTTCCGCTCGCATCTATTCCCCTGGCGTCGGCACGAACCAAGGCGGAGGCGCCGTCCGAGCCCGCCGAGGACACGCTGTTTTCCCGCAACCGGGCAGATCCTTCTGCCCGCCCGACGCTGACGGGCGCCATCCCGGTGGCATCGCGCTCCCCAAGACCGAGGCCCCGGCCCGTCGTCGGGCGTGCTCCGTGGCTGTCCGACACCCCCGCTCTCCGGTGAGGACAAGGGCGACGAGGACAAGGCTGCGGAGCAGGCGACCCCCGCGATCCCGATGAAGGCCGTGTCGGCGTCCGATCTCCACCGACTCCGCGCTCCTGCCGAGGCCGAGGAGAGCGCGACTGGTCCGTTCCCGCTCAGGGAGGACGGGCTCAAGGATGGCGCGCGCGTCCTCGAAGAAGACCCGTCGGTCGGTCCCTCAGCTGATGAGATTCTCTCGGCTCGAAGTCCTAAACCGTGCATCAGTCAAGCGGCCGCTCACCGATATGAGCGGCCGCTCGCATGTCCCGAAGTCTCTTAAGAAAGGACGATGACGGGGATGCGCATTTCCGTCGGTGAGCGAGCCGTGGACGCCCGGCATCGCGATCGCCGAGGCGCTCTGGGTCCGCGAATCCACGATGCCGCCGTTCCCGCGGGCGAGAACCAACAGGTCGCCGATGATCGAGAGCACCGTCTCCGGGGCCGATGAGCGCGCTCATCTGGTCGTGCGAGAGAATCCAGGCGCTCTCGCCCAGGGTCTCGCGCCAGCGCGCCTCCACGTCGGCAGCGTGGCCCTCCTGTGCGTGCACGTGCACGGCTCGCGTCTCGCCTGCGACGATGCGCACGCCCTCGCGCAGAGCGGGCGTCGCGGCAACGTCCACGAGGGCGGAGTGCTCCACGTTGATCATGCCGTGGTCCGCGGTCATGACGGTTCGCACGCCCGCGGGCAGGCTGCGCAGCAGCGCAGAAAGCTCCCGCGTCGAACCTTCGAGGCAACCGATCCACGCGTCCGATCCGACGCCGGAGCTGTGGCCGGCGTGATCGATCTCGGACCAGTAGAGGTAGACGACGGGCGTGCCGGCGCGAAGCTCGCGCAGGGCGGCGCTGACGCGGTCGCCGAGCGACTCTGCGGGCACGTGGCGCGCTCCCGCAGCGCCGCACCCGTCAGCCCGGAACCGGCAAAGCGCGCGGGCGAGATGACGGCCGAGGACACGTCCGCTGCGGCCAGTCGCCTCGAAGCTAGGTGGGCGTAGGCTGCCACTCGGGCGGGCGCCCCCACCCTCCATGGCCAGCAGATTCATGACGCCGCCGCCGTAGGCGACGGAGAAGCCCACCATGTTGGTGGAGCCGGGGCGCGCCCCCGTTCCGAAAGCCGTGATGGCCGCGGCCGTCGTCGAGGGGACGACCGTGGATCGAGCGAATATCGTCTCGCACGCGAGCGCAGCGTCGGCGTGTGCCCGAGGTGATCCTGGATCAGCTCTGTACCCAAGCCCGTCCACGAGGATGAGGAGCACCTGCTCAGCCCCGGCCTCGATCCCGAGGGTCGTCGGCTGCTCTGCGCCGAGGCGCCGGGCAGCGCTGAATCGATCGATGCGAGGGCGCCAGCGATAACGTCCGTGATGACAGGATCCCCACGCCAGGCAGGTCGGCGCCAGGCAGGTCCAGCGTCAGTTCTGCGCTCACTCACCGCGGGTCCCCATCAGTGTGGCAAGGTGATCGACGAAGACCATGGCTCTGTCGAGGGCGTCCCGCCCATCGGCGGCCGCGGGAGATACGGAAGGTCATGTCGTCGGGGAAGCGACGTGCCCGCCAGGCCATGATCGGCCATGCGCAATCGGGTCGTCGCAGCGGGCGGGCCTCGCTCGAGGCGGCGCGCGCCCTTCAGGTCCAGCGCAATCGTCATTTCGACAGGCCGCTCGCGTTCTCCGGATCCGTGTAAACCTCCATCGTGGAGTACCTCGGCGATGTCGCTGACGCGATGCACGGCCGTCGCGATCGTCGCAGAGCCGCCGTCCATCCTCATCGACGTGCAGCTGGACGATGGCGCGGTCCGTCAGCGAGGCGACCGTCAGGTGCCGGAATACCGATCCGCGGTCGAAACCCGTATCCACCTGGCACAGCGTCGCGATCGGCTCCGCGGCGCTCCAGGAGCGCGGCGCAGCGCACGCTGCACGGCCTTGGGGTAGAAGCCCCACTGCCCGATACGGGTCCATGTGTCCATGCCCCACCAGCCCCGAAGCGGCGCGCCAGTCGATATGAGCGCTGCCGCGCAACAATTGCGCGTATGGCTAAGAAGCGACCAGGTCGTCGACATCCCCTGAGAAGCGACGAGAACATCACAGAGATCGACGTATCCGATGAGATGCGTGGGTCCTTCCTGAGTATGCCGTCTCGGTAATCTACGCTCGCGCGCTCCCGACGCTCGCGACGGCCTCAAGCCCGTGCAGCGCCGCATCCTGTTCCAGATGGATCAGATGGGGCTGCGCCCCGACAAGGACACGTGAAGTCCCAGCGTGTCGTCGGCGAGGTCAGCGGGTAAGCTCCACCTGCACGGCGATTCCGGCACTCTACGAGGCCCTGGTGCGCCTCGCGCAGCTCCTTCAACCTGCGTCGTCTCCGCTGGCTGACGGACACGGTAACTTGGCTCTCTGGACGATGGCCCGCCGCCGCGCGTTACACCGAGGCGCGCATGGCACCGGCCGCGCTGGACCCTGGTGACGGGCCTGACGAGGACACGGTCGACTTCCCGTCCCCAACTACGACAATCAGTTCATGCAGCCGGACGTCCCGCCTACCCGCATTCCCACAGCTGCTGGTCAACGGCGCCTCGGGCATTGCAGTTGGCATGGCGGACGAATATCGCTCCGCACAACCTGTCGGAGACGATCGCTGGGTGCCATCCCACCTGCTGGATAACCCGTCGGCGTCCGTCGCCGACCTCATGCGCTACATTCCGGGTCCTGACTCGCCCTGAGGGAGGCGTCACCGTCGGGTCCCGAGGGCACTCGAGCGAGGCCCTACGAGACGGGCCGAGGCGCATCTCAAGACCCGCGCGAAGGTCCAGATCGAGCGCGTGACCGCCCGCAAGATGGGCATCATCGTCACGCAGCTGCCCTTGCTATGGTCGGTCCCGAAAAAGGTCATCGAAAAGATCAGGAAAACGCGAACGCGGACGCCTCAAGGGCATTTCCCTCGGTCCAGAACTCTCACCGACCGCATCCACGGCCTGCGCCTGGTCATCGAGGTGAAGAACGGATTCAACCCCTGAGGCCGTGCCCAGTAGCTCTACCAGCGCACGCCGCTGGAGGATTCCTTCGATCAACGCCGTGGCGCTCGTGGCGCCAGCCGCGCACGCTGGGCCTGAAGGAGATGCTGCAGGTCTTCCTGGATCACCGCCTGGACGTCACGACGCCGCAGCCGCTTCCGCCTGAAGAAGTGCGAGGATCGCCCGCACCTGGTCGAGGGCCCGCTCATCGCGATCCCTGGACATCGACGACGTCATCGCGATCATTCGTTCCTCCGACGACGCGGAGATCGCGCGCGAGCGCCTCAGTGACGGCGTTCGACCTGTCCGAGGCCCAGGCCAACTACATTCTCGAGCTGCGCCTGCGCCGCCTCACGAAGTTCTCCCGCATCGAGCTGGAGACCGAGCGCGACGAGTTGCTGGCGAAGATCGCGTCGCTGCGCGAGATCCTCGAGGATCCGGAGCTGCTGCGTGCGCTCGTGAAGAAGGAGCTGCGCGAGGTCTCGGATCGCCTGGGCACTCGCCGCACGCTGCTGCTGGCCTCGACGGGCACGCCCGTGGCGCGCAGCGGCCGCCGACGATGCCGCACTCGGCGGCCCCTGCCGTCGGTGTCGCGTTCCGGTAAGGGCCTGGACCCGCAGATCCCGGACGACCCGTGCGTCGTGGTTCCATCCTCCTCGGGCGCGCTCGCCCGCGTCGAGGCGGGGATCCCCTGAGCCCGGTCCGCGCGCGGCTGCGGATGGCTGGCGCGTAGCTGCCGTCGACGGCCCGATCGCAGGTGGCCGTGGTGACGGAGGACGGCGTCGCCCACCGTATCGACGTCGTAGACTTGCGGCGGCCCCCGCTTTGAGACGGGCTTGTCGCTCGCCGGTGCGATGCCGTCGTCGCTGCTGCTGCACACGGACGTTCCCGCCGTGGGTCTGCTCGACCCCGAAGGCACGGACGTCGTCGCGGATGGGCACGGCTCGCGGCACGGTCAAGCGCCTGCGCCCGGACGTGCTGCAGCGCGACGAGTGGGAGGTCATCGCCCCTGGAGGACGGCGACCGTCTGGTGGGCTTCGATCGATGCTCAGACGAGGCGGACCTGGTGTTCATCTCGTCGGACGCGCAGCTGTTGCGCACGCTTACCGCGAAGGTTCGACCATGGGCCGTACGGCTGGCGGCATGGCTGGCATGAAGCTGAAACGGGCCGAGGCCCTGGGCTCTGGGTGGTCGAGGCTCCCATCGATGCTGTGGTGGTGACTGTGGCCGCAGGCGCTGGGCGCGCCGCCAGGCACGGGCCAGACGACGGTAGAAAGGTGACGCCTCGAGTGCTACGCATCCAGGGGCCGAGGCGGTCAGGGGCGTGCGCTGCCAGCGTTTCCCTGCGCGGCGAGGATCGCCTCGATATCGCGTGGGTCGGCACGAAGTCCAGCACGGGCCGCGTCCGCGGACGGTTCTGCCCGTGGAGCTGCCCGCAGAGGACGAGCGCCGCGACGGCTCGGGCGTGCCGATCACTTTCGCGATCGCGTCAATCGGCTGACGTGCCTCCTAGTCACGAGTGCATGGGGTGGCCGAAGCGTCCCGGCACCCCACCGCCATGTCAGCTTCTGTGTCGCACCTATTTCGCGTGATAGCGGGGCTGGTTCCCAGGTGCGTGGGAAACCGTGACCATCGGATCGGTGATCAAGGATTCGTCAAAGCCTCTGTAGGCATACGAGTTGTCGTTAACGATCTGCAGGGGTTGACGAGCCCGTCCGCTACTGCTGGACTTCGTCGGCTGTCGGGCTGGATCCATTCCCCTTGTCGGCGAGCGGGTTGACGTCAGGCAGCGTCGTGGGATCTGTATTGAGCATTGCCCCCGGATCGATACCGCCATATCCGGTGTACTGATTCCAGGTATGGTCCGGGTTGAGCCCCGTCTTCACGAGGAGCTGGAGCAGCTGGTTGGAAGTCGCATTCGGCCACTTCTGGCGGGCGAGCGCGAGGACACCGGCGACGATGGGCGCGGATACCGAGGTACCCGACACCTCAGTTAGCTGGTCAGTTGAAGGATCACGGAACTTAACCGGTCCACCAACAGCAGTTGTCGAGACTCCCTGCCCCCATGACGAATAATCCTGTCGGTTGCCGTCAATACCGATCGCACTGACGCCAACAACTCCGGACCACTGGGACAAAGCAGTTCTGTCCCCATCTGTTGCCTCATTTCCCGCCGCAGCCGTGATTATGACCCCTGGGATATCGATCGTGCGATCGCCCATTTCAGTTCATCACTGTGGAGGCTACTCGAAGCGGACACATTGATGACCTGAGCGCCATCATTCATCGCCCAGTTCAAAAAGCCACGGATACTCAGACTTCGCGATCCCATTGTTATCTCGACAGTCTGGCCCGGTAGTATCACCATCTGCTCCGAATGCAGCGCGATAGGCTAACAATGAAGCGTCTGGTGCGATGCCATAGCTTGAGGAAACAAGCATAGACGCTACACCCGTTCCATGAGTGCGACCAGTCGCAGGGGGAGCTAATGGTGCAGGGAGTCTTGATAGTGATATCCGCACCAACAAGTTCGGAAGTATTTTTGAGCTACCTCCCATCGATCATCGCAATCGTTATGCCTTTACCCGTGTACCCTTCGCCCTGGCCTGATCCAGGTGGTAGTACGCGAGTACGACTGGTCCGCTGCGGTGATCGTATTGTCTGCCTGGGCTGGAGTGGTTGGGAGCGCGGTAACACCAGCGGCGATGGCGAGAGCGACGGCCGAAAGCCCCCACGTGCGCCTATTCTGACGATGTGCTCGTTTCGGCTTTACCATTCGCGCGGGTCCCATCCATCGTCCTTTCGCGGGGCGGGGCTCAAATCCTTATCCGACCCGTAGGTCTGCGACATCGAGTTCACGTAGCCCTCGGGCGAGTTCATCTCCATCATCCTCAAAGCGGAAGGGCGTGTACCTACGACGCGCCGACTTCTCCTTATCATCGTCCCTGCCGCTACCCACCGGCACCTGCTCCTCCCATGAAGCCACCGACACCGCGAGCGTTCCCCTGACCAGCACCGACCGAGGCCGATACCTTACCGGATGCCGCGGAGCTACCGGGGGCGGCGGTCGTGCCACTCGCACCGGCCCCCTGCCCCACCGGCCGCAGGAGCCTTGTATGTTCCATATCCAGGGCCCGAGTATGATCCTGCGCGAAGGGCAGCCGCACCGAAAGACCGCTACCAGAGGCACCGGGAAGCACCCGTACGCCCCAGCGCACTCATTCCTCCGGCGCCAAGCCGCGAGGCACCCATCCCCAGAGCTCCCGCTCCGAGAACGCTAAGCACCACCCATACGGGCAGCAAGCGCTGACTCGCTGCCAGGACCCCGTTCACGTTCCACGGGGATGGTATCGGTCAACGGGTGGCGCGGGCGTGTATCCTCCCACCGTTCCGTTAGCGTGCCGATCGCCATTCACCCGGGTATGCAGCAGGTCTATTCCCATGAGATCCTGCGGATCGGTGACAGGGGTTGAGGCGTGAACCAACTTCTCCCTCGGTGATGTACTCGTTCGGGATGCGGGGCGAGGACATGGCTCGGCCGTTGACGGGTCCGCCTTCGTCATAGCCATCTGCGTAGAGGCCCGGGCCCGTGCCACGCAGGTCGGAACGCCCGTAGTCGCTGTCACGGTCACCTGGGTACACTCGGTGCATGCGGAGAGACGTTCAGGTATCCATTCTCGATGTCCCTACGAATATGCGGGCTTGACGGCCCTTCCGATTTCTTTCCTTCCTGATTTTTCCGAGCCATTAGCAAGCGCATCACGCTGCCCGCCAATGCCATCGGCCAAACCTTGCATCGTATTATTCGCTCGCTCCAGAATGTCCGTCGCCGCGACCTCCCGCTGCGCATTGGCCTGGGCGATAAGCGCCTGAAGTAGGCATCGGCCGACACCGCGAGCGTGTTGATCGGTCCGCCGAACGGCCCGAGATACTCTGTCACGGGGACCGCCACATGCGTCATATCGGCAAGATTCTGCAGATTGGGTCGATAAGAGTGGGCGACAGCTGCTGAGCCTCCTCACGAATATGCGTCATGGCCCGCCGCGCCTCTACGTAGTACTCCATCGCGGTGTTGTGGTTTTCCTTGATTCCCTGGACCCTGCTTCATCGTCGTATCGGTCCACGCATCAATCTGATCGCCGGTTTCGCCCGTGAGCCCCTGGTAGGAGCGCATATGGTGCGTGACGTTATTTGCCCTCGTTGAGGCCGCACACGATCGTGTTGTGTTCATTGTCGAGGCGTCGAGGGCAGAGGCCTCTCAATCGCGGCGACCAATCGCATGAGTCGGTCGTACATGGGGCTATCAACCATGATGATTCCTCTCCTTCTCAGAACTCAGACGGCGCGTTCTGCGTGGGACTCGTACCGGCACCGGAGCCACTGCCACCTGCACCCGTGCTCGTGGCGCCGTTAGCATTTCCAGACGACGCTGTTCCCCGCCCGCGATCTGCGAGGGCGCCTGGTTCTGAGGGGATGACGGTGCCCTGCTAGGCTGCGGGTCCATCGACGCAAGGATACGGGCGAGCTCATCGGTATTACCCTGCTCGGCAGCTTCAAAAGCGCTCACAGCGGTATCGACGTCGCCATCAAATTTTTCGAAACGAACCATCTGGTTGGAGACGACATCTTTCTCGGTTCTCAGATATGAGATCAGCGAGCGGCGCATCGCCCTGAAAGCCCTCCTCTTCAGACCAATACTCCGCCTTCTGAGCATCCATCAAGCGACTGATCGCCTGAGTGGAGTCAGTGAGCGATTGCCCACCCTTCTCCATATCTCCGCTTGTTTGGGCATGCTTATCTGAGTCGAAGCCAACGTCAGCCACGCGTCACCTCCACGAATACCCAAGACCGACAGGTACGTGTTCCATGGAACACTATGAGACCTCTGCAAGCATATGACCACTCGTTCACATTCACAAGCGTGTCAGAGACCCACACAGTGACCACAGACTGGGAGATATGGGTGTGGGCCCAGCCGCTCGGCCGGACCCACACCCATCAGTTGAGGATCGCTCCCCGTCAGCCTCGCAGCGTCGGATCAGCGGCCAGAATGCCAGCAACCTCCTCGCGCGTGGGCGAG
>BNJT01000614.1_pt1 | contig 16073 bp, 22 predicted proteins | sample 8540491 | NCBI WGS metagenome assembly BNJT01 (sample SAMD00202455, study PRJDB9452) | human saliva metagenome | host: Homo sapiens
AATGCAGTAAAGAAAAAGCGTACAATCAGAACGCTTATATCGAACGCGCTACCGCTTAGTATCAAAAATATGTAAAAGAAGCATTTCCATTTTTCTCCGTACGGAGATTTTTGGAGGTGCTTTTTCTATCATGTGCCCAGTCATGTGGTAGTTTCTTCGATTTCCGGACTGACTATTAAAAAGAGAGTTTGTGTGATTACCACCGAGGAAAAGGTGGCGGAGATTCATTATACTCCGAAGAAGTGGTAGGAAAAAAATAGTAGAGTTGACGAGTTGCAGATAGGGATAATATGAATTTCTAGACATTTCAAGACTTATTGACACAGAAATATAAGAAGACTAATATAAGTTTAAACGAAATACGGCATAATCTATACTATGCCGTATTTCGTTTTAAAAAGATGTATATGGATAATAGATGTAGAGGTGATGGAGATGGAAAAATATTCAAAAGTTTCCAATGAGCAATTGATTTTTTCTATTCAAGAACTAAAAGACAAAGGCTTGTCATATTACAAAAATCAATCAGTTGGTTAAACAGGGATTCTCATAAAACTAAATAAGAAATATTATGAAAATACGAATTTTTGATGGAGAAGAGTCTGACTTCTATTATGCTTATGCGTATGTACCAAATGGCGTTATTTGTCTTCTGAGCGCCGCTGTTTATTATAACCTGTCTACTTATCGTCCGGATGCCATAGATATAGCAATTCCAAGAAAAGCAAGGGTATCGACTCTTCCGGAATGGCCGGAATTAAAAATATACTATTTTACAGATGAACGTTTTTCTGTAGGTGTAGAAATCATAGAAGTTGGTAAAAATAAGTTTCGTATTTATGATGTAGAGAAAACGGTTGTGGATATCGTGTTTTATAGAGAAAAAATTGGTATTGAGGAAACAAAGGAAGTTCTTAGCAATTATCTTCATAGAAAAGATCGTAATTTGAATAAGCTGATTAGATATGCAGAAATGCTAAAGCGTGAGGATACTATAAACAAGTATCTGGAGGTGCTGATATGATAAGTGCAATATCTGTAAAAGACAGGTTAAAGAAGCAGGCTATTGAAGAAAAGAAGACTATGCAGGACAAAATTGTAATGTATGGCCTGGAAAGAACCATTTATAGATTGAGTATTTCAGAGTATGCGGAGCGATTTACTTTAAAGGGCGGAATTTTTCTTATATGCATTATTCAATGGAGACTATACTCGTGCTACTACTGATATTGACCTTTTGGCACAATGCATTTCAAATGATATAGAAGAGATGAAAAAGGTATTTAAAGAAATCTTTTCTATAAAGTGTGATGACGCACTACGTTTTGATTTGAATACATTAGATGTAATCTACATCACTGAGTTTAAGGAGTATCATGGAGTCAAGGTTTCTATTCTGGGACATCTTGATAAAACTAAAAGTGCCCATATCCATAGATATCGGTTTTCGAGATATAGTCTATCCCGAAAGAATGAAAATGGATTTTCCTGTACTGTTGGATATGGATATTCCTAAAGTGTATGCTTATTCCATTAATTCTGTAGTAGCAGAAAAATTTGAGGCATTTGTTTCTCTCGGGCTTGCCAATAGTAGATATAAGGACTTTTATGATATATATGTTTTGTCTGACAGATATAATTTTGACGGAAAAGAACTTACGAATGCGATAAAAAGAGACTTTTAACCACCGTGGTACTTCGTTTGATGATATTGTTGCTTTTTGAGGATGGATTCGCAGATGATGAAACAAGGCTGATGAGATGGAATTCATTTGTGAAAAAGAAAAAGCCTTGATAAAACTTGATTTTGAAGAAACAGTACAATTATTAAAAATATTACTGTTTCCTATTGTGGATGCTATAAAAAAGAATGAGTTATTTGAGCGAACTTGGAGTCACGAGAAAAAGATGTGGAAGTAATAGCATAAATTAGTTACACTTTGCACTAATTTGCCTTGTTTTGCCTTTTTCTTTAATATTTCAAAATAATGTGGTTTATGAGAAACCGCAGAAAAACCTTGCAAAACACGGCAATCTACGGCATTTTAGGAGGGAAAACACTATGTTAAAAAAATCTGTTTCGTCTGCCATGGCAATATCTGTCGCAGTCCCATGGCGGAATTTCTTTTTAAAAATGATATTGGAGGAAAAATCAAAGAACCGAAGACTTCCTTGTAGTCTCCAAAGCTACTTCTTCGGAAGAAATCTATCGTGGACAGGGCAATCCCTGTCCATCCTCCTGTACGGGAGATTCTGGAAAGACTTGGAATAGACTGTAGCAAAAAAAGAGCCTGCCAATTACAGAAAGAAGACTACGAAAAACTACGATTATTTTATCGGCATGGATGAGCGGAACCGGGAGAATATAAAACGCATTTTTCGGAGGCGACCCGGAAGGGAAAGTTTCTCTCCTTGGAGACTATACTGATTATCCTCATCCCATAGCGGATCCCATGGTACAGCGGTGAATTCCAAGCCTGCTATGAAAGATATTCTAGAGGGCTGTGAGGGGCTTTTATGAAAAAGTAAAAAGTGGAGTAATATAGAAAAGAAAAGCGCCAGAAATGCGCAAGAGAAAATGGAAATGGAAAAATCGCAAAATACGGAATAGAAAATCGCACTGGAATAGCATAATGGAAAAGCACAACGGAGGAGGCGTTCAAATGGAAAATAATCAAAATAAAAAAATGAGAAGCAGGGAAATAGCAAGCAATACCTTATTCATAACGAGTATCGCCCGCAAAACGTGCGGTATCTCGTTGTAGTAGATATGCAAAAGGACTTTATTGACGGTTCTCTCGGTACGGAAGAAGCGCAGGGGATTGTAGAAAAAGTAAAAGAGAAGATTCTTTCCTATCCGAAGGAAATGGTCTATGCCACTTTGGATACGCATGGAGAGGACTACTATCCACGCAGGAGGGGAAAATGCTTTCCCGTGCCCCACTGTATAAAAGGGGACAGAAGGCTGGGGATTGCATCCCTATGCTTAAAGATCTCATTCTTCCGGATCATTTCTTTGAAAAAGGAAGTTTTGGAAGTCTCCGATTAGCAGAATCCATGCGGGAGCTTTTCAGGCAGCAGGAGAATATGGAGGGAGCTTCCATTGAGCTTGTCGGTCTATGCACGGATATTTGTGTGGTATCGAATGCTCTTTTATTGAAGGCTTTTCTTCCGGAGGTTCCTATTTTCGTGGACAGCAGCTGCTGTGCCGGCGTGACGAAGGAGAAGCATTTGGCCGCACTGGAAACTCTGCGCTCTTGTCAGGTAGAGGTATCATAATATAGAAAAGAGAACTTTCGGGTTTTCTACTGTGGAAGAATTGCAGTAGAGAAAAGCCGAAAGTTTTTTCTTGACAGCAATACTTTAGTATAGTAATGTGTTATCACATTAAATAAACAAAGAGAATGGTTTTCAACAGAATTAACCGCAAAAACTATAAAACAGGGCAAAATAAAAAACAACGACAAGCGAAAATCGGCAGACCAACAAAACCGGTAGCAAAACAGCAACAGAACAGCAATAAAACAGCAGCAAAACAGTATTTAAAGGGAGGAGTAGAAGATGAAAAATGTGGGAGTAAGATGATGGGAAAAGGAAAAAAAGATGAGCGCATTGGCATTGGGAATCTTGACTTTATCTGCCTTGGCTTTGACTGCCTGCGGTGGTAAAAAAAGGCGGAACAGGCGAGTAGTTTTACGGTAGGCTTTGACCAGGAGTTTCCGCCTATGGGCTTTGTAGCTGAGGACGGAAGTTACACCGGCTATGATTTGGAACTGGCGGAGGAAGTGGCGAAGCGCCTGAATCTGGAATTTGTGGCAAAGCCGATAAACTGGGACGGAAAGGACCTGGAGCTGAATTCCGGAAATATCGACTGCATCTGGAACGGCTTCAGTATGAACGGAAGAGAAGATAAATATACCTTTGTCGGCCCTCTACATGGCAAACAGGCAGGTCTTTGTGATAAAAAGCCGATGCGAATATCAGTACTCTCTCCGATTTAGCCGGAAAAAAACAGTCGAAGTACAGAAGGATTCTTCGGGCTTACAGGCTTTAAGTCGAGAGGAAAATAAGAGCTTAATGGACAGCTTTGCTTCCTTGGTAGAAGTTGGAGACTATCAAAGCGCCATGATGGATTTGGAGACCGGTGCCTGTGATGCCATTTGCATGGATTCCGTGGTGGCGGAGTATCAGATTAAAAAGCGCCAATAAGCCCTTTACCTTACTAAGTGAGAGTCTTTCCGAGGAAGAATACGGAATCGGCTTTAAGAAAGGCAATGCGGAGCTAGCCGAAAAGGTAAAGCAGACGCTTTTAGAGATGAAAGCGGACGGAACGGTAGATCAAATTACGGAAAAGTGGTTCGGCGCAAAGGATAGCTTTGTTTTGGAGTAAAAAGACGAGGATTCCCATTTTGTCCGGTAGATGGATTTGAACGATATATTGTAAGATGCTTATTAAAAAAGAAGATCAGCCTCCTCGAAAGAGGAGGCATTTTATGGGAAACGAGAGTGGTCGAAACAGGGAGACACAGGGGAATAGGGAGGAATGAAGATGGAGTGGTACGTAATTTTATCTAAACTTTTGGAGGGACTCGGCGTGAGCTTGAGCATCTTTCTGATTACGCTGCTTTTTTCCTTGCCCCTCGGCCTTTTCCTTTCCTTCGGAAGAATGAGCCAGAATCTGATTTTTACAAAAATGCCACAAAGGTCTATATTTCCATTATGCGCGGAACACCGCTTATGCTCCAGCTTTTCGTGGTGTACTACGGCCCCTATTACATTTTCAAAATCCAACTCCACCCGGGCTACCGGATGATGGCGGTGTACATCGGCTTTGTCTTAAACTACGCGGGGTACTTTGCCGAGATTTACCGCTCCGGAATCCAGGCAATGGATAAGGGACAGCTGGAAGCGGCGGAAATTTTGGGATACAGCAGCAGGCAATCTTTTTCTGCGCATCATTTTTCCCGCAGGTTTGGAAAAATATCCTGCCGTCCATCACAAATGAGGTGATTACGCTCGTAAAGGACACCTCTCTCGCCTTTTCCATTTCGGTTATGGAAATGTTTACGACTGCGAAGGCGATTTCTTCTTCGCAAAGTTCTATGCTCCCCCTTATTATGGCGGGAATTCTGTACTATATCTTTAATTTTATCGTGGCCTTCCTCATGGAACGCTTTGAAAAGAAAAATGGATTATTACAGTTAGTCATAGGGAAAAACTGCGAAAGTAAGGTATAGAAAACGAGTAAAGTTGTTGTGAGCCGGGATTTGTCAAGTGTTTTGGGAAACACCGCTCAGGAAAGAGGATAGGAGATATATGGCCATTTTGGAAATGAAGGGAATTAAGAAATGCTTTTCCGGAGAGGAAATCTTAAAGGGAATTGATCTTTCCTGTAAAGAAGGTGAGGTTCTTAGCATTATCGGCCCGTCCGGCTCCGGAAAGTCCACTCTGCTTCGGATTGCCACATTTTTGGAACATGCGGACTACGGGACAATTCTTTATGACGGAAAGACGGTTTTCCAAAGAGAAGCACAGCCGGAGTCGCTTCAGAAAGAGGGAGATTCTATAGCTTGGAATACAGCAAACAGACAGGAGGCCAAATCTCTTTTCGGACTGGTCTTTCAGAACTTCAATCTGTTCCCCCATTGGACAGTTTTGGAAAATATCATAGATCCTCTGATTCATGTGCAAAAGAAAGAAAAGACCTATGCCGTAGAAAAAAAGGAATGGCATTATTAGAGAGAATGGGACTTTTCGGATAAGGCGGGACAATATCCCTACTCTCTTTCGGGAGGGCAGAAGCAAAGAGTGGCCATTGCAAGAGCACTTGCCTTGGAGCCAAGAATCCTTTTCTTTGATGAGCCTACCTCTGCGCTGGACCCGGAGCTTACCGGAGAAGTTTTGCGTCTGATCAAGTCCTTAAAGGATGAGCGTATGGCCATGGTGATTGTTACCCATGAGATGAGTTTTGCCAGGGAGATTTCGGATGAAGTCATCTTTATGGCAGAGGGGGAAGTACTCTGTCAGGGAAGTCCGGAAGCGGTATTTTCCGCTGAAAATGAGCGTTTGCAGAGTTTTTTGGGCAAGATTCAAGCGGACTAAGAAAAGCCAATGTGGGACAAGAATAGCCCTTTATAGGAATCAATAGTTGTTCGGGTGGGAGAAAAACTTAAATAACAGCGCAAAAAACAGAGAATAAGTTCCTAAAAATACAAAGTAAGAATATCGTAACTTTTTATTTTTCTTTCTCGAAAAATGAAGGAAATCAAAAGAGAAAAGAAGGCTTGGCAATGTGTAAAAGTGTAATTCTTGTGGATAAGTCAAAGATTTTTTTCTGATTTTGAAGAAAAAACTGCAACTTATCCACAATTTTGAGATAAAAGTAATCAATAGCCCTTATTTCACAAACTTAAAATTTAATAATTATGCAGATTGCTTTTAGGGCGGAACTGGGAAGAGCTAAGTTTTTTTCGTAATTTCTAAAAATGAAAAATTATTAAAAAAATATTATATTTAGCCTTTCTTCTTGCTTGTCAGAACAGCAGGCAGAACTTATAATAAAGACTTAGGGTAAAGGGCACCTGTTCAGAACATAGGTTCATTATTTTCATAAAATAAATAAAAGAAGATGATGAACGAGGCAAGAAGCGATAAGCGCTGTACTTGTAAACTCTTTACAAACTTTGCAGAGAGGAATTTAAGGAGGAAGAGGAATGAAGAAAAGAATCTTGGCCGGTCTTTTTGGCTATGGCAATGACAGCAAGCCTTGCTGCTTGCGGTGCTTCCAAGGGCGGAGAGACAAGTACTACCAAGGCGGCAGAGGCTGCTACAGAGAAGGCAAATGAAGAAACGGAAAAGGCTGAGGATAAGGCAGAAGCCGCTTCGGACATTAAGGTAGGAATTGTTACCGATACAGGTGGAGTAAATGACGGCTCCTTCAACCAGTCCGCTTGGGAAGGCTTGCAGAGAGCGCAGAAGGACTTAGGCATTCAGGCAAAGTATCTGGAGAGCAAGACTGATGCGGACTATAAGCCGAACATCGACACCTTTGTAGATGAAGACTATGACTTAATCATTTGTGTAGGCTATGCTTTGGCAGATGCCTTAAAGGAAGCGTCCGCAGCTAATCCCGATGTAACCTTTGCTATCATTGATGATGCTTCTCTTAGTGATGTTCCCAATGTAACTTCTCTTATGTTTGAACAGGCTCAGGTATCTTACCTTGCCGGATATGTAGCAGGAAAGACAACCAAGTCCAACACAGTGGGCATTGTTCTCGGTATGGCTACAGAGCTGATGAACCAGTTCGGTTACGGCTACACGGCAGGTGTTTTGGATGCAAACAAGGACGCTAAGGTTCTGCAGACCAATGTAAACTCCTTTGCCGATACAGCTGGCGGAAAGACAGCGGCAAACAACATGGTGGCACAGAGCGCCGATGTAATTTACTCTGTTGCAGGCGGTACAGGACTCGGTGTTATCGATGGCTGTAAGGAAGCAGGCATCTGGGCTATCGGTGTAGATAGTGATCAGTATAACATCGCCCCGAGCACCATTCTTACTTCCGCAATGAAGAGAGTGGACAATGCAGTTTACGATGTTACGAAGGAAGTTGTAGAGGGTAATGTTAAGGCCGGAGTAAAGACCCTATACTCTTGCAGATGAGGGTGTAGACTTATCTCCGAGCACACAGAACTTTGGATCCGGAAGTACTTAAGGAAGTTGAAGAAATTAAGACGAAGATTATTGCCGGAGATATCAAAGTGCCGAACAACAAGGCCGACTTTGAAGCTACATACGGCGATGTTTATGAGCTGGACAACTAATTTTCTTCTTGAGAAGCTTGAAAGGAAATGCTTGGAAAAGCGGAAAAAATTAGAGATAGTTTAGAACAGGAAAGCCAAAAATAAAGAGAAGGGAGTCGGTACAATATCCGGCTCCTTTTTTTCATAATTAATATTGCTTTGCATTTTCGTATTTAGTAAAATAATAAAATAGCCGAACTTACTTGGCGAGAATGGAAATGTTCGAAGAATATTTTTATAGAAAAATCGATAAAAGCGGTAAAGCTTTGATTGTTTATTCTGAACGGGTTCGCTTGCAAAGTGCGCGACACTTCGTTGAAGAAGCTATGGGATTAAGGAGGATACAATGAAGGAAATATCCATGGAAAGAGTGAATAAAGCACGGGAGGCCATGCTGGAAACCGTGAAATCCAAGACCTTGACGCATGAGCAGAAGGTCTCTGCCATGGCAAACCATGCGGATTCCCTTTTGGATGTTTTAAATTATCCGGAAGGACTGGACGAGCTTTTAAACTGTCCTTTAGAGGAGCAGTGCATTTGTGATTTGTTTGAGGGAAGAGCACCGCTTCGCCCTCGCTATATCATTCCGGACTATGCGAAGTATTTTAGGGAGGGCTCCAAGTTCCTGCAGATGGAGCCGCCTAAGGACTTATACGAAGCCATCAATGCTTTGGAAATCTTCTATAAGCATGTGCCTTCCGTAACGAACTATCCCGTTTATGTGGGAAAGCTCGATGAGCTCTTGGATCCTTTCGTACAGGACTTTGACGAAGAGCTTGCCCTAAAGCTGATTAAGCTTTTCTGCATTAATATGGACCGGACTATTTTTGGATTCCTTCTCCCATGCCAATATAGGCCCACAGAAGACGAAAGCCGGAGAGCTTCTCCTAAAGGCCGTTCAGGAGACCAAGGACGCAGTCCCGAATCTCACGATGAAGTACGAAGAGGGGGTTACACCGGACGACTTTGCCATTCTCGGCATTGAAGCGGCGCTTGCCAGTGCGAAGCCGAGCTTTGCAAACCACAAGATGTTCTCAAAGGAATTTAGCGGAGACTATGTGATTGCTTCCTGCTATAACGGCCTTCCCTATGGCGGCGGTGCTTATACTCTTGCCCGCTTGATTCTGAGCAATATTGCGAAGAAAGCGAAGAACACGGAGGACTATTTGGAAAATGTGCTTCCTCATGTTATGGATGTAATGGCACGCTATATGGATGAGCGCATTCGATTCATGGTGGAAGAGTCAGGGATTTTTGAAAACAACTTTCTTGCGAAGGAAGGCTTCATTAAGAGAGAGATTTTTCCGCCATGTTCGGTTTGGTAGGACTTGCAGAAGCGGTAGACATTCTTTTTAGAGAAAAGAGGGAAAGGAAATCTTCGCTTCGGACATTCCGAAGAAGCTACTGCGCTTGGCGTAAAGATTATGGATGCCATTGAACGCTTTAACAATGCGCATGAAAAATAAATATTGTGAGGTTTCGGGAAATCATTTCCTTCTGCATGCACAGGTAGGTATTTCCTCGGATATCAATGTTTCCCCGGAACCAGAATTCCCATTGGGGAGGAGCCTGAGAACTTAAAGGATCATTTTGAGATACTTTCTCATTTCCATAAATACTTCCCTTCGGAACGGGAGACATTTTCCCGATTGACATGACGGTACACAGAAATCCGGAATTTGTATTGGACATCATCAAGGGCTGCTTTAAGGAAGACCTAAGGTATCTCTCCTTCTACTCCAGTGACTCTGATGTAATCCGTATTACCGGATATCTTGTAAAGAAGTCGGAAATCCTGAAGCTGGAAAGCGGAGAAAATGTAAAACACGACACAACGGCACTCGGAATGGGCGCTGCACATAACGGAAAAAAATTCTGGAGAGAAAGGTGCGATAACGCACCTTTTTTTCTTGTAATGAGTATCGCGTGTAAAGCGTGCAGTATCCGGTTTGTATAAATTATTTTTCTTCTTAAGAGCGTGATTTAATGCTAAAAATATAGGTATATTCAATATAAAAAAATCGATGCCATACTAAAAAAATCGATGCCATACTAAAAATCGATACCATGCTAAAAATTGATATCATACTAAGGATTGATACGATATTTAAAATTATGAAAGTGTCTAAAGGACTGCCCATACAGTTAAAAACGAATCGGAGGAGTACATTGTTAGAGAATAAAAAAGTACCGGTCAATCGAATCATACCATTCAGTTCTGTGGACGGTCCGGGAAACCGGACTTCCATTTTTTTGCAGGCTTGCAATCTGGACTGTAAATATTGTCATAACCCGGAAACAAGAGCACTCTGCATCCACTGTGGAGACTGCGTGCCGGGATGCCCGACGGGGGCTATTTGGAAGGAAGGGGAGCGTGTCCGTTTCACTCCGGAAAAATGCATTGCCTGCGACCAATGTATAAAGGTCTGCACCCATAATGCGAGCCCTCGAATTCGGGAAATGACTGCGGAAGAGGTGTTTCGGGAGGCTTTTAAGAATACGCCCTATATTCGGGGACTTACGGTGTCCGGCGGAGAATGTAGCCTCTATCCGGATTTTTTGAGAGAGCTCGGTATGCTCTGCCAAGAAGCGGGCCTGGGATTCTTACTGGATTCCAACGGTTACTACGATTATGCAGCGGATAAAAAGGATTTGCTTCCCTATATAGACGGAGTGATGCTGGATATCAAGGCATACGGAGAAGAGGATCACCGCATAGTTTGTGGAGAGGGAAACCAAAATATTTTTAAAAATATGCGTTTCCTTGCGGAATGTGATAAACTTTACGAAGTACGAACCGTGGTGGTGCCGGGGCTATTTTCCGCAGAAGAAACGGTAAAAAAACTTTCAGGAGAGCTCAGTGAGTATATCCGAAAAGGAAGAAAAATTCGCTATAAAATCATAGCGTATCGCCCCATGGGAGTGAGAGAGAAATATAAAGATTTTCGGAGTCCAAGCATGGAAGAATTAAAGGCTTTGGAAGAGATAGCAAGAGCAGAAGGAATGGAAGACATTGTTCTCATCTGATTTTGCTGCGCGAAAGAGAGCATTTTTCTTTGAAACCATCCGTTTCTTTTCGTTTTTAAAAGAAGGACAGAACAAACGATAAAGGAGAAAGGGGAAGAGAGCAAATATGGCAGAACAAGAGGTCGTGAAACAGGAGAACACGGCTAAGGCGGAGATTCCCGTTATAGAGATGCGGGATATTGTGAAAAAGTTTGGTGACTTTGTAGCCAACGATCACATTCAGCTGAAGCTCCATAAGGGAGAGGTTTTAGCGATTTTTAGGGGAAAACGGTGCAGGAAAGTCCACCCTGATGAATGTACTTTACGGTATGTACAGACCGACTTCGGAGAGATTTTTGGTCTCGCGGGGAAAAAGGTAGAGATTGACAGCCCGGAGAAGGCGATTGCTCTGGGAATCGGTATGGTGCATCAGCATTTTATGCTGATTCCGCCCTTTTAGCGTTGCGGAAAATATCATTCTCGGCGCAGAGCCTGTGAAGGGCTTAAGCGTCGATCTTTCCGATTCCAAAAAGAAGATTCGGGAGCTTTCAGAGCAATATAATCTGAAGGTGGATGTGGATGCTAAGGTAGAGGATATTAGTGTCGGCATGCAGCAGAGAGTAGAGATCTTAAAGGTCCTATATCGGGGAGCGGATATTTTTGATTTTTAGACGAGCCGACCGCCTCTCTTACACCGCAGGAAATTGACGAGCTGATGGAGATTATCGAGAACCTGACGAAAGCCGGAAAGTCGGTTCTCATTATTACGCATAAATTGAAGGAAATCAAAACCAGTGCTCATAAGTGTATGATTATCCGTCGCGGAAAATATATAGATACCGTAGATGTGGAAAGTTGTTCGGAGGACGACCTCGCTTCCATGATGGTGGGAAGAAAAGTCAATATGCAAGTGGACAAGAAGGAAATCAAGCCCGGAGCGGTGATTCTTTCGGTAAAAGACCTGCATGCAAAGGACTACAGAGGGTAGAAATCCTTAAAGGATTGAACCTCGAGGTTCGGGGAGGGGAAATTCTGGGACTTGCCGGTATAGACGGAAACGGACAGTCGGAGCTTGTGGAGATTCTTACCGGCCTTTCCCACGCAACCTCAGGAGAGATCAGTTTACACGGTAAGGACATCATGAACTTAAGCCCCAAGGCTATTTTTGAAGAGGGGCTTTCCAGTATTCCGGAGGACAGGCAGAAGCATGGACTTGTTTTTGGAGTTTTTCGGTATCGGAAAATCTGATTTTACAAAACTTCGCTAAGGGCCCCTTCTCGAAAAAGGGAATCCTGCAGAAAAAAGCGATTCGGGAACATGCCAAGGAGCTGATTGAAAAGTTCGACATTCGCCCTACCGGTTGTGAAGAGCGTTTAGCAGCTCAGCTATCCGGAGGAAATCAGCAGAAGGTTATCATTGCGCGCGAGGTGGAAAATGACAAGGATCTTCTCATTGCCTTTTAATCCGACAAGAGGCCTCGATGTGGGAGCCATTGAATTCGTGCATAAATATCTTGTGGAACAGAGAAATAAGGGAAGAGCCATTCTTCTTGTGTCCTTTGAGCTGGATGAAATCTTAGGCCTTTCGGACCGTATATCCGTTATCTTTGACGGAAGAATCAATACGAGCATTTCTCAGGCGGAGGCCAATGAATATACTCTCGGCTTATACATGGCGGGAGGAAAAGAGAAGGGAGGAAAGGAATAAGAATGAAAGAGAAAATTCTAAAGAGCAATATGCTCTATACCTTTTTATCCATTCTCATCGGTTTTTTAGTAGGAGCAATTCTCCTGCAAATTATCGGCGTATCTTCTTTAAAAGCATATGGTAAGCTGGTTCAGGGTGTTTTTGGAAAGCCCAAGTTTATGTTTTACAGCTTGGTTTATGCAGCGCCTCTTGTATTTTACGGGCTTATCCGTTGCTTTTTTCCTTCCGAACCGGTATCTTTAACATAGGTGCGGAAGGGCAGTTTGTTGTAGGAAGCCTTGCCGCGGTAGTCATCGGAATTCTTTGCCCGATGCCTGCACCGCTTCATGCCATTGTCTGTATCCTTGCGGCAGCAGCTGCCGGTGCTTTCTGGGGCTTCTTGGTAGGCCTTTTAAAGGTGAAAAAGGGAATCAATGAAGTCCTATCCTATATCATGTTTAACTGGATTGCTTTTTATCTTTCAAATTTCATCGTGAATTTAAAGGCGATTCACACCGAGCAGGGAGCGGAAGCAACAAGGAATATTTTGGAGTCGGCATCGTTAAAGATTCCGGCAGCCTGGGTGCCCTTTGCAGGAGGAGCCGATATTCACTGGGGCTTGATTTTAGCTGTTGTAGTAGCGTTTATTATTTGGTTTATTATGGCGAAGACGACCTTCGGTTATCAGCTTCGCGCCGTAGGCTATTCCCAGTCTGCAGCAGAGTACGGCGGAATCAGCGCGAAGAGAGTCTTCCTCTTATCCATGTCGATTTCCGGTACTCTTGCAGCCATGGGCGGTGCAGTGCAGACACTTGGTATGGCAGGGCGAGTTTCCACCTTTGCCGCACAGGAGGGATATGGCTTCCAGGGGATTACCGTAGCCCTGATTGGTGCCACGAATCCAATCGGTTGCATCTTTTCCGGCATCTTCTATGGCGCCATGAAGTACGGCGGAAACAAACTGACTACCGTAGATGTTCCCGCGGAAGTAGTCAGTATCATTATGGGTTGTATCATCATTTTCATTGCGATTACACCGGTTTTTCAGAAAGCTTTTCGAAAAATATTTTTAAAGAGCAAGAAGGGAGAGAGCCATGCTGATCACTAATTTGGGATTACTACTGAATGCAGTTTTGATTTCCACACCGCCCCTACTTCTTGCCGGTCTCGGCTCCTGCTTTTCGGAGAGATCGGGGGTGGTCAATATCGGAATAGAGGGTATGATGACCTTGGGCGCCTTTGTCGGAGCCTGCGTGGCATATTTTACCGGAAACGGTTGGCTCGGATTTTTTGCCGGAGGACTTGCCGGAGCTGCACTGGGACTAATTCATGCGATAGTCTGCATCAGCTTTCATGCAGACCAGACCATAGCCGGAACAGCAATCAACTTTATCGGCCCGGGTTTTGCAATTTTCCTCTGTAAGGCTATTTTTGAAAATTCTTCGGACAGTCCGGCTCTGGATACACCGGCCAAGCTTCCCAAAATGTTTGTGGGACAGTTCCCGGCGGGCTCTTTCCTTTACAATGTAGTGAGTACCTATTCTGTTGCATATCTTAGCTTCGCTTTGGTGCTTGTACTTTGGTTTGTCTTCTTTAAGACTCGCTACGGCATGCGTCTTCGTGCCTGCGGAGAGCATCCCCGTGCCTGTGAAACACTGGGAATCAATGTATATCGCGTCCGCTATATTGCGGTTATTCTCTCCGGCTTTTTGTCGGGTCTCGGCGGTGCCTTCGTTACGCTTGCGACGGTTTCCCAGTTTAGACCTTCCGTTATTGTGGGACAGGGCTTCATTGCCATTGCAGCGGTTATTTTTGGAAAGTTTACTCCTCAGGGAACCTTCCTCGGCTGCTTAATCTTCGGGCTTTGCAACGGGCTCCGCTCCTTGCTCGGAACCGGAAATATAGTATCTCCGCATATTCTTTCCATGATTCCGTATATCGTGACTATTTTAACCTTGATTTTTCTTTGTGGGAGCAGGACATGTTCCCAAAGGCGAACAGCAAGCCGTTCTTTAGAGCAAGATAAAGACTTTTTCGAGTAGGGGTAGGGGAAATGAATTGGAAGAACTTATGGAATAAAAATATGCGTTGGGAGTATTTTTATCTTTTGCTGCTTGCGCTTTTGTATCAGCTGGGAATTCGCTTCCTGGATAATTTTTCGAGGCTGGGAGGGCATCTTGCAACGCTTTTTCCCTGGGCATCACAGGTCTTTTTCTCCCCTCTTTCTCGGCTTTGCCATTGCCTATCTTTTTAAGCCCGATTTGTCGCTTTTTTTGAGAGAATGCTTTGAAAAAAATTTATTTCTTTCGAAGAAAGAAAAAGCTGTGCCGAAATACTTCTATTCTTTTAACTTTTGCCTTGTTGCTGCTGGGGATAGTCCTTCTGGGCTCCCTTCTTCTTTCTACTTTGACAAAGAGTATACAGCTCCTGCGCTTCGAGGACCTCTTCGAAGGCATAGAGGATTTTGCCTTTACGGTGGAAAGGTTTTATTCCGACCTTTACACACGGCTAGGTAATTTACCGATAGGAGGAGAGGACATAAAGGAGGCCATACAAAGTCTTCTGCAAAAAGTGGTGTTTTTTTCCAAAAATATGGGAAATAGCGTATTTTCCTCTTTGGGAAATCTTGCAGGGCACTCAGCACACTGGTTTTTCGGTATTATCTTTTCTCTTTATTTTTCTTGCAGACGGAAAGAAGATTCTCTCTTACTGGGCAAGAGTCTTTCGTCTGCTTTTCGGAGAAAAAAGGCTCGAGAAGATCCAGCGTTTCTTTAAAGATGCGGACCGTGTGTTTGCGGGATACCTTCGCGGACAGATTATAGACGGTATGATTATGGCGGTACTTGTGAGTGTCAGCCTCAGTATATTGCAGGTACGCTACGCAGTAGTTATCGGGGTACTGACAGGCTTCGGAAATCTCATTCCCTATGTCGGCCCCTTTTATTGCTTACGGACTGACAAGCTTTGGTTTGCCTTTTGTATTCCGATTTAACAAAGCTTCCGCCGGCACTTATTGCACTCTTTGTTATTCAAACACTGGACGGAAAATGTCATTAACCCAAGACTCCTATCGAAAAAAATATCGATGTGCACCCGCTCGTGGTGATTATCTCTTTAATTATAGGAGGGAGCCTCGGAGGATTTCTGGGAATCTTCCTGGCTGCCCCTGTGGCAAGTCTCATTAAGCTGGAACTCGATAAATTCATGGAGAAGAAAGAGGCCGGGGGCTTAGTTCCATCCTGACGGCTTCCGCATTTTCTGTAAAAATGCTAAAATATTTGCCATAAAAGTCTTCTTTTTGACTTAGTCATTTCTTTCTAAGAATAGATCCTGCGTGAGTTTGATTTAATCGTATTTTAAGGATAAAAAAAGTAAAAAAAGATTTTGCTCAAAAATAGAGAAGAATATATTCCATAAAAATTGATTTATGCAAAATCATCAAAATAAAAATGAATTTTTATCGTAAAAATAGTCAAAATGCTAAATTAAATCTCAAAAAGCTTGACCTTTATAAATGAATAGGGTAGAATACAGTTTGCTGAACAAAAAAAGCGTTCAGTATTAAAAAAATTGGCG
>BNJT01001648.1_pt1 | contig 16059 bp, 16 predicted proteins | sample 8540491 | NCBI WGS metagenome assembly BNJT01 (sample SAMD00202455, study PRJDB9452) | human saliva metagenome | host: Homo sapiens
TGAAGATTTAATTACTGATTTATGGATTTCACTTTATTTTCACGAAAAAAATAGATATATAATACAAAATATAAAAAAAGTTTAGACATATTGGAAGGGGAAAAAGATAAATAATGAAATTGTTAAGAAAGGTTAATAAGGTTTGGGTAGCTGTTTCTGCAACTACTTTAGTAGCAATTATGGTTTCTAATCAAACTGTACAAGCGGAAGAAATAAATCAATCACAAGTAACTTCAAATCACGTAGAAAAAGTGAAGAGTGAAAATGATAAAGTTGAGAGTCAAGGAACAGAAGAAAAATCTAACGCTGTTTCTACTCCTACCTCTACTCCAACTCCTACTTCTACTCCTACTTCTACTCCTGAAGCGAGAGATGCTACAAATGAAGCTATTCTTGAAAAGGCAGTTAACACAAGTTTAGAACCAGCTAAGCAAGTAGCAGAAGAAAATGATGCACATGACCCAGCAAAAGAAGAAAAGTTAAAAGAACTAGCAACCCCAGTTATTTCCAGTGAAAATGAGTCAGAAAAGATAAAGAATGCTATTACTGAAAATGACCGAGAAGTTGTTCACCAACCTGAATCAGAAACTCCTTACACTGTAAAGTATGATACCAAAAACAAAATGTATTATGTTGATGCTGTTGATTTTGGTTTAGATGTCCAAGATGGTGCTGATGATACTGCTGCTGTAAATAAAGCGTTAGAAGCAGCGAATTCAGTAGTTATGAGAAATAAACAAGGGCAAGAGTTTCAAGGGGTTGCCGTTAAATTATCTGGAGTGGTTAATGTTCAAAGAGATCAAGGAGAAATTTCTCATTATGAGTTGCGCACTCTAAATGATAGTGGAATTCCCTACGTTGTTAGAAACGGTAAGATTGATGGCGTAAAAGATGTAACTAAAATTACTCAAGAAGAATATTCAAAAATGGATGTAACCGATGATGGGTTGACAACATATACCAATAATAGAGGTAAGATAGAAGATGGTATGGTCCTTCCAATTTATAAAAAATCTGGTGTATTTAATCAAATTAAAATAGGAGAAGATTTGAAAAATGTAACAGGTTTAATTGGAGACGGTATGGGTGCCACGACAATTAAAACTAATTTAGTGCAACTTGGAAATCCATGGAATCCGGATGATAATGATACTGATAGTAGAGATCACTCAGTAGTTTTAGTTGAAGGACAAGATGGTTTCCTTATTAAGGATTTATCAGTAAATATTGTAAATCTTAAAGATGCTTTTGGAACAAAGAATGATGGTTTTTATTATAGAGGGATGCCTTATTATGGTAAGGTTAATGGAATTCAAATTGATGATTCAAGCAATGTTTCTGTAGAGTCTGTTGAATCGTCTGGTGCTAATAAAGCAGGAGTTTTCTTTAATTCTTCGTATAATACAGTTTCAAAGGACTTAGAAGAAGGTACTTTAGCGAAGAAACTATATGGAAACAAACCAAGATCATTAAACTATCTATATCAAAAAGGCGACGCTGGAGTTTCTTTTGAAGACTTAAAAATTAGTAAAAACAATAAAGTTATTAACAGCAATCTCCATAACAATAGAGTTGCTGGTGTGCATTTTGCCTTTCAGAAACACTTTTTAGTAGAAGGTTCTACTTTAGCGGAAAATGGACATAAGTTAAGCGGAAGTACAGGATATGGAGCAGCATCTTCTGCTGGTTCTTATAACGATTATTATATTTATAGAAATAATGTATCTTTATATAATTATCGTAAAGGACTTGATGCCCATGAAGGGGATCACATTTTAATCGAAAAAAATGTATCTTATGGTGATCGACTCTTAGGAATTGCAGTATATAATCGTGCATATAAAATGGAAAATGCGATTATTAGAAATAACATAGTAACTCAAGATACAAACAATAGATTATTAAAGAATGATTTAAGAAAAGATGGAACTTTCCCAGCAAATTCCGATTATTCACAGTATGAAGCTATTCATTTACAAACAAATGAAAAAGGTAGAGATTTAAGTGAAAAAGGTAGTGTAGGTTATTTTGAAATTAGTGGAAATACTATTCAAAATATTGATAATAGCGGGAAAATTCCAGTCAAATATGAGAGTGGTTATAGATCAGAAGAAAATTATACGGCTAATGCTATTTTTAGTCAGAATGCAAGAACCATACTTAGATTATGTATTAAAGATTGACAATAATAATATTTCTGGAAAATCAGCTACATCTATATTTAAGGTGATTAACTCTGCAATTGACCATAAGAATGGCAATCTTCAAGTTACGGAAACTGATAAATATAAAACTGGTATTGGTAATGGTTCAGGGGCTATTTCTATTACGAATAATAAAGTTAACGTAGATAAAGTAACGGGATTTGCTGGTACTTATTTAAGTCCAATCAATATTGTTGAAAGTACTGATAATAGACTAATTAAAGATAATCAAGGAAAAGTAATTGCTTTCCAAGATAAATTTAGAGGGTCTCTCAACTTCAGTAATAATGATATTACTTTTAAAAATACAGAATTAAGTAGCCCAAGAAATACAGAAAGTGCTGTCAAAATTATTAGTAATGCTGAGGCTATTCTGCTAAAAGATAATAAATTTAATTTTGGAAAAAGTGACTCAAGATTATACTGCAAATATAGCTATGGTGAAACCATTAATTGAAGTAAACGGACTTACTGGACCAACAGCACAACCAAATATTAATGGGGTACAAACAAATACTAGTAGACAAGTTTCAAACTTACCGTCTACACTTAAACACACACAACCATTTGTATTTGTTAACAATGATATATCAATTGATAATGAAAAGTTTAGTGAAAGAGCAACTACGAAGCTTCCTACTAGGGTTTTACAATCATATTCAGTTGTAAGATATATCAATAATAATACTTTTACTTCAAAAGAACCGATTGATGTTAACCCTGTGAAAGAACAATCAGATGTTGATGGAAACACAGTATACGACACAACAAATACAACAAATGAGACCCCATCTAAAGCCTTGAATGAACGTTTATATAATTTAGCTACAGAGCGTTTTTCTACTGAAAAACCTGAATTGGTTAAGACTGAAGAAAAAGACTGTTCAAAAAGAAACAAACTTCATTTTTAGATAAGAATTTAAAAAGCAGGGGAACAAGTTGTTGATCAAGAAGGTCAAGATGGAAAAGTTGAAGAAAAAACTTATTCAACTAAAGTAAGTAATGGTGTGTATGATAAACAAGGTGATATTGATGTATATAGTCCTCTTGCGCGAGTAATTAAGAATAATTATTATGACCTAAAGAATATCCAGAAAGATACTGTAAATAAAAGAGTTCCTGGATTGGTAAGAGGGGATTATGTTACAACAGAAAACAAACCTTTAGAATTAAGTAAAAATTTTGTTTATAACACTGTCTTAAAAGATAAAGCTGGAAAGCTAATCGAAGCTAAAAACAGATGTTACTTATAAATACAACAATATGCCGATAATGTTAGAAGAGGGTGTAGGAGAAAGTTTTACTGATAAAAAAGTAATATCAGAAGCTGTAGATAAGATTGTTAGAATTGGGATAAGAAATACTACGTATTTACCAATACTTGAATCAGAGAAAATTCCATTTGAAGTGGAGTATGTTGATACAGATGAATTGCTAGAAGGTGAAACGGCAACTCTTACAAATGGAGTTTTGGGAGAATTAACCAAAATTTACAGAGAATTACGTGATTCTAATACGGGTGAATTATTGTCTGAAAAAGAATATGTAACAGAACTGGTAACAAGTGCACCAGTTAAAATGGTAGTAAAACGTGGTACTAAAAAATCGACTACAACTGTACAAAAAGTGATTAGTGAAGAAATACCGTATCAAGTAATTTCAATTCCTTCAAATGAATTAAAAGCTGGAGAAAGAGTTGTTCAAAGAGTAGGGAAAAATGGAACAATTGAATATCTTTATCAGTATGTGCTAGATTCAGAGGGGCATGTTGTCTCAGCTGAGTTAATTTCTAGCAAAGTGATTGAAGAAGCTATTGACGAGATTGTGCACGTTGGTGTTGAAGATTCACAAGAAATGTTACCAAATACTGGAAGCCATACAGATTATTCTATCTTTAGTGCAACAGTGTTAAGCATTTTGGCGTCTATTGGTTTAGTAGATGCATTAAATGACAAAAAAAAGCTTGACTAGTTTTGGTGATACATTCTATTAAATAAATACGAGCTAAATTCTGTAGTAACAGAATTTAGCTCATTTTTTAGGCTCTTTGTCAAATAGTATTGATGAAGAATTTTAGAAAGGGATTAAGCAACTAATTGTTGCTTAATTCCTTTTTGTTTTGGGCCAAACATTTTTGTTATTAAAATAATCCTGTTTCTAAAATGATAATAGTTTCTAAAGCCGTAGGCATTTCTTTTGAGCACTTTTATTTTATTGTTTATTCCTTCAATAGGGCCATTTGTTCTAGTTGGATGCTCACAAGTATTTTGAATATATGGTAGGTAAGTAATCAGTGTTTTTAACACTCTTTTTAAACCAGGAGATAGGTTTAATTGTGTAGCTGCTTCAATCGTTTCCTTGAATTCTATATAGTCTCTATCCTGAATACATTCACGAAGTGAATAAACAACCCTCATAATCATTTTTTTAAGAGATGGGGTTGTTTTTCTAAGATATAATCCACGATTCCTTGACGTTTTATAAAGACTCTCAAAAAGCTCATAACGATTATATTTATAGTTCTGAAGTTCATTAGGATTCTTTAAAATTAACTTCCAATAATGTTTTAACTTTCGATATAATTTAGGGTCTTATAGCGATGCTTATTCATGACACGTACCCGAGTTCGATTTAATTCTCTATTTAAGGGCTTGTACGATGTGAAAAGGATCAATGATAATTTTAGCGTTAGGAAACATTTCTTTTATTAATTGAATGTATGGCAAGTACATGTCGATGGAGATAGTTTTTACCCTCAGTCTAGTCTTAGGCTCAAAACGATGAAAATATTGTTTCAAACTGTAAAATTTTCCATCTCGTACAACATTGACTAACTTGTGTGTAGTGCAATCACAAATAATAAAGCTCATATTACTATCGGAAGATTTAACAGATTTAAATTCATCAAAACACAAATAATCAGGTAAATCATGTAATGGTTTAATCGTTAATAATCGTGCTGTATCGTCTATGATACGTCTTATGGTATGAATTGAAACATTTGTTTCTTTTGCGATACATGTTTCAGATACTGTTTCACTTATTTTTGATTTCGTTTTTTAATCATTTAGAGATATGACAGTGTTTTTCTACGATTCGACTAGTCTCTGCAGTAAATGAAGAGCCGCATTTTCTGCAGAGAAATCTCTGCTTGCGTAGATTTAAGTAGGCCGTTAGGCCTGAGACAGAACAGAGAGTGATACGAGACGTTTTCGTTCCATTTTTAACGATATTATTATTTTGGTTAACACACCCACAAATGGTACAAAATTCTGATTTATGCGTATATGTAGCTGAATAAAATAAAGATTTTCTCTTTTTAAATATCTTCTCTTGAACTTTATTATCCCAAATAATGTTTTTATCTTTGATTTGTAGCGTAGCTTCTAGTATATATGTTCATATGGTCATCATCCTTTTGTATTAGGGTTCAGCGCTTTTAATATACTGGATGTTGGCCTTTTTGTATACACTAAAATAGGGTTGGTGGAAAATTTCCATCAACCCTAAAAATTATAGAACCATTTTTTGTTCATAAAAAAACGCTACAAAACAATGTTTGTAGCGTGGAGTATATTGTAAGCCGCCTAGGGGAGTCGAACCCCTGTTATGAGAACCGGAATCTCATGTGATATCCACTACACTAAGGCGACGTTCTTTTCTAAGTGTATCTAATTTTAGAAAACAGTGCAAGTTTTGGAAAAATCATAAAGGAGAAATAGTCTAATTCGTTTATTTTAAAAAGAGAGCAAAAAAGTATAAGAAGAGAGCAACATTACCATATATGGTAATTACCAAATATGGTAATGTTTAAGTGGGAGGGAAAATTATGAAAATAGAACATCAGATTGACCCAAGAACGTTAGAGTATGTGGATAGTAGACCGTATAAAGAGAAGGTGAAAATGCTTGCTGCTCTTAAACTGTTGGATAAGGAAGGATTAAGTCCTGCGATACTCGAAATGTGGGGAAATAAATCGCAGACTGAATTGAATATTCCAGTTGTATATACTAAAGAGGAGGCTTTAAAAAATGGATCAAAATCTGAAGCGTTCAATAGCACGCTTGTCATTGGATTGGGAGAACTACGAAAAAGACTTAGATTTAGATTTCACTCTAAAAGAAATGGCAGTAAGGATTACAGAGTTGAGACTTGTGTCCGGACTCTCACGTACCGAGTTTGCAGAAAAGGTTGGGATAAAACCAGCTCATTTGTCCCGGTTAGTTTCAGGACACCATAATCCCTCAATTTTATTCTTAGAAGAGATGGCGCAAAAAGTCGGAGCTCATTTAGAAATTTCTTTTGTGATGGATGATGGAGAAACCTGCCATGAAAAGGTTAATAGGTAGATAGGGACTGAATGAGTCCCGAGAATTCATAAATCTTAACCAAATTGTAATCTGAGCACGGTTGCATTTCTGCTGTTTTATGTTAAAATATAAATGTGTTCAGAAATATGGATTCAAAGATACTGGAAATAAACGGGACGAATTACGACCCTATCTGGAGATGATTGGAGGAAGGTTTCGATGAATTATCTTAATCTATCTCATTTATTGGTTCCAGAAAGCAGAGTCGCTCTTCAAACGCGATTCCGTATTTTACAAGCCATCGCAACGTATCAACCGATTGGACGAAGAGCTCTTGCAAAAGTGGTTCAGATGTCCGAGCGCACACTTCGTAACGAATGTGAGGATATGAAAGCATTAGACCTCATTGAAGTACAAGGGTCAGGAATGCGACTCACGGAAGTTGGTGAATTTATATTAGAACGGTCGGATGATTTGAAAAACAACTTTATCCAGATGAGTCTGGTGGAACATAAGGTGGCTAAAACCTTAGGCGTTCAATATGTAAAAGTTGTGGATGATCCGGCAAAAACATCTGAGCTGGTACAAGAGATTATGGATGTCCTTTTACCGCTTGGAACTTCCATTATCGCCATCACTGGGGGCCAAACGATGGTCCGTGTCAGCGAAGGATTCACAAAAGACATTTCAGTGAACCGAGACCTAACGATTGTTCCTGCAAGAGGAGGAATGTTTGGGTCGATGCTGATTCAGGCCAAATAATGTCAGTGAGAAAATGGCGACTGGAATTGGCGCTCATCATGAAGCGTTATTTGTTCCAGAACATGTCCAACAGGCGACATATGCACCGCTAATGCAAGAACCTTCAGTCGCAAAGACGATAGGTCTCATGAAAAAGGCGGAGTGTTTGTTATATAGCGTTGGAAGTGCTATTATAATGGGAGAGAGACGTGGCCTCACAGAGCAACAAATGGCTACGTTAAAAAAGAAGAAAGCAATTGGCGAAGCGTTCGGTTGTTTCTTCGATGCAGAAGGAAATGTGGTGTTGAAAATCCCACGAGTAGGGCTGCATCTTAGTGATTTATCTACGATTCCACATTCGATTGCCGTTGTGGAAGGCGCAGAGAAGGCACCTGCTTTAAAAGCATATGCCAAATTAGCTCCAGTGGATCGCACTTGGTTTGTGATTGACAAGGAGACATCAGAGTTGGTTTTGAACGGGGCAACCCGCAAAAAATAAAAATAAAAAATTCCTAGGAGGAAAAACTATATGACAGTTAAAGTTGGTATTAACGGTTTCGGACGTATCGGTCGTTTAGCATTCCGTCGTATTCAAGATGTGGAAGGATTAGAAGTTGTTGCAATCAATGACTTAACAGACGCTAAGCAATTAGCTCACTTGTTAAAATATGATTCAACTCAAGGACGTTTCAACGGTGAAGTTGAAGTGTTAGATGGAGCTTTCCGCGTTAACGGTAAAGAAGTTAAAGTACTTGCTAACCGTAATCCTGAAGAATTACCATGGGGTGAACTAGGCGTTGATATCGTATTAGAATGTACTGGTTTCTTCACTTCTAAAGAAAAAGCTGAATTACACTTAAAAGCTGGCGCTAAACGCGTTGTTATTTCTGCACCTGGTGGAAATGACGTTCCTACAGTTGTATTCAACACAAACCACAACATTTTAACAGGTAAAGAAACTGTTATCTCTGGTGCTTCATGTACTACAAACTGCTTAGCTCCAATGGCTAAAGCATTAAACGATAAATTCGGTATCGTTGAAGGTTTAATGACAACAATCCACGGTTACACAGGTGACCAAAACACATTAGACGCACCTCACGCTAAAGGTGACTTACGTCGTGCTCGTGCTGCAGCAGTTAACATCGTTCCTAACACAACTGGTGCTGCTAAAGCTATCGGATTAGTAATCCCAGAATTAAACGGAAAATTAGACGGAGCTGCACAACGTGTTCCTGTTCCAACAGGTTCATTAACTGAATTAGTAACAGTTTTAGAAAAACCAGTTACTGCTGAAGAAATCAACGCAGCTATGAAAGAATTAGCTAACGAATCTTACGGATACACTGAAGATCCAATCGTATCTTCTGATATCGTAGGTATCACTTATGGTTCATTATTCGATGCAACTCAAACTAAAGTAATGACTGTAGGCGACAAACAATTAGTTAAAACTGTTGCTTGGTACGATAACGAAATGTCATACACTGCACAATTAGTTCGTACTTTACAATACTTCGCAAAACTATAATTTAAAACTATAGATTTAGCTAATCGTATCTATTTTTTCTCAGGGCGATGGAAGCATTCGCTTCCTCGCCCTGTTTTCATAATGTGAGTAATGCACTCGCTCCAAATAAAAAAATGTAGGAGGCTATTTTTATGGCTAAAAAAAATCGTTACAGACTTACAAGTTGAAGGAAAGAAAGTTTTTAGTTCGTGTGGACTTTAACGTTCCTTTGAAAGATGGCGTGATTACAGACGATAACCGTATTGTTCAAGCGTTGCCAACTATTAAACACTTATTAGATCACAACGCTAAAGTGATCTTATTCTCTCACTTAGGTAAAGTGAAATCTGAAGAAGACAAAGCTAAATTGAGCTTACGTCCAGTTGCAGAACGCTTATCTGAGTTATTAGAAAAACCAGTGACTTTTCGTTCCAGAAACTCGTGGAGAAAAGTTAGAAGCTGCTATTAATGCTCTTAAAGATGGCGATGTTTTTATTATTCGAAAATACTCGTTTCGAAGATTTAGATGGCAAGAAAAGAATCTAAAAAAACGACCCTGAATTAGGTAAATATTGGGCTTCTTTAGGCGACTTATTCGTTAACGATGCATTCGGTACAGCTCACCGTGCGCATGCTTCAAACGTTGGTATTGCAAGCCAACCTAGAATCAGCTGCTGGATTCTTGATGGAAAAAAAGAAATCAAGTTCATCGGTGGTGCAGTCGATAACCCAGAACGTCCATTCGTGGCAATCTTAGGTGGAGCGAAAGTTTCAGACAAGATTGGTGTTATCAACAGCTTACTAGACAAAGCTGATAAAGTTCTTATCGGTGGAGGGATGGCTTACACATTCTTCAAAGCAATGGGACGTGAAGTAGGTCTTTCATTATTAGAATTAGACCGCGTTGAATTAGCAAAAGAAATTATGGAAAAAGCTGGCGACAAATTAGTGTTACCAATCGATAACGTTGTTGCTAAAGAATTCTCTAACGATGCTGTAGCTACAATCGTTGATTCAGATTCTATCCCAGCAGACCAAGAAGGTTTAGATATCGGACCTAAGACAGTTGAATTATTTGCAAGCTACTTAAAAGATGCAAAAACTGTTGTATGGAATGGACCAATGGGTGTATTCGAATTACCAAACTTTGCTAAAGGAACAATCGGTGTATGTGAAGCTATCGCTAACCTAGAAGGCGCAACTACAATCATCGGTGGTGGGGACTCAGCTGCTGCTGCAATCTCACTAGGCTACGCTGACAAATTCACTCACATTTCAACAGGTGGTGGAGCTTCTCTAGAATATCTAGAAGGTAAAGAACTACCAGGTGTTGCTGCTATCAGTGATAAATAATTTTAAAACATTTAAAAGGAGATGTTGTGTATATGCGTAAACCAATTATTGCCGGAAACTGGAAAATGAACAAAAACCCAAAAGAAACTCAAGCTTTTGTGGAAGCTGTTGTTGGTAAATTACCTTCAGGCGAACGCGTAGAAAGTGCTATTGCTGCTCCTGCAGTTGACTTAGTCACTTTATTAGAATATGCGAAAGGATCAGAATTAAAAGTAGCTGCTGAAAACTGCTACTTCGAAGATGCTGGTGCTTTCACTGGTGAAACTTCACCTAAAGTATTAGCTGAAATGGGCGTGCACTACGTAGTGATTGGCCACTCAGAACGTCGTGAGTATTTCCACGAAACTGACGAAGATATCAACAAAAAAGCACATGCTATTTTCAGAAACGGCTTAACACCAATCATTTGTTGTGGTGAAACTTTAGAAACTTACGAAGCAGGAAAAGCTTCAGAATTCGTAGGCGGACAAGTTTCTGCAGCATTGAAAGGTTTATCAAACGAGCAAGTATCATCATTAGTGATTGCTTATGAACCAATCTGGGCTATCGGAACTGGTAAATCAGCATCTCAAGATGACGCTCAAAAAATGTGTAAAGTTGTTCGTGACGTTGTAGCAGCTGACTTCGGTCAAGAAGTTGCTGACAAAGTTCGCGTTCAATACGGTGGATCTGTAAAACCAGAAAACATTGCTGAATACATGGCTTGTCCAGATGTGGACGGAGCTCTTGTAGGTGGAGCAAGCTTACAACCAGATTCATTCTTAGCTTTATTGGAGGCAGTAAAATAATGGCAAAATCACCAGTTGCAATCATTATCTTAGATGGGTTTCGGATGGAGACCAGAGGTTGAAGGTAATGCCGTTGCACAAGCAAAAAAACCAAATTTTGATCGTTATTATAACGAATTCCCTCATACAACATTAAAAGCTTCTGGATTAGATGTAGGTCTACCAGATGGCCAAATGGGGAACTCAGAAGTAGGTCATACAAACATCGGTGCTGGACGTATCGTTTACCAAAAGCTTAACTCGTATCGACAAAAGCAATCCAAGAAGGCGAATTCGAATCAAACCCAGCATTAAACGGTGCATTTAACCACGTAAAAGAAAATGGCTCTGCATTACACTTATTCGGATTGTTATCTGATGGTGGGGTACACAGCCACATCAACCACTTTATTAGCATTAGTGGAAACAGCTAAAGCAAAAGGAATCGACAAAGTGTACATTCATGCATTCATGGATGGACGTGACGTAGACCCTAAAGCTGGTCCTTCTTACATCAAAACATTAGAAGACAAATTAGCTGAAGTAGGCGTTGGAGAAATCGCAACAGTTTCAGGTCGTTACTATGCAATGGACCGTGACAAACGTTGGGAACGTGTGAAATTAGCTTATGATGCAATCGCTCATAGCGAAGGCCCACAATTCGAAAGCGCACAAGCTGTGATCGAAGATAGCTATGCTAAAGACGTTACAGACGAATTTGTCATTCCATCAGTAATCGTTAAAGATGGCAAACCAGTGGCAAAAGTTGAAAACAACGATGCAATCATCTTCTTCAACTTCCGTCCTGACCGTGCAATCCAATTATCAAATGCGTTCACTGATAAAGAGTGGACAAACTTTGATCGTGGTGCACGTGCTACAAACGTTAAATTTGTGACAATGACTTTATATAACCCAAGCGTGGATGCAGAAGTTGCATTCCCACCAATCCCAATGACAAACGTTCTTGGTGAAGTGTTATCTAAAGCAGGTCTTTGCACAATTACGTATTGCCGAAACTGAAAAATATCCACACGTAACATTCTTCATGAATGGTGGGCGTAACGAAGAATTCCCTGGCGAAAACCGTATTTTAATTCCTTCTCCAAAGGTTGCAACTTACGACTTGAAACCAGAAATGAGTGCTTACGAAGTAGGAGATGCATTATACAACTCAATCATCAATGATGAAAATGATGCCATCATCTTAAACTTCGCAAACCCAGATATGGTTGGACACTCAGGAATGTTAGAACCAACAATCAAAGCGATTGAAGCAGTGGATGAAAACTTAGGTAAAGTTGTTGACGCCATCCTTGAAAAAGGCGGTAGCGCAATTATCTTTGCTGACCACGGTAACTCAGAAACAATGATTACACCAGAAGGAACACCACATACTGCACATACAACAGTGCCAGTACCAGTGATTGTTACGAAGAAAGGTGTAACATTACGCGAGGGTGGACGTTTAGCAGACGTTGCTCCAACGATGCTTGATTTACTAAATGTGGAAAAACCAGAAGAAATGACTGGGTGAATCATTAATCGAAAAAAATAAAGAAAAACCTTATCAAAGGTTGAAAGTCTGATGATTTTCGATTAAAATAATAACGTACAAAATAAATATTAAAGGAGTTAATAAATCATGCCATTTATTACAGATGTATTAGCAAGAGAAGTACTAGACTCACGTGGGAACCCAACTATCGAAGTTGAAGTTTACACAGAAAGCGGAGCGTTCGGACGCGGTATGGTTCCTTCAGGAGCTTCAACTGGTGAATACGAAGCAGTTGAATTACGTGACGGCGACAAATCTCGTTACTCAGGAAAAGGAGTTCAAAAAGCAGTTGACAATGTAAACAACATTATCGCTGAAGCTATCTTAGGTTACGATGTTCGTGAACAAATGGCGATCGACAAATTAATGATCGAATTAGATGGTACTCCAAACAAAGGTAAATTAGGAGCTAACGCAATCTTAGGCGTATCTATCGCTGTAGCACGCGCAGCTGCTGACTACTTAGATCAACCTTTATACCAATACTTAGGTGGATTCAACACTAAAGTATTACCAACACCAATGATGAACATCGTTAACGGTGGATCTCACTCAGATGCTCCAATCGCATTCCAAGAGTTCATGATCTTGCCTGTTGGTGCTCCTTCATTCAAAGAAGCTTTACGTTGGGGTGCTGAAGTATTCCACGCATTGAAAGCTATCTTACACGACCGCGGTTTAGTAACTGCAGTTGGTGACGAAGGTGGTTTCGCTCCAACATTCGAAGGAACTGAAGATGCTGTAGAAACAATCTTAGCAGCAATCAGAAAAGTAGGTCTAGAACCTGGTAAAGATGTTTACTTAGGATTTGACTGTGCTTCATCTGAATTCTTCAAAGATGGCGTATATGACTACACAATCTTCGAAGGTGAAAAAGGTGCTAAACGTACTCCAGCTGAACAAGTTGAATACTTAGCTGAATTAGTTGAGAAATACCCAATCATCACAATCGAAGACGGCTGTGACGAAAACGACTGGGATGGATGGAAATTATTAACTGAACGCTTAGGCGGAAAAGTTCAATTAGTTGGTGACGACTTATTCGTAACAAACACTGAAATCTTATCTCGTGGTATTGCAGAAGGCGTTGCAAACTCAATCTTAATCAAAGTTAACCAAATCGGTACTTTAACTGAAACATTCAACGCAATCGAAATGGCTCAAAAAGCTGGTTACACTGCAGTTGTTTCACACCGTTCTGGTGAAACTGAAGATGCTACAATTGCTGACATCGCAGTTGCAACAAACGCTGGACAAATCAAGACTGGTTCATTAAGCCGTACAGACCGTATTGCTAAATACAACCAATTATTACGTATTGAAGATCAATTAGGTGACTTAGCTGTTTACCAAGGTCTATCAGCGTTCTACAACTTAAAAAAATAATTAATTCCTAGGAATTACGGAGGGGAAGCAGATTGCTTCCCCTCCTTTTTTGTGCAAAAATTGAGAGATTCAACCGAAGGTTGAAAGGATACGATACCTGTTTAATATCCGTTTTTACATAATGGACATGGTTGTGAGGCACCGCCTCAAGCCTAAGGTCTTTCGGCTTCAAAGCTTCAAAGAGGGAGTAGCGAAACCATTCGCAACTCCCTCTAATTCACATTTGATGCAGCTCTCACTACCATTTCCATTATAAACGGATATTTTGGTATCGTATCCTTTAGTATTTAATACCCAATTTTTTTGCTAAATAAGAGAGGAAAGTTTAAGAAGAGGGGTTGAAAAAAATGATAACTGAAGATAGCCGTTAAATATTAATAAGTTTTTGTGATGGACCATCACCCTAAAAGCCAAAAGATTTCTTAACTTTGAAGCTTAATATTTTTAATATATTTAAATTAAATTTATTTCCTTCTCCATTCTAATTTTTTTAATTAGAATTAAATTGTTTTTTTAAAGGTTAGATATTATATTAATATTTTTTTCAAGATTTTTGATGAGAAGTAATTCCTAAATAATTAAATTAGCTATATTTAAAAATTGATTATTTTTGTATAGATAGGTGTTGAAGAATTATCTTTTGTCATCAAAAATAGAATATCGAATTATAACTATATGAAGACACCTTCGTGTAAAATAAAAAAATATTGAATTAAAAATTCAAATAATTGACAATTTAGATGAACAGTGAAATTTTGAAAATATTCAAAAAAAGAAACTATTAGAGAAAAAAAGTGAGGATGATTTTTTTAGAGGTGTAGAAAGGGCCGATGTTTATATAAGTATAAATGTTATTAATTTTTTTACAAAGTATGAGATTAGTTACAGAATTTATGATCTATAAAGAATAAATAATTTGAATCATATGCGTGTATTGAGTGCTCTGTTCCTCCATTTCGTAATATGCAGGGAAGAAAAAAACTTATAGATTTTTTTAAACAATTGTATGATATGATGTTTTAAAACCCATTATTCAAATTTAAAGATACTAAATCAATTCAAAAATATTTTTAGTGACATTCTTTATATATTTAGTTATAATAAGTTGAGGTCAATGAAAATGGAGGATTCATTGTTTGTGGATACAAAAATACCGCTATATCACTGCAATTGTGAGTCAGTTACTTCAGAATTAGCAAATGGTCAATTAGTTTTTAGTACTCACCCAGATGATGATTTATGGGGTGGACGAGGGATGTATTTTTGGGACAATGTTGGTAATGCAAATTATTGGAGGAAAAAAAAGAAAACTCGTACTAAAATAATACGGTGTGTAGCTAGTTTTAACTCAGAAGAAAATCTTCTGGATTTAACTGATAATGATGTGGAGATTAATTTTGATAGATTATTAAGTCTTACCGATAAAAGCTTTAATGATAAACCAATTGGAAAAAAGATTGATTTTCTATGTGACTACATGGGTTTCAAAATAGTGCGTTTTTTTGGAGAATATAATAGAACACCTCAGACTGGTTTAATAGATGATACTAATAGTCCAAATAGACTTACCAACAAAGTTAAGGTTATATATTGCATAAAGAGTGATGATAGCCTCATACTTTCTGATTTTAAAGATATTAAAAATAGAGGAGTGTTAAGATGTCTGCATTAAATAAAAATAAATGACTTAATTCAAAAAAATTGGAATCCGGAGATGTTGAGTTTATAAAGGAGTTTCAAAATAAATTTTTAATATTTGAAAAAGAATATGATAAAGAAATTTTTTTGAGTAACACTTTTGATTATTATTCAACTTCAAATGAAATACTAAGAAATTCAAAAAGATAACAATTGGCAATCAATTAATCAAGATCAATATTTAAAAGAATTAAACAATATACCTTATTTTTTTCTTTAGTTGGACAAAAATAAAATTAAAGAAATTAATAATGAAGAGTTAGTTTTAGCAGCATAGGAGGTTAAAATGAATAAACCTGTTATTTCATTGGAAAAAAATATGAAGTTGATACAATTAGTTTTTACAAGAAAATTAACTAACGATGACCTTGAAAATGCTGAATCTTTTGAGGTGAATTTTGATGGCGGATTCACTGAAGATAAAAAAAGCATGGAAAGGTTACTATTACGGCTAAAATGTATTGATAAAGTGGCGCTTAGAAAAGTTAAGGTAACAGTTTCAGGATATTTTTTTAATAAGTGAGACTGAGAA
>BNJT01000604.1_pt1 | contig 15975 bp, 9 predicted proteins | sample 8540491 | NCBI WGS metagenome assembly BNJT01 (sample SAMD00202455, study PRJDB9452) | human saliva metagenome | host: Homo sapiens
CTACGCTCATGCAACAAGGAGCTTCGCTCTAAGGGCTAACGCCCTCGCTTTTTATTAGCAATCAATACAACTAAACTGGTTAGATACAGTTAATACAGAAGCTCTAACCCCTTGTAGCCCTTGGATTGATACAGTTAATACACTATCTCTGCACTTGAAATGTGTATTTCCCCCTTTTACCGACATTTTGTACTTGATAAACCTCGCAAACCCTTGATATGACTGGGTTTGTAAGGTGCTGAGACGAGCATTGTGGCGCTTTTAAAATCGCTAATGTGGGCAATCTATCACGAAACTCCCTACAGACGCTCACTTCACGAGCTTGTAGGCGTAGGATTTTCTAAACTCATCAACTCTCTCATGCCCTAACGCCTTTGATGCTGCCAATTCTGCCATTTTGTCTAAGACGTGCCCTCTCAGATCCTTGCGCAGAAATGTCTTCTGCGACTTCGGAAGAACGGTCACGTCCCTCTCGTTCATCAAATAGACACGCTTGGCATATTCAGCTCGTGCCGAGTGTTCGTCTAATTTTTTCGGTACTGCATACGTCTGAACCTCGTTTATTCGGTTGTTGAAGACGTAAAAATCCTCGTTCTGACGAAAAAGGGAAACGATAAGACGTTCTTCTTCCTCGTTCCGTGCTACGAGTGGACTTCTACGCCATTTCCCCCCTTTTCCTTGAACTCGGAAATAATAAAAGCCGTCTACGTCTCGCTCTGTTTCAAGCGCAGAACCTTTGATAGACTGCAATTCAGACTTACGCAAACCAGTGGCTCCGCCCACCATCTCGAAAAAGTCCTTTTTCTCTTGTGAGATATGTTTGTCGCTCTCCACGTCTACACGTGAGCGCTTCGCATCAGCTCTACGCCTTGGCTTCGTAGGAATGAAAGCCGTAGTCGGTAAATCAAAGACTTTGCCTAAATGCGCCTTGTACGTTGTCAACGTCCAAGCTGACAAATCTTTGTCTACACAACTTTGGATATAGCGGTCTGCATACTTTAAAATCGCTTCTAAGTCGTCCAAATCGTCTCCTACGCTCTTCTGCGCTACGAACTGGGAAAATCTACGCCAATTCGCTAAAGCGTCTCTATACGCCTTTCTAGAGGTTATATAGCGATATACGTCGCCCTCTTTCTTGGCTTGATGACGTGACAAGCCTTGACCGTCAGACCATTTTTTATCAATGATCTGACGACCAAGCTCGTACACTTTCTCAAATCTAGCCTCGTTCGATGTCTGCAAACTCCTTGTTTGCTCCTCTGCTCTCTGTTTGCGTGCTAAACGCTTCTCTTTCCTTGACTTAGCCAATATAACCACCTCTCTCTTTTTGGATACTAAAAAACCGCCTATGGCTAGTTTGTTAGCCATAGGCGACAATGTTTCTGCTTTGTCAGTTGAACAAGTCAACTCGTTAAGGGAACCGGCTAAAGCAATGTCGCAAGTCTTTAGCGCTGTCAGATAAGCTCGTGCGTTCGAGTATTAACTTTAATTTGTCCAAGCAGTCGGACCAAGGGTGAAACGTCCCCTGACGCTTTTTTCTTCTTAAAAAGCTATAAAACATAGTCATTTGAAGCAATGACAAGCTATATAAAAATAAAAATATGAGAACAGTAGGCACTTTAAAACACGCCCACTATTTGTTTTTTCTTTACGTCCCAGGATAGCTAATCACTGGGATAACCAACTTTAACTGCTACGAATTTTACTATCAACTTTCTCCTCCTTTTTCTTTCGTTTGTGTGCCTATCTATCGTGTAATCACATAACGTTACACAATAGACTTTAAATAGATTTATGCTTATAATTGAATTTAATAGCTAAAGATAAATTGTTTTGTTTCCTCGTATATATTTCTTTTTCCTCCTTTATTGTAAAATCTTTTTAAAAAATCTCTGTTTCTTTTTTATCTAAACTAAATATAAATTATTTTTTCAACTAGCTATTAAAATTTATTTTTTCTAAATATGTTGATGCAAAACCCATTAAAATTGTATTCTGTTTCCTCTTTCGCAACCTTAAAAATCAGTTGCTTATTTCTATTTCTCTAACCAATCAATTATTCATACTAATAGTATGCCACAAAAAGCAAAATAAAAAAATCAAGCTCACACTTTTTTTGTTTCCTCTTTAATAGATAAAAGATGAAATATCCGCAAATTATCCGAGATAAATGTTTAGCCGACCATAAAAGTGGCTTTCAGCCCCTTTATAGATCAGCTAAACATTTATGCCTTTTCAGCCCTTTTTATTGCTCCACGCAATAAAAATTCCCTTGATTTTTTTCTCACAAAACGTCAAGCGTTTTTTTCTCGAAAAAAAGGTTCGGTCTTCTAAAATCAGACCGAAGTGCCTGCGAACCACGCAGACAAAAAAAGAGCTTGGAATCTCGCTATCAATCATTACTAAATTATTAATCGAAACGTGGATTCGTTTATCTTTTTTTCATGAACGTAATAATTAATGGGGATTGCCTTTGAGCCTTGCTCTTCCTTGGAATCTATTCTTATTTCCAGTTAATGATATTTTTTTGTTGAAATGTGATAAGATAAATAAAATCAAAAATATTTGGATAGATATATGGAAGATTTAAAGAAAGAGATTGGTAAAAAGATAAAAATAGCTCGGTTGAACCTCGGGCTAACTCAAGCAGATGTTTGTGATGATGAGTCAGAATTGACTGTTCGACAATTAGCTCGTATTGAAAATGGGCAGGCTATGGTGACAGTTCCTAAACTTGTCATTTTGTCAGAAAAATTAGGTATCTCAGTTCAAAGTATTGTTGATGTAGAAGAAATTGAATTACCTAAAGAATACCTGAAGTTAAAAAAAGAGCTAATCAACGTCCCTACCTATGCAGATGAAGGACGTATTGAGCGTAAGGAAGAACTGTTGGAAGAAATTGGAGAGCTGTATTATGACGATTTACCGGAGGAAGAGCAGCTTTTAGTAGATGTTATTCAAGCTCGTTTTGATATTTACAGAAGTTCTGATGTACGTTATGGTTTAGTCTTACTAGAAGAATATTTTCAACAGGTTCTGAAGAAAAAAAGTTTTAAAGTCAATGATTTACTAATTATAGAACTTTATTTTATGTGTTGTGCAATGGGATTAGAAGATAAAAGTTATTTTGACGAATTAGCTGATAAAACATTGTGTTTTGTAGATTACGAAGATAAAGAATCCTTAACACAGTTGGAAAAGATATTATTAGTTATTTTGTCACAATTAGAAGAAAAGGATACTTTAAAATATATAGAATGTTTCGAAGAGATAATAAAGGAAACAAGACATGTTTTTTATAGGCCGATGATTTATATGTTTAAAGCGAAATATGTTTTACATGTAGATAATAATGAGGAATATGCAGAAGAATTATACGGTAAAGCTGTTACTTCTGCAGAATTATTGGGAGATGAACTGTTAGCACAAAGAATTTTAGAAGAAAAACAAGGAGATTTTTCTGCAACCTGACTTAGAAGTCATGTTGTTTTTTTTATGTTTAGGATATACTTAAATCATAAAAAAACGGATACAAAACGGAGGCTGATTATGTTGAAGCAGTTGAAAGATATGGATTTAAAAACCCTAATAGGAGCTATCATAGCACTAATTTTAGCACCTGGAGTTGTTAAGGGTGTATACTACGTTGGAGTAGAAGTTGGAAAAACTTTAGCTGGACTTTTTTAAAAAGGAGAATTTAAATGTTGAATAAACAGAACAAGAATTGAAAGATACAAAAGCTGACTTCTTCATAGAAATCTTTTTTCCGAAAAATTGATCTTTTTCTGAAAGAACTATCTCAATAGCAAAACAACCCCCAAACCCTTGGCTCTCAAGGGTTTTCTTATGGTCTATCGTCTACAAAATCAACTGAAAAAGCGTCAGAATGCTCGTCTCAGCACCGAATATGCGCGGTTTTTGAATAAAATGCAATATTTCATCAGGAAAGGAAAAATACTTGCGACAGTTTAACTAATCAGCCAATTAATGAACTTGGGATGTTCAAGAAATCTTATCAATTAGGGGATAAAAATAAATTGGAAATAAGACCAATTATTAATATATAATTATTTGACTTTTTGTTTTTTAGAGGGTAGAGTCAAATTGAAGATGATCCCGATACAATATAATCTTATTGGAGGTGTTTATTAAAAAGAGAATTTGTTTTGTTGCTTTGTTTTATTAAAGAAAGAGTGAAAACGATGAAAAAAATATGCAAAGTTATTACAATTTCTAAAAAGAAAAAAGTTGATAAAGAACTTATAAAGGTTTTACTTGTATTTGTAATAGGGGTCGTTTTGGTATTATTAATTCCTATACTTTTTAGTCTTTTTATAGTTAAGTAAGTTTGGAATAATAAATAGTAGAGCTTGTTCTGAGGGACAGGCTCTACTGATTTTTTGAGAATCCATCAAGTAGACCATGGAATAAAGTAAGCGGTCATGATATAATAACAAAGCTATCGGAAAACCGATTGCGTACCGTGAGGTTCGTGAGAGGAGGTGATAGTCGTGAGTTACTTAATCGAGCTCTTCCTCAATGTTATGGCAAATGTGCTGGCATACTTCATTTGCAAATGGTTAGACGATGAGGAATAACGGTAGCTAGCCTAAAAACACCCGTTAATCTGCAAAGAACGTAAAAAAAGCCCTAAGGAACTGGCATTCCTTAGGGCTTTGGTGTAGCCTTGAGTTACTTAATCGGCAAAGACATTATATCACGTTAGAGGGGTACGTGTCAAAATTTGTGTTACGATTTAGGTGAGGTATCTCAGCGATATGGTCGGTATGTGAATCTCATTTCCGTAGGGTGCAGTGCCAAACAACTCATTTTTCTTTATTTCTAATGCGAATGTATAGTATTATCCACATTAAAATTTTATATATTATAAATATCGATATAGGGATAAATATAGCTGTTTGTATTGAATTATAAAGTGTTGGGGAATAGTGATTGGTAATTGAGAATAGGCAAAATAGTAAAAAAATGATAATAAATTCTTTGAGATTTTTCATGTGTTATTCCACTGATATTCCACCGATACCAATCTTTATTCCCTTTTTCTGGAATGCTGCGTCACTCATACTCAAGCCTCTTTAAGAGGCAAGTGACGAGTCAAGAGCAATAAGGCTTGAACAAAGTGAAAGCCAGCGTCTTTAGGCGCTGGCTGGTTATCTGGGCTTATAGCCCTGGTACAAACCACCCGTTTGACGGGTGGTCATGATTTATATAAGTCATATAATTTTAGGATAACATTTCCGAATGCTAGAGAGGCTAGAATTAATAATGTGATATTGTGGAATGTGAAAGTAATATTTCTTATTAATAGTATTAAGATTAGAAATACTATTGGATATATTATGTATTTAAGCCCACACATTGATTCGTCCATTATTTGGATGATAATCTCTAGCATCGATGTATTTTGCAACGGCGTATCCTAAACTTCCATATATATTTAAAACGTTAAATAAACCTGCAAGTATTCCTGGTATTATTCCTGCGTATACACCGACACGTTTGGCTGCTGCTACTGCAGCTCGACTTAGCATGGCTTTTGCAGCAGCTAGTCCTTTTTTAGCTGCATATTGAGGTATTGAGCCTATACCTCCTAGAAGACTTGAAACAATAACATCGAAAGCCCAAGCAAACTCGCTTAAAGTAACGCCTTGGCCATCCCATATACTACCCCTAGAAGTATATGGACTTACAGCTTTATATGCAATATCTCGCATTTGTTCTTCAGTCAAATTCGGATAGAGTGCTTTATTTTCTTGTATAAGAGTTTCAATCTCTTCATCAGATATTTCTAGTGGTTTTGAAAGTTTTTGATCAATCTCAACCATAGATTGTTCTACTTGTTGTTCCTGTGTCACCTTATACATTTCATTGGCATATATAACTGATGGAACAGTATTTATAGCAACGAATAACGAGGTAACAAGTGCGACAATAATACGCTTTAGACTTTTCATAAGAAACCTCTTTCTGTTATTAAGCTGTTGCGTCCACTATGGTTCGTTTAGGAAATATATTGTTTCCGATATTATGCTTCTACTTTCCAACCTAAACAAACTACTTTCACTTTCATTATAACATACAACGTAGTGATTTCACCAAATAAAAGGAAGCGTTTTCATTAAAGATGAGATCACTTCCAGAATTGCCACCATTTTTTGTGTTCCAAAAGAAGAGTTTTTTCTTTGTTTTCTCGCGATAAATCAAGAGTTAATATCTGCTGATTCTTCAACAACTCTTGCAAATTCGCGATTTGTTCGTTTTTTTCTGTAAGTTCCGATTGTAACACAAGCAACACATTTGCATCACTTCCGTGTTTCGTATTTTCTGCATTTTCCTCATTAAGTAATACATCCCTTACATACTCAGAAAGTTTCATTTTTCTAGCTTCTGAACGTTTTTCTAATTCTTTTTTTTCTTCGTCTGTAATACGTACGTTTAGACTTTTATGCTTCCCTTGTACCACATTGTATCTCCTTTGTAATTATTTTTCTTTACAATTTTACCACAAATTCTAAGGAAATTTTATCCATAATCGATTTTAAACTCCGAAACGCTTATTATTTACAACGAAAAACGAAGAGAAAGGTTTTCCGAGGGTAAATATACCACCTTGAGCTTTAAAGCTCGTAAAACACGTTATATTGCCTTAAAAAACGACAAAATAAAAAGCACGGTTTATTCACCATGCTTTTTCTGTTATACTCGTTATTTCTTATACGGTTTTGCGTTGTCTAATCGTTTCAATCCTTCCTCTACTTCTTCCCTTAGACGATTAGCTTCTTCTTCATCTCCTTCAAGACGTGCCTTTTGATAGCTTTTCAACTTAGCTTTTTCTTCGTCTGTTGTCATGTTCTTGTAGTCAGGTTCTGTCCATTCAGGCACGTTTGTTTTCTTGCTTGATTTTGATTTATTAGCCTTTTTCGCTTCTGGTTTTGGTTTGTTAAACTTGTCTGGATCATACGTGCCAGCGACTTCTTTTTCCCAAGTGAATTCATACGCTAAAACTGGATTTCCACGCTTTTTTGACTTGATTTTTTTGACTTTTAAATCCTCAAAAGTACGGAGACAATTGCTTTAGAATAGGCTTGATTACCAGTCGGTCAATGTCTGAAATTTGATAATATTTTGGAGTATCCATGAGCAAGAGCTTAAATTCATCAATCTTGAACTCTTTTCGTCCAACCGTTCGCCATTGCTTGAGCAGTCTGTAAGCAGTTTTTGCATAGGTTGAGCGGATAGTAGTAAACTCTTGTAACTCATATTGAGTAAAATTCGCTGACAATCTATTAAGAATATACTCAAAATGAGGAGATACAGAAACTTGAGCTTGCATGTCTGACAAATCCTCTTCCCAATCAACTCGAAACCGTGTAAAAAGTGGCATGTACTCAATAGATTTACTTGTTTTTTCGATATATCTTAACTGACTGATATTATTAGCTAGACTATCCATTGTGTCGTAAAATCTTTTGTTGTGTTGGATAGAATAATTTGCCAATTCTGCCAGTTGATATTTATCAAAAACAAGGTCAGAAGTGCCTTTATCTCTTGCTTTTGCAATAATCGCAAAAAAGAAATTCATCTCTTCTGCTGTCCATTTTCTCATGATAACCGTATTTAAATCGTTGTGATGCTTAACTACCTCATTAGCCATAAAAATACTTCTTTCCTTTCTCGTATTTATGATAGCATATTTTTTTAATAAATACAATAAAAAATTAATGTATTTATTTACCGACATTTTGTACTTGATAAACCGACATTTTGTACTTGATAAACCGACATTTTGTACTTAATAAACCGACATTTTGTACTTGATAAAACTCGAAAACCCTTGGCGCTCTACGGTTCGCAGAGTCTTTAAATATATTATTAAATATTAAATTAAATATATATAAATAAGGGTCTCACTTCGTTTCGCCCCAAAATCTACACCTTCGTTTGATTTTTAAGGCTTCGCCTTTGTTCGCTACGCTCACGCTGACAGGACGAGCTACGCTCTTTAGGGCTTACGCCCTCGCTTCTTGATAGCAATCAAAACAAAGTTAACTGGTTTAAATACAGTTGATACTAATGTTCTAACCCCTTGATATAACTGCATTGATACAGTTGATACACTATCTCTGCACTTGAAATGTGTATTTCCCCCTTTTACCGACATTTTGTACTTGATAAACCTCGCAAACCCTTGATATGACTGGGTTTGTAAGGTGCTGAGACGAGCATTGTGGCGCTTTTAAAATCGCTAATGTGGGCAATCTATCATGAAAACTTCCTACAAACGCTTATTTTACGAGCTTGTAGGCGTAGGATTTTCTAAATTCGTCCACTCGTTCATGTCCTAATGCCTTTGATGCTGCACGTTCTGCCATTTTGTCTAAAACGTGCCCTTTCAGATCCTTACGCAAAAACGTCTTTTGCGATTTCGGAAGAACGGTCACGTCCCTCTCGTACAACAAATAGACACGCTTGGCATATTCTGCACGAGACGAGTGTTCGTCTAACTTCTTCGGTACTGCATACGTCTGAACCTCGTTTACTCGGTCATTAAAGACATAAAAATCCTCATTCTGACGGAAAAGGGAAACGATAAGACGTTCTTCTTCCTCGGTTCGTGCCACTAGTGGACTTCTACGCCACTTTCCACCCTTCCCCTTGATGTGAAAGTAATAAAATCCGTCTAGGTCACGTTCTTTCTCTAATGCAGAACCCTTGATAGACTGCAATTCAGACTTACGCAGACCAGTAGCTCCGCCCACCATCTCGAAAAAGTCCTTTTTCTCTTGCGAGATATGTTTGTCGCTCTCCACGTCTCCACGTGAGCGCTTCGCATCAGCTCTACGCCTTGGTTTCGTAGGAATAAAAGCCGTAGTCGGTAAGTCAAAAACTTTGCCCAGGTGCGCCTTGTACGTTGTCAACGTCCAAGCCGACAAATCCTTATCAACGCAACTTTGAATATAGCGGTCTGCATACTTCAAAATCGTCTCCAAGCCGTCTAAATCGTCCCCTATGCTCTTCTGAGCGACGAACTGGGAAAATCTACGCCAGTTTCGCCAAAAGCGTCTCTATGACGCCTTTTCTAGAGGTTATATAGCGATATACGTCGCCCCTCTTTCTTCCCTTGATGTCGCGAAACCCCTTGACCGTCTAGCCATTTTTTATCAATGATTGACTTTCCCAACTCGTAGATTTTCTCAAATCTAGCCTCGCTCGATGCCTGCAAACTCCTTGTTTGCTCTTCTGCTTTCTGTTTGCGTGCTAGACGTTTTTCTTTTCTTGATTTAGCCATAAGCCACCTCTCCATTTTGGTATTAAAAAACCGCTTTGTAACTAGGCTATATCTGTTAGCCATAGGCGACAATACTTCTGCTTTTCAGTTAGATGAACTAACTCGGTAAGTGAACCGGCTGAAGCAATAACGCAAATCTTCAGCACCGTCAGCTAAGCCCGTGCGATCGGGTATTAACTTTAGTTTGTCCAAGCAGTCGGACCGAGGGTGAAACGTCCCACGACGCTTTTTTTCTTCGGAAAAAGCTATAAAAACCTAGTCGTTTAAAGCAACGACGGACTATATAAAAATAAAATATGAGAAACAGTAGGCACTTTAAAAACACGTCCCACTGATTGTTTTTTCTTTACGTCCCAGGATAGCTAATCGCTGGGATAACCAACTTTAACTGCTACGAATTTTACTATCAACTTTCTCCTCCTTTTTCTTTCATTTGTGTGCCTATCTATCGTGTAATCACATAACGTTACACAATAGACTTTAAATAGATTTATACTTATAATTTAATTTAATAGCTAAAGATAATTGTTTTGTTTCCTCGTATATATTTCTTTTTCCTCCTTTATTGTAAAATCTTTTTAAAAAATCTCTGTTTCTTTTTTATCTAAACTAAATATAAATTATTTTTTCAACTAGCTATTAAAATTTATTTTTTCTAAATATGTTGATGCAAAACCCATTAAAATTGTATTCTGTTTCCTCTTTCGCAACCTTAAAAATCAGTTGCTTATTTTTACTTCTCTAACCAATCAATTATTCATACTAATAGTATGCCACAAAAAGCAAAATAAAAAAATCAAGCTCACACTTTTTTTGTTTCCTCTTTAATAGATAAAAGATGAAATATCCGCAAATTATCCGAGATAAATGTTTAGCCGACCATAAAAGTGGCTTTCAGCCCCTTTATAGATCAGCTAAACATTTATGCCTTTCAGCCCTTTTTATTGCTCCACGCAATAAAAATTCCTTGATTTTTTCTCACAAAACGTCAAGCGTTTTTCTCGAAAAAAGGTTCGGTCTTCTAAAATCAGACCGAAGTGCCTGCGAACCACGCAGACAAAAAAGAGAGCTTGGAATCTCGCTATCAATCATTACTAAATTATTAATCGAAACGTGGATTCGTTTATCTTTTTCATGAACGTAATAATTAATGGGGATTGCCTTGAGCCTTGCTCTTCCTTGGAATCTATTCTTATTTCCAGTTAATGATATTTTTGTTGAAATGTGATAAGATAAATAAAATCAAAATATTTGGATAGATATATGGAAGATTTAAAGAAAGAGATTGGTAAAAAGATAAAAATAGCTCGGTTGAACCTCGGGCTAACTCAAGCAGATGTTTGTGATGATGAGTCAGAATTGACTGTTCGACAATTAGCTCGTATTGAAAATGGGCAGGCTATGGTGACAGTTCCTAAACTTGTCATTTTGTCAGAAAAATTAGGTATCTCAGTTCAAAGTATTGTTGATGTAGAAGAAATTGAATTACCTAAAGAATACCTGAAGTTAAAAAAAGAGCTAATCAACGTCCCTACCTATGCAGATGAAGGACGTATTGAGCGTAAGGAAGAACTGTTGGAAGAAATTGGAGAGCTGTATTATGACGATTTACCGGAGGAAGAGCAGCTTTTAGTAGATGTTATTCAAGCTCGTTTTGATATTTACAGAAGTTCTGATGTACGTTATGGTTTAGTCTTACTAGAAGAATATTTTCAACAGGTTCTGAAGAAAAAAAGTTTTAAAGTCAATGATTTACTAATTATAGAACTTTATTTTATGTGTTGTGCAATGGGATTAGAAGATAAAAGTTATTTTGACGAATTAGCTGATAAAACATTGTGTTTTGTAGATTACGAAGATAAAGAATCCTTAACACAGTTGGAAAAGATATTATTAGTTATTTTGTCACAATTAGAAGAAAAGGATACTTTAAAATATATAGAATGTTTCGAAGAGATAATAAAGGAAACAAGACATGTTTTTTATAGGCCGATGATTTATATGTTTAAAGCGAAATATGTTTTACATGTAGATAATAATGAGGAATATGCAGAAGAATTATACGGTAAAGCTGTTACTTCTGCAGAATTATTGGGAGATGAACTGTTAGCACAAAGAATTTTAGAAGAAAAACAAGGAGATTTTTCTGCAACCTGACTTAGAAGTCATGTTGTTTTTTTTATGTTTAGGATATACTTAAATCATAAAAAAACGGATACAAAACGGAGGCTGATTATGTTGAAGCAGTTGAAAGATATGGATTTAAAAACCCTAATAGGAGCTATCATAGCACTAATTTTAGCACCTGGAGTTGTTAAGGGTGTATACTACGTTGGAGTAGAAGTTGGAAAAACTTTAGCTGGACTTTTTTAAAAAGGAGAATTTAAATGTTGAATAAACAGAACAAGAATTGAAAGATACAAAAGCTGACTTCTTCATAGAAATCTTTTTTCCGAAAAATTGATCTTTTTCTGAAAGAACTATCTCAATAGCAAAACAACCCCCAAACCCTTGGCTCTCAAGGGTTTTCTTATGGTCTATCGTCTACAAAATCAACTGAAAAAGCGTCAGAATGCTCGTCTCAGCACCGAATATGCGCGGTTTTTGAATAAAATGCAATATTTCATCAGGAAAGGAAAAATACTTGCGACAGTTTAACTAATCAGCCAATTAATGAACTTGGGATGTTCAAGAAATCTTATCAATTAGGGGATAAATAAATTGGAAATAAGACCAATTATTAATATATAATTATTTGACTTTTTGTTTTTTAGAGGGTAGAGTCAAATTGAAGATGATCCCGATACAATATAATCTTATTGGAGGTGTTTATTAAAAAGAGAATTTGTTTTGTTGCTTTGTTTTATTAAAGAAAGAGTGAAAACGATGAAAAAAATATGCAAAGTTATTACAATTTCTAAAAAGAAAAAAGTTGATAAAGAACTTATAAAGGTTTTACTTGTATTTGTAATAGGGGTCGTTTTGGTATTATTAATTCCTATACTTTTTAGTCTTTTTATAGTTAAGTAAGTTTGGAATAATAAATAGTAGAGCTTGTTCTGAGGGACAGGCTCTACTGATTTTTTGAGAATCCATCAAGTAGACCATGGAATAAAGTAAGCGGTCATGATATAATAACAAAGCTATCGGAAAACCGATTGCGTACCGTGAGGTTCGTGAGAGGAGGTGATAGTCGTGAGTTACTTAATCGAGCTCTTCCTCAATGTTATGGCAAATGTGCTGGCATACTTCATTTGCAAATGGTTAGACGATGAGGAATAACGGTAGCTAGCCTAAAAACACCCGTTAATCTGCAAAGAACGTAAAAAAAGCCCTAAGGAACTGGCATTCCTTAGGGCTTTGGTGTAGCCTTGAGTTACTTAATCGGCAAAGACATTATATCACGTTAGAGGGGTACGTGTCAAAATTTGTGTTACGATTTAGGTGAGGTATCTCAGCGATATGGTCGGTATGTGAATCTCATTTCCGTAGGGTGCAGTGCCAAACAACTCATTTTTCTTTATTTCTAATGCGAATGTATAGTATTATCCACATTAAAATTTTATATATTATAAATATCGATATAGGGATAAATATAGCTGTTTGTATTGAATTATAAAGTGTTGGGGAATAGTGATTGGTAATTGAGAATAGGCAAAATAGTAAAAAAATGATAATAAATTCTTTGAGATTTTTCATGTGTTATTCCACTGATATTCCACCGATACCAATCTTTATTCCCTTTTTCTGGAATGCTGCGTCACTCATACTCAAGCCTCTTTAAGAGGCAAGTGACGAGTCAAGAGCAATAAGGCTTGAACAAAGTGAAAGCCAGCGTCTTTAGGCGCTGGCTGGTTATCTGGGCTTATAGCCCTGGTACAAACCACCCGTTTGACGGGTGGTCATGATTTATATAAGTCATATAATTTTAGGATAACATTTCCGAATGCTAGAGAGGCTAGAATTAATAATGTGATATTGTGGAATGTGAAAGTAATATTTCTTATTAATAGTATTAAGATTAGAAATACTATTGGATATATTATGTATTTAAGCCCACACATTGATTCGTCCATTATTTGGATGATAATCTCTAGCATCGATGTATTTTGCAACGGCGTATCCTAAACTTCCATATATATTTAAAACGTTAAATAAACCTGCAAGTATTCCTGGTATTATTCCTGCGTATACACCGACACGTTTGGCTGCTGCTACTGCAGCTCGACTTAGCATGGCTTTTGCAGCAGCTAGTCCTTTTTTAGCTGCATATTGAGGTATTGAGCCTATACCTCCTAGAAGACTTGAAACAATAACATCGAAAGCCCAAGCAAACTCGCTTAAAGTAACGCCTTGGCCATCCCATATACTACCCCTAGAAGTATATGGACTTACAGCTTTATATGCAATATCTCGCATTTGTTCTTCAGTCAAATTCGGATAGAGTGCTTTATTTTCTTGTATAAGAGTTTCAATCTCTTCATCAGATATTTCTAGTGGTTTTGAAAGTTTTTGATCAATCTCAACCATAGATTGTTCTACTTGTTGTTCCTGTGTCACCTTATACATTTCATTGGCATATATAACTGATGGAACAGTATTTATAGCAACGAATAACGAGGTAACAAGTGCGACAATAATACGCTTTAGACTTTTCATAAGAAACCTCTTTCTGTTATTAAGCTGTTGCGTCCACTATGGTTCGTTTAGGAAATATATTGTTTCCGATATTATGCTTCTACTTTCCAACCTAAACAAACTACTTTCACTTTCATTATAACATACAACGTAGTGATTTCACCAAATAAAAGGAAGCGTTTCATTAAAGATGAGATCACTTCCAGAATTGCCACCATTTTTTGTGTTCCAAAAGAAGAGTTTTTTCTTTGTTTTCTCGCGATAAATCAAGAGTTAATATCTGCTGATTCTTCAACAACTCTTGCAAATTCGCGATTTGTTCGTTTTTTTCTGTAAGTTCCGATTGTAACACAAGCAACACATTTGCATCACTTCCGTGTTTCGTATTTTCTGCATTTTCCTCATTAAGTAATACATCCCTTACATACTCAGAAAGTTTCATTTTTCTAGCTTCTGAACGTTTTTCTAATTCTTTTTTTTCTTCGTCTGTAATACGTACGTTTAGACTTTTATGCTTCCCTTGTACCACATTGTATCTCCTTTGTAATTATTTTTCTTTACAATTTTACCACAAATTCTAAGGAAATTTTATCCATAATCGATTTTAAACTCCGAAACGCTTATTATTTACAACGAAAAACGAAGAGAAAGGTTTTCCGAGGGTAAATATACCACCTTGAGCTTTAAAGCTCGTAAAACACGTTATATTGCCTTAAAAAACGACAAAATAAAAAGCACGGTTTATTCACCATGCTTTTTCTGTTATACTCGTTATTTCTTATACGGTTTTGCGTTGTCTAATCGTTTCAATCCTTCCTCTACTTCTTCCCTTAGACGATTAGCTTCTTCTTCATCTCCTTCAAGACGTGCCTTTTGATAGCTTTTCAACTTAGCTTTTTCTTCGTCTGTTGTCATGTTCTTGTAGTCAGGTTCTGTCCATTCAGGCACGTTTGTTTTCTTGCTTGATTTTGATTTATTAGCCTTTTTCGGTTCTGATTTTGGTTTGTTAAACTTGTCTGGATCATACGTGCCAGCGACTTCTTTTTCCCAAGTGAATTCATACGCTAAAACTGGATTTCCACGCTTTTTTGACTTGATTTTTTTGACTTTTAAATCCTCGAAGTAGGGGGAAAGTTGCTCTAGAATAGGTTTTAAAACAAGTCGGTCAATGTCTGACAGATTTATAGCTGACTGGCATATCTAACAAGAGCTTAAATTCATCAATCTTGAACTCTTTTCGTCCAACCGTTCGCCATTGCTTCAGCAGTCTGTAAGCAGTTTTTGCATAGGTTGAGCGGATAGTAGTAAACTCTTGTAACTCATATTGAGTAAAATTCGCTGACAATTTATTAAGAATATACTCAAAATGAGGAGATACAGAAACTTGAGCTTGCATATCTGACAAATTCTCTTCCCAATCAACTCGAAACCGTGTAAAAAGTGGCATGTACTCAATAGATTTGCTTGTTTTTTCGATATATCTTAACTGACTGATATTATTAGCTAGACTATCCATTGTGTCGTAAAATCTTTTGTTGTGTTGGATAGAATAATTTGCCAATTCTGCCAGTTGATATTTATCAAAAACAAGGTCAGAAGTGCCTTTATCTCTTGCCTTTGCAATAATCGCAAAAAAGAAATTCATCTCTTCTGCAGTCCACTTTCTCATGATAACCGTGTTTAAATCATTGTGATGCTTAACTACTTCATTAGCCATATAAAAACCTCTTTCGACTTATGTTTTTATTATACCATACCTTTGTTATAAAAACAAGTTTAAATATATGTTTTTTTGTGCCGACATTTTGTTATCGAAGAACCGACATTTTGTACTTGATAAACCGACATTTTGTTATCGAAGAACCGACATTTTGTTATTCATAAAACTCGAAAACCCTTGGCGCTCTAAGGCTCACGGAGGTGCTAAATATATTATTAAACATATATATAAAATATATATAAATAAGGGTCTCACTTCGTTTCGCCCCAAAATCTACACCTTCGTTTGATTTTTAAGGCTTCGCCTT
>BNJT01001877.1_pt1 | contig 15928 bp, 23 predicted proteins | sample 8540491 | NCBI WGS metagenome assembly BNJT01 (sample SAMD00202455, study PRJDB9452) | human saliva metagenome | host: Homo sapiens
CGGCACCGCGCGTACCTTCGCGGTGGCGCATTGGCAGCTCACCTGCTAGGATAGGCTGAACTTAGTTTTTGTCATTGCATAACTAAGTGTGGCGGCCGAGTTTTCTCATGCGGCCTCATAGAATAATCGGGTAGTGTTTTGAACTCCCGTACGAGTTTTGAGTAACAGAATAAAGGCACTCACGATCTTTTTAATCCGGAATATGCCTTATTTCTAGCAGGCATATTTTCACAGATTTTCTTCTAGACACATCTACTTTTCCTCCTGTTTGAGGGAGAGCTCTGTGCATATTCCGTGATTGTCACCATTTTTCTCGCAGACAGGGCAGCCCTTCCAACCTTCCTTCTGACTGCTCGCCATGATTCTGCGCGAAAAATCCTCTACCAACATTCAAAGAAAGGAAGAGACATGAGCAAATCCTACGAAGTCATTTTTGAGAATAATCAACAATGGCTTGAGACGAAAAAGCAACAGCATCCGAGTATTTTACTGAGCTTGCGGATGGTCAGAACCCCGATTTTCTGTACATTGGATGCTCCGACAGCCGCGTGGTTGCAGAGGGGCTGATGGGATTGGAACCGGGCGAAGTGTTCGTTCATCGCAACGTTGCCAACCTAGTGAATGGGCTGGATTTAAACGCCGGTTCCGCTATCGAATATGCGGTTTCACACCTGAAGGTTAAGCATATTATCGTGTGCGGTCACTACAATTGCGGCGGTATTAAGGCTGCGATGGTGCCCGAAGATATGGGCTCGCTGAACCCGTGGCTGCGCAATATTCGTGATGTATACCGTCTGCACCGCAAAGAGCTGGATGCGATCGCCGACGAAGACGCACGGTACGACCGCCTGGTCGAGCTGAATGTGCAGGAGCAGTGCCTGAATATCATCAAGATGGCATGCGTTCAGGAGCGTTATCTGCTGGACGGTTACCCGATCGTGCACGGCTGGGTGTTTGATATGCGCACGGGCCGTCTGATCGATTTGGATATCGATTTTGAGAATATTCTGGCTGATATTCAGAGCATTTATAACCTGACCGATTCCGAATGGGTGGTTAACGCACGCAAACAGTCTGCGTAGCCCTCCCAACCGCTTGATGCCGGGTGAGAGTCTACCCGCTCGCGCGAGCTTTTGCCCCGAGCACACCGGCATACGGCGCACCACAATATACAGACAACACATCAAGGAGTATCGGTTTTGGTCAATCAGTCTATCGAAAAACAGCCTTTAGGCGCTCTTTCGAAATCAAATTTTCGCCTCAGGGATTGGTGGTCTTTCTCGTGGCGCTGCCACTGTGCTTTGGGCATCGCCCTGGCATCAGGCGCACCGCCGCTTTCGGGGGTTATTTCGGGTATTGTTGGCGGTATCGTCATCGGATTCTTGAGTACCTCAAATATCAGCGTTTCCGGTCTGCAGCGGGTCTGGCAGCAATCTGTTCTTGAGTCGATTACCAGTTTGGGCGCGTTCGAGCTGTTCCTCTGCGCGGGTCTCATCGCGGGCGCTATTCAGCTTGCCCTAGGTTTCCTGCGCGTGGGCAGTATCGCCGAATACATTCCGCTTGCCGTCATTGAGGGTATGCTGGCGGGCATCGGCGTTATTATCATCATTAACCAGCTTCCGTTAGCGTTCGGCGGCGATTTGAAAGCTGCGAGAAGACGGTCTGGACGTGTTTGCAGATCTTCATCTCAGGGTCGATTCTGGTGACGGTTGTGTCCCTCATCATCCTGATTTCTTGGGATAAAATCCCCGGTTTGAAGAACCTTAAACTTTTGCCCGCCGCGCTCGTAGCGGTTGCCGTGGGTATTTTCATGAACTGGATGTTCATCAACACTAATAGCGGCCTGGCAATTCCGAATAATCAGCTCGTTCAGCTTCCTGTGCCGAAGTCGTGGGGCGATATGGCTTCTTTGGCTACTTTCCCCAATTTCTCCGGCTTTCACAGACTCGCACGTGTGGATTACCGGTATCACGATCGCTATTGTGGCATCGATTGAAACCCTGCTCTCTATTGGGGCAGCCGATCGTCTGGATGTGCACCGCCGCATCACCGACACCAACCGCGAGCTTCGCGCACGGGGCGTTGGCAACATGGTGTGCTCCGCTATTGGCGGGCTGCCTGTGACGTCGGTGGTGGTGCGTTCGTCCGCGAATGCGAGCGCAGGGTGCCACCCATAAAGCTTTCCGCTATTATTCACGGCGTTCTGCTGCTGGTGTGCGTGCTGGCTATTCCGTTCGTGCTGAACACTGATTCCGCTGGCGACTCTTGCCGCTGTGCTTCTGGTGGTGGGTTATAAGCTGGCGAATCCGAAGACCATACTTCCACTTCTGGCGTAGGGTCTGTACCAGTTCATTCCGTTTGCCGCCGCTACGCTGGTGGCCCGTGGTTGCCCTCGACCTGCTGGAGGGCGTGGGTATTGGTCTGGCGATCAGTATCTTCTTCGTGCTGCAGGGCAATATGAAGCGCGCCTACTACCTCAGCCGTGAGGAGCTTGCAGAGGCCGACGAAATTACGCTGGATTTGGCGGAAGAGGTGTCGTTCCTGAACAAGGCGGCTATTAAGAAGACGCTGAAGAATATTCGCCCCGGCTCGAAGGTCACGATCAATGCCGAGAACTCTTCGTATATCGCCAGCGATGTGCTGGAGCTGATTGAGGACTTCTCCAATGTTTATGCGAAGGAGAACGATATTGAGGTAGTACTCAAGGGCTTCAAGTCGGATTATCACGACGCGGAACGTGACCGCCACAGCCACGTGAAGGTGGGTCATAGCGCAAGTATCTAAGCTATGAGGCGGGTATCGCTCCCCCTCGTGCATGTACGCGAGCAGGTGGTTTTTGGCCGAGCAGGTAGGAAAATACTACCTGCTCGGCCAAAAACCACCTGCTCGCGGTATAGAGTGCATCACCTATGAAGCCTGCCGACTCCTTACAGTCACCATAACCTTAAATGTAATCTGCGCAACATCTAGGAAGTTACGGATTTTTCCGGTTTAATGAAGGTACAACCCTATAAAGAACTCTTGATAGGTTGAGACTATAAGCGATGATGCTGTAGCTACAGCCCTCATAAAATCTCAGTTAGGAGTCACCATGAAGGCAGTTGTTTACCACGGTCCAGGCAAGCGAGCTTGGGAAGAAGTTCCAGACGCCACCATCCTTGAACCCACCGACGTCATTGCTCGCGTTGATACCACCACCATCTGCGGCACCGACCTGCACATCCTCAAGGGTGACGTTCCCGAGGTTGAAGAAGGGCGCATCCTGGGCCACGAAGCTATCGGCACGATTACCGAAGTCGGCTCTGCGGTCACTGATTTGAAGGTTGGCGACCGCATCATTATTCCGGCGGTCACGAACTGCGGCAAGTGCTCATACTGTAAGGACAATAAGCCTTCGCACTGCCAGACCGTGGGCGGTGTCGGCTGGATTTTCGGGTACATGATTGACGGCACCCAGGCTGAGTATGTGCGCATTCCTTACGCTGAGACGTCGGTTCACATGGTTCCCGAGGGACTGACCGACGAAGATGTTCTCTTCCTCACGGATGCGCTTCCGACCGGTTTCGAGATGGGTATTCTCAACGGCAACACCAGCCGGGCGATACGGTGGCTGTTATCGGCGCAGGTCCGGTGGGTCTGGGCGCAATTATGACGGCGAACCTGTGCGGTGCCGGGCGTGTGATTACCGTCGATATGGACGATAACCGCATGAACAAGGCACTGGAACTGGGCGCAACCGATAAGGTAAACGCCGCCGATCCGGACTTTATCGAGAAGATTAAGGCCCTCTCCCCCGATGGTTTGGGCGTGGATGTGGCGATTGAGGCCGTGGGCGTGCCGCAGACCTTCGAGACCTGCACCAAGATCGTGCGCCCCTACGGCAACATTGCGAACGCGGGTGTGCACGGCAAGCCAGTGGAGCTGCCGATTAACACCATGTGGATCTCGAACGTGAACATCAACATGGGTCTGGTGAACTGCAACACCGTGGGCAACCTGCTGAATATGGTGCGTTCGGGCCGCCTGAACGCAAAGGCGATGGCAACCCACTACTTCACCTTCGACCAGTTCGAGGAAGCATACGACCTGTTCGCAAACGCCGCCGAGCATAACGCGGTGAAGGTTGTTATCTCGCGCGAACCGATTAAGAAGTAGGGTGTAAGCCCCCTAAGCTAACCCCTCCGGGTTCTTTACCGTCCTTCCCGGAGGGGTTCCTTTCGCCCTCTTTCCCAGAGCCAGCCATATTTACCGGGGGTTGTGCACTGTAAAAAGGCTCTTTATTCCAATAAAGCGAGTTTTCCCCATCTTTATTGGAATAAAGAGCCTTTTTATGCAGGAATCTGCTCACGACGAGCGTTGCTTTACCGACCCTTCGCCAGGTTTTCGAGCTTGGTCACCAGCGCATCAGTGTCTCGGGATGCGCTGCTGAGCACACGATAGATCACGCGCCTCTGTGCAGCTTGGCGCACCGCATCCCGACCTTGCGGCACTCCCCCGCCAGCGCGGGTACGCTCATCGGCTAACTCTTCGGCACGCATGGCGGCGTAGTTGATCTTGGCGGCAAGCTGCGTCCTGTCCCGTTCCAGCTGAACACCAGCCCACGAGACGGGCCTGCTGGGGAACGGGCTGTTTGATTCGTCCGCTGCACCCCGGATGCGCTGCGCCTCCTGGGTCAGCTGTGTTGCGTCTACCGCGTCGCCAGCCTGTTTGTACATATCAAGCAGAATATGGAAGTTCTTCGCCTTCTCGCTGAGATACTGCGCGTTGGTGGCCGCACCTTGAGCTTCGGGGCTCTGGTTCTGATTCGACGGGGTTGACGAAGCCTGCGCAGCGTTCGCAGCCGGAGCGGTCAGAGTCGAACCAACCGCGAGCGCGCCCGCAGCGGGAATGCCTACAGCGGCGGCGCGCAGGAATCGGCGGCGTGAGGTACCCAGTTCAGTCATATGTCCTCCTTATTTATGCGGTGTTAAAACACCATGAGGTGCAGAGTCAGCGCCATTAGGATAAGCGCCAACGCCGCACCTCATGATGCGAAACCGGTAAACCGGTTGGTAGTTTTTAACCGTAACTCACCTGAACACGTTTTTTAGTCAGGGTACGGTTATGCACTACCGTGTTGTCGAGCAGGTTACAGACTGTGTGCTGTGTAGGTTCTCACGCCTTAAGAGTAGTTACCTTCAATAAGCTTGCGCTGAAACACGACAATGGTCGGTGAGGGACCATCAAGAACCCCGTCTGCGGTTTGACCCAACCAGCTCTGCAGAGCACTGATTGTAGAGGGTCCGATCAAACCATCAACATCCGTCCCGAGCCAGCGCTGCAAATCTTTGATGGTTTCTGAGCCGGAGGCGGCATCGTCAGAAACCCACTGCCAGCCGCTCGTCAAACCGGGATTAGCACTTGACTGGGATGCGAGCTGACTATCGATCTGCCCGTCGAGGGAAAGACCGCCCTCCACCGCAGAGTTTACGGCAGCTATGCTGTTGAGACGCTTCTGCAGCTCAACCGTTGTTTCTGAGCCCCAGTACCCATCATCTGTAAGAGCATTTGCTGCCGGGGCAGTCACGAGGGTCGAACCGAAGGCGAGCATACCCGCAGCGGGAACACCAATAGCGGTGGTACGCAACAGCTTACGGCGGGAAAGTCCGGTATTTCGAGAGCCATCATATTCCTCCTTCACATCACCACATACGAGGTGAGAACATGTCACGCCATTTTCGCGATAATTTATCTTTTAGGCCTCAATTGCCTGAGAATTTAGATAGTTTTGCAGAGCCTCGATCGTCGGCGAAGGTCCGTCAAGCACGCCGTCAGCGGTTTGCCCAAGCCAGGTCTGCAAAGCACTAATCGTTTGAGGACCAATAATCCCATCGCCTTTCTCGAAGCCCAGCTTTTCACGCTGCAACCTAGCGATAGTACCTGAACCCTTCACCTGTTCATCGGAAACCCACTGCCAGCCTGAAGCCAGACCGGGGTTCTCCTCAGCACGTGATATTGGCTGAGAAGAAATAGTCCCCGAAGGATCCCCAAAAGGAAGAAGATCGCTCTGACCAAGAACCCCTTGCATAAGGACACTTTGGAGAAGTTCCGTCGTCTCCGTACCCCAGTAACCATCAACCTCAAGCGCATTCGCACTCGTCGCGGTTACCAAGGTCGAGCCGAAAGCAAGCATACCCGCAGCGGGCACACCAATGGCGGTAGTACGCAACAGCTTACGGCGGGAAAGTCCAGAATGTTCGTTCATCATTTTTATCCTCCTCACATATCTAGAAATTGCGGAGAAAAATCGGGTAACCGATGTATTTTCAGTATGTTGAATTAGTCATAGGTAACCACGATAAGCTCGGACTGAAGCTTCTTAATGGTTGGAGACTCTTCGCTCAATACCCCATCCTGAGGGAGGTGATAACGCGCCTGAAGCGCAGAGATAGTCTGCGAGCCCATGAGCCCATCCTGGGTCACTTTGAGCATGCCCTGAAGATTCTTGATAGTTTCTGAACCGGAGGCGGCATCATCAGAAACCCAATCCCAGCCACTCGTCAGCCCGGGGTTAGCACTCGCCTGAGATGCAGGCTGACTTGAGACGATGCCGTCTACCACTGCGAGTTTAGCGAGCCTCTGATACATACGTGTAGTTTCACTTCCCCAGTAACCATCAATGCCATAGCAGCGTTCGCAGCTGGCGCGGTCACGAGGGTCGAGCCAAAGGCGAGCATACCTGCAGCGGGTACGCCAATGGCGGTGGTACGCAAGAGCTTACGGCGGGAAAGTCCAGGATTTTCAGTCATACTATTCCTTCCTCAATCAAGGTTTACACATGGTTTGAAGCGATCTTGGCACCAGTCAAAAGCTCACAAGCCCCAATCTCACTTCCTCACACAACTTAGTTGCGAATTATTTGTTCAAAGAGACGGGCGGCGTCACGATCAGCATCTTCAACAGCCTGAACTGCCTGGTCTCGTTCTTGAGCCGCCGCTTCAGCCTTCTGCGCAGCATCACGCAGATCCTCGGCGGCAGAATCATTAATCGCGATGTTATCCTGGTCAAACTTATTTGCTAGATCTGTAGCTTCCCAGGCTTCTTGATGAAGCTTCTCAGATTCTGCCTGCATTGCGCCTGTCGAGTTATCAGCAATCGCTGCATTCGCCGCCGGAGCCGTCATAAAGCCAAGCGCTAACAAGGCGCCCACAATGGGAGCCACGAGCGAGGTTACGCGCATCAACTTACGGCGAGGACGATCAGATTTACGAAGTATCATTTTTTCTCCTAAATAGTTCCAATAAGGACTGTGCGCTATAAAAAACTGGTGAAAGAGCAACACCGGGTTTTAACCGACGTACTGGCTAATCTCGTTCTGCAAAGCCTTGATAGTCTCTGAAGGTCCATCCAAGCGACCATCTGCCGTGAGACCGTAGTGATTTTGTAAGGCTTTGATAGTGTTGGGACCAATCGTGCCGTCAGCTTCCACGCCGCCCAGCCAACGCTGCAGGTAATAGATGGTGAAGTCGTAGCCTTGCGCTCCCCCATCGGATTCCCACTGCCATCCGCTGCCCAGCCCAGGATTGGCAGACTGCTGCGATGCAGGCTGATATTTCACGACACCATCTTCATACCCGTACGTGGGCTGACCGAGTTCCTGCGCAAATATATTGAAGAAAAACTTTTGAAGCTGCGAGGTTGTCTCAGAACCCCAATAACCATCAGCCTCAAGCGACTGAGCAGCCGGGATGCTGACGATGCTGGACCCTAGCGCCAGAACGCCTGCGGCGGGAACGCCTACGGATGCGGTGCGCAGCAGACGACGACGCGAAATACCAGAATGTTCATTCGGCACATGGATGCCCTCCTTCGCATACTGTTTTCAGGCACAGAAGTTAGAAAAAGCCTTGTCGGGGCACGATTCTTATGTGGAAACATGCCCCGTCCAAGTACCGCGAGAACTTTTATCGATGCTCTTCAAACCATTTACGCGCTTCAGGATCAGGTTTACCTGATAATTTATCGAGCATGTCCTGCAACTTACGGATAACTTCTTCGTAGAGTTCTTTCAGCTTATTTTTAATGTCTTCGTATTTACGCTGCACGTCTTCGCCGACTCCCTCAACAAATCGGCCAAGCTCACCCAACTCACGGTTTAGCTCGTCTATTTCCCGACCGAGTTCCGGATCCTCGTAACTGCCCAGAGCAGAGAGCGTCTGCCGACCTATCAGACCATCCGCTGAGACTCCCAGCCAGTTCTGCATAGCGGTGATAGTTGCAGACCCGGAAGCATCACTATCCGAGACCCAGTCCCAACCGGATCCAAAAACAGCCAATTCTTCCTGTGCAGAGGCAGGCTGACTGCCGATCAGTCCCATCTGCTTCAAGACCTGCCCCAAGTGCCTGGTTTAGGAATTGCTGAAGCGCAACTGTCGTTCCTTCACCCCAGATGCCATCAACTTCAACAGCATTCGCGCTCGGTGCGGTCACAAGGGTCGAACCGAAGGCAAGCAGACCAGCAGCAGGAACGCCAATAGCGGTAGTACGCAACAGCTTACGGCGAGAAAGTCCAGGATTTTCGAGAGTCATCAGGAATGTACTCCTTTGCGTATATTTTTTCAGGTGCAGGAAGTTAAAAAGCCTCGATTGAGGGCGGAGCAACGGTATCAACCTCCGCCCCATCGAGTGCGATATCGACGTGTGCGTTGCTAATTAAATAATTTCTTTATCACATCATTCATATGGTCGTTGGTATGGTCGCTGACGTACTGGTTTATCTCGTTCTGCAGAGCCTGAATTGTAGGCGAAGGTCCGTCCAGTGTCCCGTCAACCGTCAAACCGTAGTGGGCCTGCAAAGCACTCACGGTCTCAGCACCAAATAATCCATCTGCGCTTACACCCAACCAGTTCTGCATCTCCACAATTGCTGGGGAACCAGATGCCTGAGAGTCCTCCACCCACTCCCAGCCACCAACGATGCCGGAGCAGGAAGGGGCAAAGCTTGAGGGCTGCGAGCTGATTACACCATCAGTCGTTAAACCGGAACCCCTGACAGCATTCATAAACTGCTGGAATCCTAATGATGTTCCCGAGCCCAGTAGCCGTCAACATCAACAGCATTTGCGCTCGGTGCGGTCACAAGGGTCGAGCCGAAAGCGAGTAGACCAGCGGCAGGTACACCAATGGCGGTAGTACGCAGCAGCTTACGGCGGGAAAGTCCGGTATTTTCGAGAGTCATGTTACTTATCTTCCTTTCACATGGTGGTTGGATACACGCACTCGCCACTGTAGAGCTACAAAAGCGAATTTTGAATGCGTACTATCTGTGAACGCCTCATAAAAGAAGGCGCGGGATTATGACATTTCCTCTTCCGGAGCGAGGATTTTATTTAGAGTGCCCAGAATTGCATTTGTAAGATACAACCAGCAACACATCTCAAAGTGATGTTTGGTCACCTCATATAATGCATTTACTGCGTAGCGCTTTCCTGAACGCCTCTGCCCCTACCGTAGAAGCCACACAGGCGAGTTTTCAACCCTTTAAGGCTGTTTTGCTGCATCACGCAAGACAGAAGTTCATGTATTTTATGCTCTATATCAGAGTGGTCATTGTTCAAAACTTTTAAATGTCATATTTCTTATTCGGGCATGTCACATAAAAATATAACGCCACGCTTCGTAAGTTTTTATAAACACTTCATGTTTTAAATATTTTTACTTAGGAATTTCAAGAAGGAAATCTCTATAACCACGCTTTAATCCCCGCGAGCAGATAGTATTGTGGCGAGCAGATAATCGATTGTTATCTGCTCGCCACAATACTATCTGCTCGCGCCTCATCAAACCTGACGCATAGGGACTTTAGGATCCGTGAAAACTAATTCTAGGCCTGTTCTTCTGCCGCTGATCAGATAGATAATCAACAACGATGAGAACTGCAATAGCAACGTCTTGAAAACGCTGGTCGTACACAGTGATCTGATATTTGTCGCGCATCTTAAACCTAGGCTTGTGAATAGCGGCGACGATACTTCCTTCAAGAACAATCTCAAAGTTACCTTCCCAGAAACTACCCCCGATCTGAAGCGGAGTCTGGTTGAGGTAGGCCTCTATGTTGAGCCCAGCGAGTTTAAACCGTTTGCGCATATACAGCTGGTCGCCGGTGGAAAAGCCAACATTGAAAACGGTACCGAGCCCAAGCTGCCGCTCTAGCGTGAACTGCACGCCGGTCTCAACGTTCGTCACATTCATGTTTTTGCCGAGAACCCGGTAGTTCTCATCAACCTGATATACCGTGTACCCGCCTTCGTCGGTGACGACATAGTGGTCGGTAATTTTGAAGATTTTCTGCGCCGCGTAAAGCTGCCGCATCATGCTCTCCTCTCTATGTGTTTCGGTGGTGTCGTTGGTAGCTCAACCATAGCACCGCGTATGCTCTCAACGACGACTTGTCTTCACCTTACGCGTGTACCCAAAAGGAATTTACGGAACGGGATTTTGGGCGTGGAATCGCCAAGTGCAGCCGAAGGCAAAGGGATTCTAGAGCGATTCATCAGGCACCCCTTCGGATACCTCATGCTGCTTTTGTTCTGAAGATTTGTCTGTCTTTTTAATACTATTTGTCGTGACAATAATCATTAAGATGCCCAAAATAACTTCGTAAAGGGCTACCATAACCCCCACTATTGCAAGAGAGCTCTCGGTAGATGAATATGACCTAAGAATCCGCTCTAGCATAAACGGCACATAGGTAACCTCGGAGATCGGGGCAACAATAAGGCCGTAAATATTGACACCTCGTATCCACCGAAACTTGACTGATTTCCTAAACCGCATAAACGCGACAACCTGCAAGATAACGTGAACTATATAGGGCAGTGCAATAATGATTAAAATAGTTATGATAGTCAGGGAAATATTATCAATCTCATGAATCAAACCGAAAATAAATCCACCGACAAGAAAAACCAGTATGATAAGCGCAGGAATAATAATTAGAATATTCTTGATAGCCTGTGCGATGAGAAGAGGCTCGCGGGTGTTGGGGTCTATATCAAACTGTTGTGATATGCGTTTATGAGGCTCTTCCTTTCCCTCAGCGCCCTGAGACCCCCGGGACGCCTGGGGATCCAAGGACATCTTACCGTCGGCACCTTCTAAGCCATACAGCTGTGTATATTTAGGCTCTTGTTGGGAATTCTCCGGATTATTCGATGCACTTTGCTTTTCCACGGGAGGCTGCGGATCATTGTTCTCGGAGGTTGAAAAATTCTTATCGGTGCTCATGGTGTTCGCCCTAATCTTGCTTTTGCGACTTGACGTTAACGTGCTGCCAAGGAATTTCTACAACCGGATCTTCATGATGCTTCTTCAAGGATTCTGATTCATCACCCAACTCGTGTACCCTTCCCTGAGAACCGTGTAGAGCATCGTCATATATTCGAGGTTTAGAGACAGTGACTCCCTTGTCCTGAAAATCATCCGGAGAGTTCCTCTTGATCACACTCATCGCAACGATCATGATGATGCTCATGATTGCTTCAAGAACGCAGGCACCTATAAACCACCATAATGGTCGAACATCGGCATTTGGAGCCGTCACCTCCATCACGAACCATGTATAAAAAGCACCAATAGGCGCAACAATCATCAGGCTATAAATGTTGCTTCCTAAAATCCAAGCGATCTGAGTTTCTTTCTCTGTCCGTGACCATGCCGCAGCCTGCAAAACAAAATACAAACCAAAAGGCAAGAAAAGGATTAGCCCTAGAGGATTAGAGAGTAATGGCAGTAACGGCACTACCAATATGAGCTCAAGAGCAGTCCTTATAATCTGCGCAGTTATAAGGCTAGGAGGAAACAAATTCTGCTTCTCAGCCGAATCCGTTTCAGGTTCTTTCTCTATCTCATGAACATCTTGAGCCTGGATATTTCCATGCTCAGGTTTTGGAAGGTTCTTATCAGTAGTCATGGCTTCACCCTAAGCTTATAGCCTGGGTATTCTGTGAAAGCTCCCTGAATATTCTCAAAAATAATACTTTTAATTTATCTAATAATAAAAAGGCTCTTTATTTACATAAAGCAAGATTTCTAACGCTTTATTAAAATAAAGAGCCTTTTTCTCACCCCGAGATATGCGTATTACTCAGGTGAACCTTCCGATGCCGATTTCGGAGAATCCGCACGTATACCTTCAGCGGCACCGTCTATGCCATACGTTTCTGCCGAGCCAGCATCCTCGGTGCCCGCATTCTTCTGTGACTTCTGCCCCTGCTCTCTGCGAACCTGAACCAGCGGAATCTGCCCGGTGCTGAGATCCTCAACCAATTCGTCAGTCAGAGTCGGGCCGTTCACCACCTGAGGCTGCGAAGCTGCCGCAGAATCAGCCTCCGAGGCGTCATTCGCCGCATCGTCAGGGTGCTCGGTGTAGAGGGGCACCGCATCCGTCGCCGGTTCAGCCTGCATAAGCACCCGACCCTTCTTGCGCTTGCGCCTAAAACGCTTCTTCTTACCCGGTTTGAGCTCATGAAGCTGCACGTCAAGCCCGGATGTGGCGGTTGCCCCCGCGCCCTTCGGCGGTTTACGTTCCAGGGTGTAGATAACGCGTGCAGGCTTCGGTTCCATGCCGATTTTGGCGCGCATCCAGTTAATGATGCGGTCCAGCCAGTTGTAGTCTGCGGTCGCCTCAACTACCTGGTGGTTACGCGGAATCATGCCCACCTCGCTGAGCACGCGCGGGTACTCATCAATCTCTTGAATACCCGCCATGTACATGTTCTCGCGGAACTGCTGCGCGAACTCGTGCTGCCCAATAAAGAGCAGGTCAGAGTAGGTTTTCGCGGTCAGTCGCTCGGTGTATGCCTGCACGGAATCGCGGCTGCCTCGCTTGGCGCCGTAGGTGTCCCAGAAATAGAAATACACGTTATTGGCGATAATCGCCGAACGAATCTTGTTTTGTAGGTACCAGAGCCCGCCAACGGCGAGAAGCCCAATAATGATAATGACGAGCGAGCCAACCGGAATTGAATAGTCCACATAATTACCACCGCTGCGGGTTACAAACATGCGGTACAGGTACGCCCCGAACGAGATCAGCACCGGAATACCCAAGAAAATGGTGGCTATCGGAATCCAAATAAATGCGAAAAGCCACAGAATAAGACGATAGTAAATAATGGAATCGCCAAACCCGATGGGGGTAGGCTTTACGGGAGAATGCGCGCGCTTCATCAGCAGGTTGAACAGGCGGTTATTCTCGATACCGACCTTACGCAGCTTCGATTCGAGTGACGCACGCTTGAGGAAAACCCGGTAATTTTCAAGGATCTCGCGCTGTTCGGCGGTAAGTTCATCCTCGGGCGGCAGGTCGCCAATGTCGATTCCCGCTTCCGCAAGCAATTTGCTCCACAGCTCTAAGCGGGCAAGTTCCGAGGGTTTGGCCTGGGTTTGTGATTGGTAGTTTTTATAGGAGATGAAAATGGTACTGGCGCCGATGGCGAGCGTGACCATAGGCGCCATCCAGTCTTTAATATCCACGTGGTTATCCTCCCGGCGCGCGGCGACTGTAGCGGCTGCCCTTGTGCACATCCTAGTAGCCTGGATGCGCGTATGCGGCGGCAAAGAACGCGTAAGCTGACGCGGCACCTACTCGCTGAAGCTGGTACTTCTACCGTAACATCTGAGCTTCTTCCTGCTGCGTTCATTTGGTTTCCATGTAAAATTTCCTTCCCTGAATTATGGGTCTTCTGCGGTCTTTCCGGCATCTACCTCCGCGATAAAAAGAGCCTTTATGTGAATAAAGAGTATTTTTACCGCTTTATTTACATAAAGGCTCTTTTTAGCACCGGAGTTTTTCTAGTGCTCTGCTTTCTCCAGTTCGGCGGGTGCCGAGCGGAGCATCCGGTAAGTGAAGACCGACAGCACCGCCAGAAGCACGGCGCTAAAGGTTGCGGTCACCAGCACGCCCGAATCGAACGCGGCATGCGCCGAATGCAGCAGCTCGGCACTTAGATCCGAGGGAAGCTGCCCGGCAACCGCGGTCGCGCCGCCGAGGGTTTCGCCCGCCGCATGGGCCGCATCCGCATTAAGACCGGCGGGAACCACCACCTGTACACGGTAAATTGCGGTCAGCATGCCACCGATCACCACGGTACCCAGCACGGTGCCGAACTCATAGGCGGTCTCAGAAATTGCCGACGCAGCACCCGCCTTATTCGCCGGAACGCTAGAAAGAATTAGGTCATTCGAGATGGTCTGAGCCGCACCCACGCTCAACCCTAAGAACATGAAGGAAAGCATGAGCAGAAGGTCGTTGCGCGAACCGAGGAACACCACAAACAGGTACCCGAGGGCACCCAAGGCAAGCCCCGAAGACACAATCACCGCCGGGTGGAACCGCGAAACGAGCTTAGCGGCATACAGGCCCGCAATAATGGTGCACGCCAGACCAGAATCAGGAACAGTCCAGCCTGCATGGGAGAGTACCCCGAAACCAGCTGCAAATGCTGCGAAACGAAGAAAAGGAACCCAACATCTACGAACATGGCGAACAGGTTCGCCAGAATCCCCCCGGTAAACACGGTGTTTTTGAAGAGACGAACATCGAGCATGGGGGTGGTTCCCGCACGCCCGCGGCGCAGTTGACGGCGCACGAAGAAGAACCCGAACACGGCGCCAATAAACGCGGTGCTGACTGCGAGCGCATCCACACCTGCCTCAGAAATATGGGTGAGACCGAAGGTTATGCCGATCATGGCGATCATAATCAGTAGGATGCTCACTATATCGAGCGGGCCGGGGTTTGGGTCTTTCGATTCGGGCACGGTCATGGGTGCGAGGGCAAGGAACGGTACGAGTACGGGTACCGCCATGAGGAACACCGACCCCCACCAGAAATGGCTCAGCAGGAGTCCGCCCACGATGGGGCCGAGCGCTGCACCGGCGGAGAAGCCAGCCGCCCACACGGCGATTGCGGTGCGGCGTTCTTTCGGGTCACGGAAGATGTTGCGAATGAGTGAGAGCGTGGCGGGCATGAGCATAGCGCCGAAGAACCCAAGTACGGCGCGGGCGATGACAAGCAGCAGAGCGGTGGGTGCGAAAGCGGCGAGTGCTGAGATAACCGCGAACCCTACGGATCCGATCAGCAGGATTTTACGCCGTCCGATGCGGTCCCCCAGGCTTCCCATAGGCACGAGCAGCCCGGCGAGCACGAGCGAGTATGCGTCTACGATCCAGAGTTGCTCACTGGAGGATGGTTCGAGGGCCTGCGCAATTGAGGGCACGGCGAATGCGAGCACGGTGTTATCGACCGAGACAAGCAGCACCGGCAGCATGAGCACGGTCAGGGCAATCCACCGTTTGATTTCTGATCGGGCGCGTGAATAGGCAGCGCCTCGGTGACGGGGTATGAGTTGTTCATCGTTGTGTTCACACGCATCTGGGAGTTTTCGGCACTTGCGGCAGATGCGCCGGGCGGCAAGTGCTCATAGCCCGCAGACGGGTTGCTATCAGAGGCTTGCTTCGGGTAGTAAGGATGCGCCGCACAGGCAACCACGGACACACTAACTATACCAACTAGACGGTAAAGTTTCTAATCCGTAGAATGGTGATTATGACTACCCCAGCCAGCGCATCCGAACCCCGTGCGACCCGCGCCAACAACTCGCGCGAGCAGATTCTAGACGCTTATGAACATCTGCTGGTACAGGCCGGTGAACGTGCCGCAACCCTTGATGCGGTCGCCGCCCAAGCGAAAGTTTCTAAGGGCGGGCTGCTCTATCATTTCGGCTCGAAAAAGGCACTCTTCCAAGCGCTTTTAGACCGCACCCGCACCTACGCAGACGAAGACCTTGAGAAGATGCGCGCCGCACCCGAGGGGGGCCAGCGCCTATTACATCAACACCTCAACCTTTCAGGGCACCCCATTCGATATATGCCTGGTTGCCCTCTC
>BNJT01001948.1_pt1 | contig 15927 bp, 14 predicted proteins | sample 8540491 | NCBI WGS metagenome assembly BNJT01 (sample SAMD00202455, study PRJDB9452) | human saliva metagenome | host: Homo sapiens
AGTTGTGTTGTGCGGGAGTTTTTCCTAGTCCGGGTGAGTATCGTTATGCTAATGTAAGTGATGGCGCTAACGTTCGTTGCCGTTCGGAAGCGCCGGTAACTGTACGATTCGGATAAGGACGTCTGGATATAGTCTAACCCATACGTACTTATCTATAACTCAAGGAGAAATATTATGAATAGCAGGAATTCAATAAAAAAAAATATCTGCAATTGGAGTGCTTGGCCGATACAATTATGATATTGACTTTACGAAAGGTGATACCAATATAAAGGCAATATACGCTGAGAATGGTTGTGGGAAGACAAATCTACTGAGGTTGGTTCACTGTATTATTTCCGGCAGTGTTAAAGAACTTCAAAAAATATTTTCAGTGCATTTTCAGAAAGTGGAGATTGAATTTTCTGAGGGAACGATTAGTTGCACCAATATTGGTTATAAAACTTTTAATATTGTCACTCTGGATAAAACGAAAAATAGAATTTTGAATGAGGATATTTCAATTGGTGATTTGAAAGATATTTCTAACTCTGAGTTAGGGAATGAAATTCAGGATAGGTATGAAAATATTGTTGCTAATATAAGTTATATTACCGGTGGACAGTCTACGTTTCTTGGAACAAATAGACTGAATGACACGGGAGAGTACTCAAGGTATGCCTCTAGGTTCCGAATGAAATCGGAAGGCATTAATGCAACAGACTTAGAGTATTCATTATCTGGGTCAATTATCGAATCTGTTCTGTATGAGCTAAGCAATTCTCTTGTTCGAAATGTTCAAAGGGCAACAACTGTATCAAGGGGTGGTAGAGGTGTATATTATCAAATTGTAAAAGATATTATTAATGATAATGTATCAAGCCGTATGAACGACCCACAGAGGGCAAAGGAAGTAATCCTGGATAAAATAAGGGAAATTGATGACAAAAAGGGGCTAGTGGAAGAGTATAAATTAATTAATTTTGAAGAATTTAACTCAATTAAAAGAATTTTTAAATCTCAAGAGATAAATATTCACCGAGTGGTAAGTTTGCAGCCTGTTTTGATTCCATATCTGGACAGCCTTAAGGAGCGAATTGCAGATTTAGAGTCTGCTGCAACTCTAATTGAGTCTTTCATCGCATCCATTAACAAGATGTTCAGGGATAAGAAAATTGAATATAGCCTGCAGGATGGTTTTAATATTTATTGGAACAGTTCTTTGCGCTACAAAGATATTGAGTCTGACCCTATGGAGAGGGTGCGATGGAGGCGCTTAAAGAAGTCTATGCTTATTTATCCTGCTCGGCTGTCTAGTGGAGAGAAGCATCTATTGCTTCTTCTCTCTAAGGTGATTATATCTTCTACAAAAGGTGATTCGCTGTTGATTATCGATGAACCGGAAATATCTTTCGGTATAGCCTGGCAACGCCTGTTTATGAAATATGTCCAAGAGTGTGTTGGGGAATCTGATTTGAAAATTATTATAGCCACTCATTCCCCTATGATCTTGGAGAATTTTTATGATCATGATATTTATGTCCCCAAAAAATCCGCCCATGAAATTTATGAAAATAATTTTTTCCCTAGGGTACTTTGGTATGACTCAAAATAGGGCATATAGTTTAAATGAAAGTGAAGAAATTAAAAGCCATAACTTGATGGTGCGAACTCGAGATTCTGAGTCGCAGGATATTTTCACAATTTATGTAGAAGGTTCAAGTGATGAGGTTTTTTACAAAAGGTGGCTGGAAAAATCTGGTCTGGATAAAAAACTGTCTATATTGGTTTTAGATGTAGAAAAAGCAAAAAATATTTCTTTAGAGGGTAGTGGTAATTGCGGTAGGATAATAGGGGGAGCAGAAAAATATAGTTATGATGATCGAAAGTTGTTTATAGCTGATAGGGATTTAAAGGAAGAATCTGAGGTTCAGGAATTTGCCCATTTGGAGACGCTTTTCTTTACTGAATTCCCAGCAATCGAAAGCTATTCTCTAGTGGAGTCCGTCCTTAAAGAATTAAATTATCGAAGATTCGATGGTGACTCTAAATGCATAGAAGACTACTATCCTTACATAGGGAAAATTGTTAGATTTTTATATTTAGTCAGGTGTAAATTTTCTAAAAAAATGGAAATTTATAGAGATTTTCGAGGTGTTTTACTGAGAGCTATAGAATCTGAAATTGATCAAAAATATTCACCTTCCGAGGGGTATGAGCGTATTTTGGAAGTAATTCGCAAAAATGCGTCGGATGATATATTAAACTCTGAAATATTAGAAGACATATTTTCACCTCCAGATATTAGAAGGCATGCCTATGGTCATGATATTGCCCCAGTTCTCCGAAATTTTATTCGAACTCAAATCTCTGATTTCAATCATAGTGATAAGTATATTGAATTGGCACTAACGAATATTTACATTGATTTAGGTCTATATGGAAAGATAGATTATTTAAAGAAATTCAAGAATATATGGAAAGGAAGATTTGTAATACAGTAGGCATAAGGTAACCACCAGAAATTCTATAAAATGTTACGAAGGGACCCGGCGTGCCATCCATTTAGATAGCCCGCCGGGTCCTCCTTATGAATTTGTGACATTAAGGCAGTTGGCTCTGTTTTCATCAGACTTAGCGCCAGACTGCTAATATGGTAGTAAGGCGAACGTCCATAGTCATTCAGAAAATGGGTAGCTGGATGGTCCTGAAAATGATGTCTCACTGTTGATTATTGAGGGAGCACGAGCGTATGAAGTCGAATAAGTATGTTCCTGTTGGGATGCTGTTCTTGATCCTGGCAATTATCTTGAATGTAGTGTCAAATGTCAGCGACATGGTGCTTGGAATTCTCTACGGCATCTCGATAGCAGTATTGATTATTGGACTATCTAATAGTCGAAAATAGGTGCTGCAACTGAGAAAAGGGGGCTGGGGGTCTTCCCGGTTTGGCCGCTCAGCTGGGAGTAGCTGCATGGAGCTGCCGAGGTGAATTATAAGCAACCAAGGAGGTATATTATGAAAAGTATTAGTTTTCAGAGCATCGGTGCTTTTATCCTCGTATTTTCTCTTTCCTGTCTGTTCTTGACAGTGATTCAGGGAATGGGAAATCTTTGTTCACCAAACGTTCTTATGATTTCCTTAGGTATGGGTTTGGTATCGGCTACCATGTACTTCTTTGCATTCAGGAATCATGACTAGTCAACCGTGCTATCTTAAAACATCTTAGAGGTAGGGCTATTGTCAGCCCTACCTCTTTTTTTGTGTGTCTGTGCCATATGGGGCTCTTCATAATTGAGGGTGTAGTTGGGGTCTGAATCCTCCTGTTTCAAGGAGTGCTCGGGTGATGTAGTGGGTGAGGTTTCGGAATCCGAGGGCGGAGCCGCGTAGGTGTTCGAGGCGGCCGTTGATCGCTTCGGTAGGGCCATTGGAGGTGTGGGGGTGGTCGAAGTAGGCGAGGATGTCCCCGGCTCGGCGTTTGAGCGTTCTGCCCAGCGTGTCACGACAAATGCCCTGGCACCCGCAGCGTCGACACCACCGGTCCGCACCAGTAATACGGCATGCCAACACTGCATGGTCTGCCTCAATGCGCTGGCCCGTCACTTCTAGGCCCAGGTCATACAGGCGCGTGAACGCGCTCAGGTTAGGGCGATCAAAGGTAGTATTGGACATGTCGAAATCTTTCGGATGGACGGTGTAGCAATCTCCATCATCGGAAGACCTCGACCCCTACCCGGCCACGACACGCCCAACGCCGCCCACAACACCTACACCCTCAAATGCGAAGAGCCCAGAAACTGCGTGCATGCTTTGAGGCACGCACTCTACCTGTGAATTTAAAAAATTTATGCAAGCTACAGCTTGCTACGCAACCAATTTAACGAAACTTTTTTCTAGGATCTTTAAACGTTCCTATAAATTTTAAGTCATTATAAAGTTTTTCTGGATCATCGGGTTTAAAAGTAGCGTTTGCATAATAATACAAAGAATTCCCTTCATTCACACCTTTTTCTTTAGATGCTCTTATAATTTCTTCTGTGGCTTTTTTCGAATGCGTACCAATTTCTTCAGCTAAAATTTCAATTGGAACAATCTCTCCGTTTATGGTACGAAAAGCTACAAAAAAGTCTGAATCAATAAATGAAACCCCAAAATCTGCAAATGCTGGACATTGAGAATCTGAATCTTCCATTCCTTCAGTGTATTTATTAAATTCATCTAACGTCTTATTTGATGTTCCTATCCATACAGAAATCATATTTTTTGTATCTGAATCAATCATTTTAATCGTCCTTTCTCAATTATCGAAAATGGCTCTTCGCATTTGAGGGTGTAGGTGTTGTGGGCGGCGTTGGGCGTGTCGTGGCCGGGTAGGGGTCGAGGTCTTCCGATGATGGAGATTGCTACACCGTCCATCCGAAAGATTTCGACATGTCCAATACTACCTTTGATCGCCCTAACCTGAGCGCGTTCACGCGCCTGTATGACCTGGGCCTAGAAGTGACGGGCCAGCGCATTGAGGCAGACCATGCAGTGTTGGCATGCCGTATTACTGGTGCGGACCGGTGGTGTCGACGCTGCGGGTGCCAGGGCATTTGTCGTGACACGCTGGGCAGAACGCTCAAACGCCGAGCCGGGGACATCCTCGCCTACTTCGACCACCCCCACACCTCCAATGACCCTACCGAAGCGATCAACGGCCGCCTCGAACACCTACGCGGCTCCGCCCTCGGATTCCGAAACCTCACCCACTACATCACCCGAGCACTCCTTGAAACAGGAGGATTCAGACCCCAACTACACCCTCAATTATGAAGAGCCTCTTATCCCACCTATGCGATTCATCATCTGGAAACTGCAATTACTAATATCTATGTTGATATGAAACTGTACGAAGATGATCAGCTCTTTAGGTCAATACTAGAATATATAAACTTCTACGCGATGGTGAATTCGTCTATATGATATTTATGAGAAGAATTGACACGACTATTTATTAGGTTTGCAGAATGTAAAAAGGGACCCGGCGGACTATCACATAAGATAGCCCGCCGGGTCCCTTCTTTATACCGCTATGCGCTCAACCTGTTAGCGGGTGGTGCGTTCCAGCAGCTGCAGCACGTTCTGGTAGGTGTGGCTGGTCGCCTCCGTCATGCCCTGCTCACAGGTGCGGTTAGCCGAAATGTATGCGGCGAACTGCTTCTGCTCGCTCAGCTCAGAAGCCTCAGCCTCCGTAGCGCTCGCAGTCAGCTCCGGGTGCAGCATACCGCGGTCACCCGCGTAACCACAGCAACCCCAGTGCTTCGGCACGTACACGTCGTCACTCATCGCGTTCGCAATCTTCTCAAACGCAGGCTGAGTGCCCAGGTGAGTCATGGAGCAGGTCGGGTGCAGAGCAACCGACGGCAGGGGAGCGGACACGCTCAGCTTATCCAGCATGTTGTCTGCGGCGAACTGAACCGCATCGTACATGCGCAGACGCGAGAAGTCCGGCTCACCCGGCTTCAGGCCGTTCACGATCTTGTGCTCAAGTGCCTTAATAACCTTCTCGCGCATCACCTCAAGGCCCTCAGTACAGGACGAAGCGTCACATACGACCGGCAGGCGGCCACCGTCAGTAGCCTCCCACAGGGACTTCAGCACGCGGTCGCTCATGATCGAGTAGCCGTCAGTGAAGCCCTTCGACTTCCACGGGGTGGAGCAGCACATCTCACCAATATTGTCGGGGATGCGGTACTTCACGCCGGTACGCTCGCACAGGCGGATGAACGCCTGGGTTGCGTTGATCGGGTCGTGCTTGCCGTCGCCGTCTACGCCGCCGAACATGGAGTTCACGCAGGCGGGGAAGAACACAATCTCGGCGGTTGCGTCCTTGTGCGGCTTACGTGCCGGGCCGCCGACGGGCAGGTCCTTCTTGTAGGAGGGAACCATGTCGTCGCCCATGACCTTGCGGGCAATGTTGGTGGTGCCGTGCACCACGGGGAACGGCAGCTTCTTCGCCACGGTCAGGGCCTTGCCGGCGACCTTGTCCATGATGCCCCACTGCTGTGCGGCGACCTTCCAGCCGGTAGCGGCCAGCTTGTCCTGGTTCTCGGAACGCAGGCGGCGAATCAGGTCACCGGTGTTGATGTTCACGGGGCAGCGGGTCTGGCACATGCCGTCCACAGCACAGGTCTCAATGCCGTTGTACTCGTACTCCTTGCGCAGACGCTCGGCGAGCTCGTGGTCGCCGTTCAGCTCGGCGGCGGCAATTTCACGGCGCATCACGATGCGCTGGCGCGGGGTCAAAGTCAGGTTGCGGGAGGGGCAGACCGGCTCACAGTAGCCGCACTCCACACAGCGGTCGACTTCTTCCTCAACGGTTTCGGCGACCTTCAGGTCGGTCACGTAGTCGGTGTCCGGCTCGGCAATCAGCACGCCGGGGTTCATGAAGCCCTTCGGGTCAATCAGGCGCTTAATCTGGCGCATCACGTCGAAGAGTTCCTCACCGAACTGGCGGCTCACGAACGGCGCCATGATGCGGCCGGTACCGTGCTCAGCCTTCAGCGAGCCGTCAGCGGCAAGAATCAGCTGAACCATTTCTTCGGTGAACTCGCGGTAGCGGTCCAGCTGCTTCGGGTCGCGGAACTGCTCGTTCAGCATGAAGTGGATGTTACCGTCCTTCGCGTGGCCGAAGATCACGGAATCCTTGTAGCCGTGCGAATCGAACAGCTTGGTCAGGTCGCTACAGGTGTTGCCCAGAACCTCGACGGGCACAACCACGTCTTCGAGCAGTGCGTTGGTGCCGGAACGGCGGTTACCCGCCACGGTGGTGTACAGGCCACGGCGGGCAGCCCACAGTGCGTTACGCTCAGACAGCTTGCTGGTCATCGACACCGGCGACGCCACGGGCAGGCTCTTAAACATGGGTGCCGCAGCGGCAGCCAGGTCGTTCAGCTCCTGCTCGGAGTTGCCCTGGAACTCAACCAGCAGAGCGGCGTGGTCCTTCACGTCAATGGCGGCGAGCGCCTCCGCAGCCTGGCCGGTACGCTGAGCCACGCGGATGCTGGTGGCGTCCATCAGCTCGACGGTGGCCAGCTTGTTGGCAACCAGCTCGGGTACGGAGCGTGCAGCATCAATCAGGTTGTCGAACACGAGCAGGCCGGTGGAAATGTTCTTCAGAATCGGCAGGGTGCGGTAGGTAGCCGAAGCAACAAAACCGAGGGTACCTTCCGAACCAATCAGCAGGTGCTGCAGAATGTCCACGGGGGTTTCAAAGTCGACCAGGGAGTTCAGGCCGTAACCCATGGTGTTCTTCATGGAGTACTGCTGGCGAATCTTCGCCATGGATTCGGGGTTCTCAAGCACGCGCTTGCGCAGGCGCAGCAGGCCCTCGTGGAGTTCAGGTTCGAGGGAGCGCAGCTTCTGGTCGGCGTCCGGCTCGGCGGTGTCGATGATGGTGCCGCTGGGCAGCACTAACACCATGGAGTCGAGGGTGTTGTACGTGTTGTACTTGGTGCCCGAAGACATGCCGGAGGAGTTGTTCGCGACCACGCCACCGATGGTACATGCGGACCATGATGCCGGGTCGGGGCCGAGCTTGTAGCCGTAGGGTGCCAGGTAGTTGTTGACCATCATGATGGTCGCGCCGGGCTGCACGCGCACCTTCTTGCCGTCTTCAAGGACCTCAATCTTCTTGAAGTGGCGGCGGGTGTCGACCATCAGGCCGTCGCCGCTGGATTGGCCGGAGAGGGAGGTGCCGCCGGAGCGGAAGGTGAGCGGCAGGCCGAGGTCGCCGGCTGCGCGGAAGATGTTTGCGACGTCTTCGGCGGAGTCGGGGCGGACCAGGCCGGCGGGCACGAGCAGGTAGTGGGATGCGTCGTGGGAGATTGCCAGGCGCTCGAGTTCGGAGACGCTGGATTCGACGGCTTCTGCGCGCGCATCGGAGAGTAGACGCTTGAGGGTGTCCTCGTAGGGGGACTTGAGTGCTTCGGACGTGTTTGACACGACGGTCATGATCTTGCTTCCTTACTGGTGAAGGGTGTGAATGCTGTCCTTATCCCAGTATCTGCTCTTGAACACCGTCTTTTCCTGTTAGCTATGGCTAAGCTTGGCGACTACTTGTCACCATAAAGGGGGTGGGTTATACACCGTGCTGATGCGCGTTTTTGCCGCGTATTTGCTGGTTTTCCGGGGGAATACGCCCGGGCTTGCGGAGGCGCACCCACCACACGCAGAACGCCGCGGTTGCTCTTAGGCGCGGCCGCCGAGGGCCGTAACATTCCAGCGGCTAACCAAAAAGGCGGCTAACCCAAAAGAAAGCGTGGGGTAGAAAGCTACATGCTTTCCACCCCACGCTTGTGTAACGTTTAGGCTTCGTCGAAGAAGTCCTCGTCAATCCTCTTGATGGTGTAGGTTCGTTCCACCTGCACGCCGATACCATACTTCACCATAAGACGGGCCAGCTGATCACCATCCACCAGGACCACTGAGGTGCTGCCGCTGAGCTTCTTGGCGAAATCTCGAGCATCGGTGGTGAAAGAGCTCGAGGTGATGAAAACACCTTGTGTGCCCTCTGCATGTACCGCACCGACAAACTCCTGGATAGCCGGTCGGCCTACGGTGTTCTTTTCACCGTATCGCTTGGCCTGAACGTAAATCTTTGACAGGCCTAGTGCGTCTTGGTCGATAACTCCATCGATACCGCCATCGCGGGATGCCTGAGTGACAATACCACGCTCTTCGGCACCGCCGTATCCCATGGCAAGCAGAACATCTATCACCAGTTGTTCAAAAGCATTAGGAGAGATGGAACGTACGCGCTCCAAAATATCGTGCACGAGCGCGGACTCCAGCTGAGCGATACTCTCATCAATGAGCTCTTGGGGAGTGTTCTCATCTACGTTCGTCGGTTCGGATGTGCTGTGGGCTACATTAGGTGCGTTATTCTTCGCACCGCTCTTAGACAGCTGAGCCGGGGTTTCCGAGGCGGAATTCGACTTAACGCTGCGAACAATCTCCGCGACAATCTCAGAAGGGAGACCTTGAGGATACTGAGCGGTAAGCTTCTTGCCCTCGTATGAAATCTTCTGACGGCCGCGGCCCGGCGATTCGACGGCCCCCCACTGCTTGAGGTAGGTGAGACCCCAGCTAATGCGGTCCACGTACACGAGGCGTCGACCGTTCGACATGAGCTCCTTCATCTGGTCAGGAGAGAGAGCGGAACGTTTGGCAACGGCGGCATAGATTTCCTTATTACTGCGCTCGCGGCCGTCGGCCAGGTAGTTCAGAATAGCCGGAATGAACTCGTAGAACTTGGGCACTACAACCTGAATATGGTTGGGTGACTGAGCGGTCATAGGTATCTCCATTGATCGATAACGGCAGGTAGTCCGTTCTTAATATACCTCTGTTACAAAAGATAATCGTTGTAGGGAGAACCTGTTTTCCCTTGTGTAGGATTTATTGGTACTACGTCGAACTGTTAGGCACGCCCGCCAAGGGCCGTAACATTCCAGTTGGCAGTACTATCAGAAGTCACCACACCACAGAACAGGGGAGACCCCGCCGAAGCGCGCACCCCCAAATCCTCCACAAACACGCGGCCACCCGCAGGCACACTACGCTCCTTACGATCCACACCCGCACAATACACCGTCATCTTCGCATCCGAACGGTTCTCCACCGCAACCGAACCGCTGCCCGATTTCGACACAGTATCGTGCACAAAACCGCGACTGCCCTGCATCTGAATCTCACCAACCTCCGCGCTCTGACTCGTCAGCGGCACACCATCAGGCGCCACAAACTCGCCCGAAGAATCCGCGCCCGCCGTACGAACCGACACCATCCACTCAGCATCATCAGTCAACTGCGACGTCGAAGCCGTCACACGCGCCGAACTATACGGCACACTCACCGTACCGGCAGACTTAGCGGAACCAGAAGGACCGGAACTAGACGGGCTCGGCGCCGATGCGCTCGCCGTATTACGAACCCACACGCCCGCACCCTCACCCGAACCGCCAGCAACCACCTCAACCTGAGTACCCGAACCGTCCGAAACCGAAACCTTCATCGTGCCCTCCGGCTCACCGCGACGCTCAAACTCCACATACGAATAGGAGGCGGGCGCCGCCGGGCCCTCAAAAACCGCCTCCTCAACGGGGCCGCGACCCGTAAACAGGCGGAAACCTTCAGAATCCTGAAGCACCGGCGCCGTCGCATGGCTCGCCGCAGTCGGCGTAGACGAAGCCTCAGCAGACGCAGAAGGGGAGGAGTTTAGGGTGGCGCATCCGCCCAGGGCAGTGGCGAGCGCACCGGAGAGGCAAAGGCTCGCGCCCAGCTGACGGAAGCTCAGCTGACGGGAACCCGGCTGGCGGAAGTTCGGCTGGCGGAAGAAGAAAGCGGTGGTGCGTGAAGGCATGAGGCACTCCGATGTGCGGGGCGGCAACGTTGCGGGGCAGTAACACTGCGGGGCAGTAATACAGCTGGATAGCGCAACCGACGTGATAGGTACACCACATATTGTGTCAGGTTAAATGCCCGCAGTGCAAAGACCGTGGCGCGGCGTAAAGACCGCCCCTAAAGGTCACAGTGCAACGAAATAGAAACGCAAACGCAACAGCGCGGAGTATCATTCACACTATGGATAAGGCGGCACAGAACCAGGCAAATAACGCGGCAGAGAGCAGTACAGCACCCAATACGTCAGGCTCAGCATCGGAGGCGGACAATCCGGCGGGTGCGTCCGTGCGCCCTGAAACTGCCGCATCTGAAGGCGCTGCGCAGAATATCACCCAGTCAGATAGTGCTCAGTCGGAGAACGACAAGCCGGAGAGTGCCAAGCAGGGGAGTACCGCCGCAGAAGCTAGCCCGGCAGTAACTAGTGCAGCAACTAGTCCCGCAGAGTCCAGCCCCGCCGCATCTACCCCCGCGGGGGCAACCGCCTGCACGTTGATGCCATGCGCCTGGACAGCAGCCGTGCGGTCTACTCCACCGACCTGGACCCCGACGACGACTACGAAGAGGTCGTCGAAGAGTACGCCACCACCGACGCGCCGGACGGTACGCACCGCGAGGAGCGTCGCATCACCCGCACCACGCATCACCCGCACGGCAAGGGCGACCAGAAAGCTGGCACCCAGAAGGCAGGCACCCAGGGTAACCCTGATAGTGCCGCCGAGATTATTGACGCGGGCGAACCTGAAACGCACACCACGACCATCCGCACGGTCACCCGCACCGTCACGGACCCGCCGCGTCGCGCCCCGCGCACCCGCCTGTTCCGCACGCTCAGCAAGTACCGCGGCGAGAAGAACCTGGCGGCGTGGGAGGAACGCTCCTCCCGACCCATGTTCGTGGCGTCCGTACTGTACCTGCTCGCGTTTGCCGCGCCCATCATGAGCACGCGCATCCAGGAGCCGTACGACGGGTACCTCAACATCCTTCAGCTGATTCTGTGGGGCCTATTCGCCGCCGACTACTGCATTCGCCTGTACCTGGCGCCACGGCGACTCTACTTCATCACGCATAACCTGATGAACCTGGCGATTGTGCTGCTGCCCGCGTGGCGTATTGTCAGCTTCCTCGCCATGATTCACCTGACCACCAACCGCCAATATAAGAGGCTCTCCGAGCTGGCGGTGAAGCTCTTCGGATACACCGCGATCTTCATCATCATGTTCGCCCTGGCGATTTATTCGGTGGAGTCCTCCGAGCCGGGCGCGATGATCCGTGACCTGCCCACCGCCTACTGGTGGACGTTCACGACCCTCGCCACGGTCGGTTACGGCGACGTCTACCCGATCACCGGTATCGGCAGGGTTATCGCAGTGGTCGTCATGCTGTACGGCGTGGGTATGGTCGCGGTCGCGACCGGTGCGCTCGCCAGCTGGATTATCGAAAAGATTGGTGGCAGGGAGGAGCAGGAGTACCCCGCAACCAAGGCTGACGTGGACGATCTTCGCCAGGAAATTTCTGAGCTGCGTGCCCTGCTGGCTCGTGAGTATGCGCGCCGTGAAGCCCGCGACTATACGTTGCGTGAGGTCGTGGATGAAGACGGTGTGCACCCGGTTCCTTCGGAGGCGGAGGCGGCACGCCATACTGGTTTCGGTACCGCTGGGTTTAGCGCTACAGGTTTTGCCGCACCGAGCGCTTCTGCAGATGCTCCGAACGCCGCACCTACTGAGGAATCCGCCGAGTCTTCGACCTCTCATGAGGTCGCTGTGCGCGAGCAGGAGCCGGTCGCCCTGCTGGAGGAGACCCGCCAGACCTTCACGATTATTCGCGAGAAGTTCTCGCTGCGTTCCCGCAAATAATAGGAGCCTGCGAACAGTAGCTGGGCTGCGGTAGCGCAGATAGCAGCGCAGATATGACAGTTTGGTTGAGGCTCGGCACTCAAACCCACACCGCATACCCGTTATGGCGGTGGGTTTGGGTGCCGAGCCCACGCGAAGGCAAGACGAAGGCAAGAAAATTGCCGCCCGCGCCACCGTGCGGGATATTTTGCCTTGTCGAGGCAAAATTAGCCCGCGGAGTGCAAATCGGGGCTCGTGTGCGTGAAAAACCCCTCAACTTAAGGTCTAATGTGACCAAACTATCATTTTAAAAATGATCGCTACTGGTGAAACTCCTAGCCAGAGCCTATAAACTATCTACCGTGCCGGTTATCGAACGCCCTGTAGCCTCAATGCGCTACGGGGTGTCGTCGTATCCCCACCTCACTCACGGGGAGGCACCACTCAACTCACAAACTCACTCAAACACATACTCTGTTAGGACACGTTCGTGGCACCTAAGTCAACTCTGAGCGCGCTCGCTCTACTCAGCGCGCTCACCCTCACCGCGTGCGCATCCGCACCGAATAACGCCTCTGCAAGTGCGGTTGTTGACCCCGCAGCTTTGAAACCGTCGAGCCTAGTGCCGTTCCCGCCCCCGGTGACGACAGCACCGGAATCAAGGCGGCGGTTAATGTCTCGCATGACTCGTCGATTCACCCGACCGCGACCCAGCCCACCGAGACCCCCGCGCCAGCGGGTGCCGGTAGCTATACGCCGGATGCTCAGGAACAGACCGCCTTCACCGCGGCGCCCATGCCTTCCTCGGCAGCCGTTGCGCGCTCGCAGAAAATCATGGACGGCACCTGGGTTCAGCAGGATTCCACCAACCTTGAGAACTACATGGACGCCGTCATTCACGACGGCATTATCGAGGTCACCTACCACCTGAACCACGAAGAGCTGGCAACCCCCTTCTGGGCTGGCACTTTCGAGGCGAAGACCGGCAACTTCAGCTACATTTCGCACGTGGACCACGCGAAGCTGAGCCACGCACCGTACGCCTCCGATAAGGAAACCAAGGAATTCGTCATGGAGGACGGCGTGCTGAGCTTCCCCATGACCTTTGAGGGTGCCACCCGCATCATTCACCTGGAAAAGCAGCACAGCTAAGCGCGCTGCCGGGGGAGTTATCTCATATCTGGCACGCATGACGGACGGGGCGTTCCCGTTGCCGCGTGCGGGCTATAGAATGGGACTATGAGCGAGAACACGACCCCCGAGCATGGCACCGCAGCCTCGGTGCAGGATTCCTTCGAGCTGCCCGGCGCACCGGACCAGTTCCAGCGCCTGTGGACCCCTCACCGTACCGCCTACGTGAGCGGCGGCCAGAAGGACTACACCGAGAAGACCTGCCCCTTCTGCACCGCGCCCAGCCGCAGTGACGAGGAGTCGCTGATTGTGCACCGCGGCGAGCATGCCTTCGTGATTCTCAACCTCTACCCGTATAACCCCGGGCACCTGCTGGTCTGCCCGTATCGCCACATCCCGTTCTATGATGATGCGACCGAGGCAGAAACCATGGAGATTGCGCAGCTGACGCAGCTCGCCATGAAGGTTCTGCGCGAGGTGTCGCATAATGACGGCTTCAACATTGGCATTAATCAGGGCAAGGTGGGCGGCGCGGGCATTGCTGATCACTGCATCAGCACATTCTGCCGCGCTGGAGTGGAGATACGAACTTCCTGCCGATTATTGCTCAGACGAAGACCATGTCTCGCACGCTGGATGATATGCGCTCTGCGATTGCGGAGGGGTTTGCTCGCCTCAGCTAGATGGCGTGGCTCATCCGTCAGATAGTCTGGGTGGCTTGGTGATTTTGAAATTTTGCACTAATTGCTTCAATTTGCCAGCTAGTGCATAGAAATTCTGCGTCATAAATGCGCAGATTGGGCAGTCGATGCGTATTTGAATGATGTTATGTCCATTGGATATGGCAAAGTTTTAAATGCAGCGACGCTGCGGGGAAGCTTCCGGCTTCCAGAAACACCGCATAGCTCACCGAAAAATAGCGGTCACCGATCGCTTTCGGACTTGGCAGGGTAAGCGCCCTGCCTCAACCACAGAGGTCAGCGCCTCAGCTGAGAACCCACCCCGTCGTGCGTGAACGCACGGCAACACTGCGGGGGTGCGGATCAGCGTGAAGGACGCTGGCCTCTTTTTGCATTTCGAGGGCGCTGCTTTTGCCCCTCGGGGATGTTGCGCCAGGATGCGCCGCCGAAGACGTGATACCCGGATGCGCCGCGCCCCGCGAGAAAGAACCCACGAGAAAGAATTCGCCAGACCCGCTAGAGTGGAATGCTATGGACTACCCCAACCTGATTGAGACTGCTTTCGACGAGATGCCTGCCGCGCCCACTGTAGCTACTGTGCCCGCCGCTGGTAATGGTGCCGCTGGTGATTCTGCAGGCGCGCCGCAGCTACTCATCTGGAGGCAGATCCGCTGGTCCAACCGCCGCCCGCTCATTGAGGTGGAACCGGTCGTGCCCGGCGGGGTCGCTGAAGGAGCTCATAACCGGGCATCTCAAGCGGCGGGGGGAGAGCGCCCCCAACCAGGAAAACAGCCCTGCGCAGCGTGGCGTTCCGAGCGGGGTTCGCATCCAGATTCCGTTGACTCCCGGCGCCTACCTGGGGTTGCGCATTCCGCGCGATAGCGAGGGGGAACTCTACCGTTACTGCGCCGGCTACACCACCGGCACGAGCAATGACGCCGCCCCCGAATCCGCGGGAATCCGCCGCGTACCCTGCCCCGAGGGCACCCGCATCCAGCGTGGCCAGCAGTGCCCGCGCTGCACCGCCCGCGACGAATTTACCGCCCTGCACAGCGCGCACCTGTACCCCGGAACGCTCACCGAATCCATGCGCGCCTACGCCATGCTGGAGCATCGCCTCTATATCGCGACCTTCCCCGACGGCACGCACAAGGTCGGCACGAGCTCCCTACATTCGACCCCGCGCCGCCTGGATGAGCAGGCGGTCGCCACCGCCACCTACATTGCGCTCGCACCCGACGGGCTTGCCATTCGCCGCGCCGAAGACGCCGTGACCGCCCTCGCGAAGATTCCGCAGGTCAAGCAGGTGGCGAGCAAGTACCGCGCCTGGACGAACCCGCTGCCCGGCACGCAGCTTCGTGTTGCCCATCAGGAGGCGGTTGCCCGCGCCCGCGAAGCGCTCGCCGAACTGGCGCGCACCGACCCGGAGGTGCCGCTCACCGTCCTGGATGAGCCGTGGATTCCATCGCTCGCCATGAACCGCCCGTACGCGGCTCTGCGTGCGCAATCGCCCGAACCGCTGGCGCCGTGTGACCCCGGCCTGGGTGATTCCGGCACTGAGAGCGGGGCGGCTGGCTTCTTCTGCACGGGTGCGGCGGGTCAGTTTTTGAGCGCCCACACCGGCGATGCTGATGCGGCGTTTCTGGTGAATACTGCCGCGTGGCGGAACGTGCTGGTGGAGCCGGCGCAGGAGTTCACGCGGGTGAGGGTGCAGGGTTCTCTGTTCTAAGCGGGCTCACTGTTCTAATACCCCCGGCGCTTCGCCCCTAGCCGAAGCCCCACACCAAACCCCCGCACCCCCTGCACCAAAACCCCAGTAACCCCGCCCTGTCTGGCATGAGCGAACGAGCCCGGTGGAC
>BNJT01002770.1_pt1 | contig 15878 bp, 20 predicted proteins | sample 8540491 | NCBI WGS metagenome assembly BNJT01 (sample SAMD00202455, study PRJDB9452) | human saliva metagenome | host: Homo sapiens
ATGTTGACAACAAAGACCTCGCCGGATTCTAACAGGCACCCAACTCACCGTCGCATTAACTCGGCACACCGTAAAGTATTCTTCATCTGTAATCACGGCGCCACGAGATTTCGACCAACGCGGTTCTGAACAGATTTTACCAATGCTCGGCGCGGTTTGAATCCACCCGGCCCGATTTCTGCCACCGATACGCCTCAAAAGTTTGTATGCTCCACCAATCCCCGCTTCGCCATCACCACTCAGTCATTGAAAAGCACAGAATTAAAAACCAAACACGCACCAAGATGTCGTCGCTTTCGAAGTTTATATAAGTTTAAAAGTGCGGGTATGAATTTCAGAACCCTGCTTTTCAGAATTAAATTGTGCCTTATTTCGACGCATCGGTTAAACTGTTCGATGATATCCGCCATCATGAATACGTAAACAATCAAGAAATCCTTTGGCATTGACGTGACGGAACTGACTACTCACCTGCTGTCTGCAGATAACTCCAAAGACTAGAGGTTGAAACTTTGATCTTTATCGAAAACGACGATGTTTTTCATCGGATACTGCTTGTTTTTCTTGTGGGCGTTCATTGAGGATTCGGTACCAGACAACGCGTAACAATAATCATCACCATGCAACTGCACCAACATGATCCATGAGCGATTAACTGATCATTGTTAATTTGATGTTTTACCTTGCTTTGGTGCGAACCATTTCAAACGCACCCAATTTTTCCAACAGTTTAATCCATCTGAATATGCTATCCGGCACCAAAATGGGAAGATCGTCTACCATCGCCATTTGCAAAATAACGGAGGCTAAATTGCGCAGAATTTAGGATCAGTAAATTCTGACGAGAATTAAACCTTCCAACAACATAAATACAACCTTCGCTCACACGACCAAACGACCTTACGCTGATCGTGAAGCCTGTGAAATGGGTCAATCGGTAACCGTTGTACTTTGGTGCGATAGCTATAACGGAAATGCGCGCAGTACCTGTAATAATTCACATATTTAATGCCCGCACGGTGAGCGAGGTTTCCGCCAATGTTGGTCGCTAACACAATGCGATTTAAGCCACTCGGATGGCAATTTTATTTTGTTCTTGCATGGTTAGCAAAGAGCGTAGAATTTCCGTGTTTTAGATTTTGTTTTAAGCTTCGGCGGTATCGCGAATTTCACGCTCACCATTCATAAAGATCAAACATCGCTCGACCTTCCGCTTGCAGTTCATCCACTGCGTTGAGAATGCCTTGTAGTTGATCTTGATCGTCTTCTTCCACCTACGGATGTTCCACCCCTCAACAGGGGAGAGAAGCCCCGCCTCGAGACTCAATGATTTCAGATGATTATTGAAATGTTTGGAAAAACGTTCCACATCAATGGTCGCAGAAGTGATGATGAGTTTTGAAATCAATGACGACGTGGTGTTGTCGACAATTGAGAATAAAATCAAGCACCAGGCTTCGTCTTGTGGGGCTTCGCATCGATAATCAAACGAATATTGATTGAGAAACGATCGTTTTAACTTCCGCTAAAAGCGATCCCGTCGTGTCATCAATTTGATTTGCGTATCATCACCGATTTGATCGTTAAATGAACCTTATAACCAACTAAACCGCCAAGTTCTGTTTCCAGTTCTTCTGCAATACGTGCAGCCACCGAACGAGCAGCAATACGGCGTGGTTGAGTATGACCCGAACCATACCCAGATTATCAAACCTAATTCAAACCATACTGGCAATTGCGGTTTTACCGAACCGGTCCCCACACTACTGGAGACCCTGATGCTCAGAAAGCAGTTTAATTTCGAAGCTGCAGGGTTGGCTAACGGGCAAACTCTCTGAAAAAATGATGATTTTGAACTGCACCCTTTACGATTCTTTCACACGTAATTGAAAGCCTGTTCAATCTGCAGCTGATTCAGCGGCAACAGCTGTTGAGCCTCTTGGCTTTTAATTTTTCCGAAGCTAATATGGGCATAAGCGACGTTGATCCACCCACATGATGTCAGCTTAATTGAGAAAAGAGATTACAGTAAAGGGCTTAATGCGTGTTTTACCGATTCCGTTTTTCATAGCGATTTACTTTTGAAACTTCCGTAAGCTGTTAATCCATCCGATTAAAATAAAAGTCTGCCAATAGGCGTGTAATCCAGCACTATTGTATTGCTTGCTCCGAAAGCGAAAGGTATAAACTCACCAAATGAATATCCAAATTAACCAAGAAGCTATGAACGGGCGAATTTGTTTGTCACGTAAAGCAGATAATGCAATGCGTACCGCAATAGTATGGAACATTTGATATTTTAACCCCGTATCAATCCACAGATAATGCTTTTGCTTTAACAATACATGGTTTTAAGCCTATGAGCGCAAATGCGCCTAATGCGTGACATGCAAGAAACCGCTTAAAGCAGCAAGAGTAAGGTATTTAAGTTTTCATTTAAATTTTCCCTATGCGAAGCTAATATACCTGCAGCAACAGCAACAACGGAATCAATCAAAATGCACCAATAATTGTGCCGATAAGCAAACCGGTGACTAAAATCGGCGAAATTGCCCATTAAAGGTATTACCCGCCGGCAAGCCATGCCATGTTAACACCAACGCACGGTGCCATTTTCAACCAAGAAACTGATAAATCAGGTAACGAATTTCCTGAAACTAAGGGGCTTAAAACACCAATAGTTAAAACAATGATACCAATTTAACGCCATATTTTTCGAGCAAAGGAATGTGTGAAGATAAAAAGTTTGCCGCATGATAAGTAATACGGCAGCAGAAAATGGTAATTGCGCTGTTATGTGAATGAGTAATCCAGAGAATAATTAAATCACCAGCAATAGCAAGGACTGCGCTTTGAATCGTACTGCCACTTGAAAAGTGTGAGAAATTCTTTATGAGCATTCTATCACAGCACGTTATGGAATGACTGTACACGCCACGAATAGAAAATCAGCCGAGCCAACAAAATGTTAATAGTTTTCATTTATTTTTGTTTTTTTTTGTTTATCATACTGCTGGTTTTTATTGAAAATCTGCATTGTTACTGAGGCATCGCAAAGGAAGTCAGTATGATTTCAATGAAAGCGTTAGTTCATATCTTATATTAAAAGCAGTTATGAAACCAACGTTAAAACAACTGCATTAGCGATGTGTATTGTGACCAAGTTTGACTGCTTGTAAATCTACTTCAAATTCTGGAGAGCCTGTCCAACACCAGTTCAACCAGAAGCAGCTAAAGGCAATCAAAGCAGAAGCAGCAGCTGTGCTAGCCAGCAGCTGTGCCAAGAAGCAGCTAAAGCAGAAGCTACAGCTAAAGAAGAAGCAGCCAGCTAAGAAGCAGCCAGCTAAGAGCCAGCCAGCCAGCTGAAATGAAGCCAGCCAGCCATAGCCAGCCAGCCAGGTGCCAGCCAGCTGTTAGCCAGCATTGAAATAAAACAGACAGCCAGCAGCCAAATGAAATAGCCAGAATATTAGCCATAGCCGCAATTAAAGAGGAAGCAGCCAGCACAGCCAAAGCAGGCTCAGCCAAAGCACAGCCAAAGGAAAATGTCAGCCAGCCAGCCAGAAGCGGCCAGCTAAGAAGAAGCCAGCTAAAGCAGAAATGAAGCCAGCCAAAGCAGTTGTTAAATAGCTACCAGCCAGAAGCCAGCCATAGCCAGCCAGCCATAGCTAAGCCAAAGCCAGCACAGCCAAAGCCAGCCAGCCAGCCAGCCAAAGCAGAAGCGGAGAAGAAGGCTGGCAGTCAAACCAGCGGTAATCTCTATTACTACTGAACCTTAAAAGCTGCTTAATCTACCTGTAGTAGCTGGAAAATCTCGGTAAGCGATTTAGTTAAATGCAACTTATAACGGTGCATTTGCAAAAGTTGCTTTAGTAACTCTGACGAGGAACGCCACACGAACGACGACAGGTGAAGACGGTGATGTTACACTTAATGTTCAAAAAATTTTCCGATAAATTTAAAATGTCGGGAACTATCGATAGTACAAACCAGGTAGAGAGCATGCTGGGGAGAAAGATTACAGAAAATAAAGGAATAATGGTCATGTGTAGATTTTGGGGATGAGGCTTCAGGTAGTTATCTCTGCTACTATTTCCAAAAGATGGTAGCGACATAGTTGATTTTTTCGTGAACTATATTTTGATCCAGATTTGGTACATCCAAACCGTTGCAGGCAAAAGATGGTGAAATAAAATATCTTTTGACTATGAAGCCTTTTGATGCAACGTCCGCACCTAAATAATTGTTATAAAATATTTGGCGGATTTTTGTCCGCCAGTTTTTCAACTTATTATTTGTCATAAATATTTATTTAAAGTTACTCATTTTATGAAAAATACGGTTTCTTTTACACTTTTCCCTGCTCTTTAAGTTTTTAGCAGAAACAACGGCGTACTAGATATCTTCGTCAAACACCAATTAGAAACCGAACTTGAACCACAAATTAATGTCGCCAAACTTGTGAAAGAAATCGCGAACATTTTACCGCCCTTAGGCACGAGCAAGTCGAGACAAATTCAAATTACCCTTGAGGCAGCTTAAAGCACCCCGCTGTAACCCACGATTATTAGTTGCCGTGCGTACGCACGCAACTCCAGAAATGGATATTTGCTGGGAAATTTACCGCACTTTTTCCAAATCGTGACCCGATTATGGAACGCTTTGCGGAAGAGAAAATTGGCTGCGATAACGGAAAAATCTATACTGTAGCCGCTGATAAACATTTGCGAAATAGCTCAAATCCAAATTTAAACTCTGTACATGAATTGCAACTGGCTGTCGCTTTATTCAATCAAAAACAAGACGGTGCTGCTAGAGACCACTCTGAAAAGCACAAACCGCCAGAGGATTTACGCGTTAAGCGTTTAATGGATGCTTATTTAGAGGCTTTACAAAGAACGTGATAGCGCTGGAATGTGGACTCTAAGGTAGCGTGATACTAATGCTCATCACTGTCGGTGCGAGGGTAAAACGGTCGCATTAAAATAATGGTGGCACTTTTAATACGTTCCGAATCGATGATGCCACAAACAGCACACGGTTTGGCGTATTCACTCGATAGCTCGAGAGATTTATTTATGGAGCTCTAATTACCTCACGGTGGGCAATGAGTTTGGGGAAAAGAGCTACGGGATAATCATGCAAATTTGATGATATTTCCAACCGCACTTTTGTTGGCTATGCGGCATAAAACCGCAAAGCAAAAATTTCCGTATTAAACCTTTTTATGAAAAACGTTGCATGGCGGCGAAAAGTTACTCGGTCTAATGGGGCAAGGGTGGAATTCTTCGCTGGTTAGTCCAAACTGGCAACTTTTTACGGCGGGAGAGTTTTCAAAACAACGTTATTTAGATAGTACATCACAAAACGGTAATAACAAACTGATTTCCGCAACCTTACCGTGGGTAAGAACACCGAAAACAGTTTTTCTACCTCGGTTCTGATTTTATGGCAGAAAAGAACGAAGGTTCGTCAATATGAAGTTCAGACAGTAAAGCTTAGCGTGTTTGGGTTGGGGGCAAGAATGGAGTTGAGGGCATTTCCTCCGCCTCGGCTTTCTATCCATAATGAAAACGTGAGATTTCAAAGATATTGCCAAAACTTTGGTAATCTCAATTTGTTTTCTTTTTGGAAAACGTCGAGAAGATAAAATTTTACGGCATAAATTTATCCCTATGGAAACGCGACTGCAGCAGGTCGAATTACACCAAAACCCGCTTTAAGCTGGCGTAAACAAGATAGCGATATCCCAGAAATGTGTGTTCTTACACAGAAGAATGTGAATATGTTGTTTGAAAAGAAGACATTCTGAGTTAATTAATTGAACTTAGGTTTATCCATTTTCTTAAAGTGAGCATAATATGAGATATGCTCCACTTTTATTTAAAAGGAAACTGAGTTAGAATGCAATTATATTCCATTTCCATCATTAGAGCTATTAATGTCCCCATCTTGCCGATTCAGATCTGATTAAAACCGTAATTTTGCTTGCGTCGAGCGTGACTATTGTACCGTTATTTAAACGCCTAGGGCTTGGTAGTGTGCTAGGGTATGGTGGCGGGTTGTATGATTGGTCCTTCAGTGTTCGGTGTTATTCAGAACCGGCTTCAGTCGTGCATTTGGCTGAATTGGGTCGTCGTGATGTTCTTGTTCATTATTGGCTTGAAAATGCACCCTGAACGGCTTTGGTCTATGAGCAATTTTTGGTCAGGGGCTTGTTGCAAGTTGGGGTGTGTGGTGTATTGCTTACTTTTTGCGGGGATTTATTTACTCGATTTACCGAAAAGAAGTTGCGTTTATAGCGGCATGGGATTTACACTTTCTTCAACCGCCATTGTGATGCAAACTCTAGAAGAACGTTGCATTACCAGCACATCTAAAAGGTCAGCGAATTATTTCGACTTTTAATTTTTGAAGATATTGCTATTGTGCCAGTTGATGGCATCAGTGGCGTTTCTTGCGCCTCATTCTGGAAGAAAAGCACTCATACCGATTGGATGTCAATCGGCATCGCATAGGGGCAGTAATCGGCTTGATTATTTGCGGGTAAATGGTTAATGAATCCGTTATTCCGATTAATTTCTAGCGCACTATATTCGCGAGATGATGACAGCAGCTACTTTTATTAGTTGTACTTGGCGCGGCATTAGCATGGAAATAGGTGTGGGTCTTTCAATGGCAGTAGGGAGCATTTGTAGCAGGGTTATGCTGTCAGAATCTTCGTTTCCGCCATCAATTAGAAGCGGATATCGAGCCATTTCGAGGTCTATTGCTTGGCTCTGTTTTATGGGCGTGGGTATGTCATTGGATTTGAGCTTAGTGTTTAATCACTGGTTATTACTACTCGGAATTGTATTCCTTTATATTATTGGCAAAGGACTTTCTGTGTATGTCGTTGCTCGAATCACTCGCTTAGAACATAGAGAGGCAGTGGGAAGAATGTCACTCTTGGCGCACGGTGGTGAATTTGCTTTCGTGCTTTTTCTCTGCCGCAACAACAGCAGGCGTAATGAGCAACCATGAAAACGCACTTTACTGCCGCAGTAATTATTTCCATGTTGTTTTCTCCGTTATTACACAAATTACTCGTAAATTAGCGCAATCTGGAGAGAAAAATCAACGAATCAACCAGATACGAGCGATCTGTCCCTATTGATGATTTAGAAGATAATGTGCATTGTAATTGGTTTTGGGCGTTTTCAGCCGAGATCGTATGTCAAACATTATTAATCCGTGGCATCAGCGTTTCGAGTGATTGATCGTAATATAGAAAATATCTCGTGCTGCGGCAAAATTTGGTTTTAAAGTCTATTATGGTGATGGTATTCGTTTGGATGTACTTTACGCCGCGGGAATTGAAAAAGCTAAATGTGTCGTTATTGGTATTAATGATACAGATCGCATTGAAACGATTGTGAGCCAACTTAAAGGGGCTTATCCAAACCTGCCGATTTTAACCCGCACTTATGATAGAAAAACGACCGTGAGCCTAATTAAGCAAGATGTGGATTTTATTGTACGTGAAACTTTTGAATCCGCCATTGCTCTTAGCCAAGCAACATTAATGAAACTTGGTATTGATAAGATTGAGGCTGATGAAGTTATTAAAGAAGTTAGAGCATTAGATCAAGAACGTCTAAACGAGGAAGTTCTGCATGGTTTTTCTAATGAAATCTTGATACTGGACATAAAACCATTCATTAAACCTCATGTCGATGCTCAAGCGCTAAATGATGAAACAGCAGGAATATTGATTGAGGAATCTGTAGAAAGCGTCAAATAATAATTCTTAAAATGATTTCAATACATTTCAACTACAAAAGGAAAGCAAATTGCTTCCTTTTGTTTTGAGTTCGTTTGAATTAAAAACGGGATATCGTCATCAAATCCATCCATTGGTGGCTCAGCCTGTGGTGCAGCTTGTTGTGGCGCTGGGACGAGATGATTGATAACTACCACCATTGTTAGTTTGACGAGCTTGGTAAGAGGGTTGTGGTGCAGCTCCCATATCACTAGGGGTAGCCACCAGCGTTTTGATTACGAGCACCAAGCATTTGCATTACATCACCTTGAATTTCTGTGGTGTAACGATCTTGACCATTTTGATCTTGCCATTTACGGGTACGTAAACGACCTTCCACATATACTTGGGAGCCTTTACGCAAATATTCACCACAAATCTCCGCTTGACGACGATAGAATACAATGCGGTGCCATTCCGTTACTTCACGGCGCTCGCCAGTATTGCGATCGTTCCAGCTTTCACTCGTTGCTACGCTAATATTTGCTACGGCATCGCCATTCGGCATGGTACGAATTTCAGGATCATTGCCTAGATGACCCACAATAATGACTTTGTTAACTCCAGCCATAAAAACCCTCATTTTTATCTAAAAAGTGCGGTTATTTTGCCTGAAATTTTTCAAAAGGATCTATATATTTTTAACTGGATATTTGCACAGATATTAAAATATGCGATAATGATCGCAGAATTTAAAACTTATTTCATTCTTTTGAGCTATTTTTATGGAAAATATCGATATTCGCGGGGCGCGAACCCATAACCTGAAAAATATTAATTTAACTATTCCACCAATAAACTTGTGGTGATCACTGGGCTTTCAGGTTCAGGAAAATCTTCTTTAGCGTTTGATACACTTTATGCGGAAGGGCAGCGACGCTATGTTGAATCTCTTTCAGCATATGCACGTCAGTTTTTATCTTTAATGGAAAAAGCCTGATGTGGATTCTATTGAGGACTCTCCCTGCAATTTCGATTGAACAAAAATCTACTTCACACAATCCACGTTCTACGGTGGGAACAATTACGGAAATTTACGATTATTTACGTTTATGTGTTGCCCGAGTAGGTGAACCGCGTTGTCCAGATCATGATGTCCCATTAACTGCACAAACGATTAGTCGAAAATGGTGGATAAAGTATTAAGTTTGCCAGAAGACAGCAAGATGATGTTACTTGCGCCAGTTGTCAAAAATCGAAAAGGTGAACACGTTAAGATTTTAGAAAATATTGCTGCGCAAGGTTATATTCGGGCGCGTATTGATGGCGAAATTTGCGATTTATCTGATCACCAAAATTAGAGTTACAGAAAAACATACTATTGAAGTGGTGGTTTGATCGCTTTAAAGTGCGGTCAGAGTTTAGCTAACACGTTTAGCTGAGTCTTTTGAAAACCGCATTAGAGCTTTCAAAAGTGGCACTGCGATTGTGGCGAGATATGGATAATCCAGCGGAAGAATTAGTTTTTCGGCAAATTTTGCTTGTCCGCATTGTGGTTATTCTGTGCCAGAATTAGAGCCTCGTTTGTTTTCCTTTAATAATCCTGCAGGTGCTTGTCCAACTTGTGATGGCTTTGGGTGTGCAACAATATTTTTGATGAAGATCATGTGGTGCAAAATCCAACGATTTCTCTTGCAGGCGGTGCAGTGAAAGGCTGGGATCGCCGTAATTTTCTATTATTATCAAATGCTCACCTCATTGGCAGAAATATTATAATTTTTGATGTTGAAGCCCCCTATGAATCTTTTGCCAAAGAAAAATTCAACACATCATTATGCATGGTTCAGGTAAAAGAGGAAATTGAATTCCAATATATGAATGATCGTGGCGATGTGGTTATTCATCAAGCATCCTTTTTGAAGGTATTTTGAATAATATGGCTCGCCGATATAAAGAAACGGAATCAATGTCGGTGCGAGAAGAAATTAGCGAAAAAGTATTAGCAATCGACCTTGTGCAGACTGTGGCGGATCTCGTTTACGTCCAGAAGCGCGTAATGTGTATATCGGAAAAACGAATTTACCGATGATCGCGGAAAAAAGTATTGGTGAAACGCTAGAATTTTTCACCACACTTTCTTTAACCGGTCAAAAAGCGCAAATTGCGGAAAAAATTCTTAAAGAAATCCGTGAGCGTTTGCAGTTCTTAGTCAATGTAGGTTTGAATTATCTTTCTCTTTCTCGTTCTGCTGAAAACTCTTTCAGGTGGTGAAGCTACAACGTATTCGCCTTGCTAGCCAAAATTGGTGCTGGGAGCTTGTTGGTGTGATGTACGTATTAGATGAACCTTCTATTGGCTTGCACCAACGTGATAATGAACGCTTACTTAACACATTAATTCATCTGCGTAATCTTGGTAATACGGTAATTGTCGTGGAACACGATGAAGACGCGATTCGTGCAGCTGACCATATTATTGATATCGGCCCTGGTGCTGGCGTGCATGGCGGGCAGGGTTATTGCACAAGGAAACGCTGATGAAATTATGCTGAATCAAATTCCATCACAGGAAAAATTCTTATCGGGCGCAGATAAAATCGACATTCCTAAAAACGCACCGCACTTGATAAGAAAAATGGCTCAAACTTAAAAGGGGCATCAGGCAATAATTTAAAAATGTAAATTTAGATATTCCCGTTGGCTTGTTTACTTGCGTAACTGGTGTATCAGGCTCAGGAAAATCAACACTCATTAATGATACTTTATTTCCACTTGCGCAAAATGCATTAAATCGAGCCGAAAAGACGGATTATGCACCTTATCAGTCTATCGAGGGATTAGAGCATTTCGATAAAGTTATTGATATTAACCAAAGCCCGATTGGACGCACGCCACGTTCAAATCCAGCTACTTATACAGGCTTATTTACCCCGATTCGTGAACTTTTTGCAGGGCGTGCCAGAGGCGCGTGCGCGTAGTTATAATCAGGACGTTTTAGCTTTAACGTACGAGGTGGACGCTGTGAAGCCTGTCAGGGCGATGGTGTACTCAAAGTTGAAATGCACTTTTTACCCGATGTTTATGTCCCTTGCGACCAATGTAAAGGTAAACGCTATAATCGTGAAACCTTAGAAATTCGTTACAAAGGCAAAACGATTCATCAAGTTTTAGATATGACGGTAGAAGAGGCTCGCGAGTTTTTTGATGCGATTCCAATGATTGCAAGAAAATTACAAACCTTGATGGATGTGGGATTATCCTATATTCGATTAGGTCAATCTTCTACAACTCTTTCAGGTGGTGAAGCGCAGCGCGTTAAGCTAGCGACTGAGCTTTCAAAACGTGATACGGGTAAAACCTGTATATTCTAGATGAACCGACTACTGGTTTTGCATTTCGCTGACATTAAGCAATTACTTGAAGTATTGCACCGATTACGTGATCAAGGAAATACTATTGTCGTCATTGAACACAATCTTGATGTGATTAAAACGGCAGACTGGATTGTCGATCTTGGTCCTGAAGGGGGAAGCGGTGGCGGACAAATTATTGCTACTGGCACGCCTGAAGAAGTCGCTAAAGTCGAAGGATCTCATACGGCCAGATTCCTTAAACCAATTTTGGAAAAACGTTAAAATTACCGCACTTTTAGTATAAAAAGTCGTAAAAATGACAATTAGGATTTAGTTTCATGTTAATAGATTTTTTGATTTAACATTGGGAACTTTATTTAATTAAACGTATCTAAGTAGCGCCTCAGATTGGGGCTTAATTAAGAGGATTTAATAATGAACTTTACTAAAGTTTTACCGGCAATTGCTGCCGCTGTTGTATTATCTGCATGTGCAAAAAGAAGCGCCAGTAATGGAAAAAGCATCGACTCAAATGGCTGCTCAAAACTGCGTCAACTATTACTGACAAAACAGTAGTTTATTCTTGCAATAAAAAAACTGTGACTGCCGTGTATCAATTTGAAAACCAAGAGCCAGTTGCGGCAATGGTTAGTTTAGGTAACAAAAATTATTGCGAAAGATTTTGCTCGTGATAAATCACAAAAACGATTTTACAAGTTTCACTTCTGGTGACTATGTTTGGAATGTAGATAGTGGTTTAACTTTGAGATAAATTTGATTCTGTTGTGCCTGTAAATTTAATTCAAAAAGGCAAAACTAGCGATAAGATCATCATTAAAAATTGTGATGTAAACGCAAAAAGCAACTAAAAAGCAAATTTATAATTTATCAAAATGGCTAGCGTAATTGCTAGCCATTTTTATCTTAAACAGTTCTTAACTTGCATCACCTCAATAGATAAATAAAAACTTTAACTATGAATAGAAGATAAGATTTTTATTTTTCTTGAGATCATCCCCGATTCAAACTAGACTTACCGCCTATTTTTATTTAACCTAAACTTTAATTATGCGTGTTTCAGATTTTTAATTTCGATTTACCTGACGAACTTATTGCTCGCTATCCAAAAGAGGATAGAGCATCTTGCCGTTTATTACATTTGAATCGGGGAAAATGGCGCGGTAATTGACCGCACTTTTTCAGATGTATTGGATTTAATTGATGAAGGTGATTTATTGATTTTCAATAATACTCGCGTTATTCCTGCAAGAATGTTTGGACGTAAAAGCTAGCGGTGGGAAAAATTGAAGTTTTAGTTGAACGCATGTTAGATGAGCATCGTTTCTTAGCGCATATTCGTTCATCAAAATCACCAAAGAAGGGGCTGAATTATTTTTAGGTGAAGATAAATTAGGCGAAAATAATGGAATTAAAGCGGTAATGACAGCGCGTCATGGTTCATTATTTGAAGTGGAATTAAGTGATAAATCAACCGCCCTTTTAGATGTGTTGCAAGCCATTGGGCATATGCCATTGCCGCCTTATATTGACCGTCCCGATGAAGAAGCCGATCAAGAATGTTATCAAACCGTTTACAGTAAAGTCCCAGGTGCTGTAGCAGCACCAACAGCAGGCTTACATTTTGATGATCCTTTGCTTGAGAAACTTAAAGCGAAAGGCGTGAATTTTGAGTTTGTTACATTACACGTAGGCGCGGGCACATTTCAGCCATGTTCGTGTCGAAAAATATTGAAGATCATGTGATGCATGCAGAATACGTAGAAGTTTCTCAAGAAGTTTGCAATGCGATTATTGCAACAAAGAAAGCGGGTAAACAGTGATTGCAATAGGGAACCACTTCTGTTCGTTCTATTGAAAGTGCGGCGCTTTCTGCGGAAGAGTGGCAATCCAGATTTAATTGAGCCTTATTTTTCTAGAGTACCTCTATTTTATTTATCCTGGTAAAAATTCCGAGTGGTGGATTGTTTAATTACTAATTTCCACCTACCTGAAAGCACATTGATAATGTTAGTTTCAGCTTTTGCTGGTTATAAAAATACAATGAATGCGCTATAAACATGCAGTGCAAGAGAAAAATATCGTTTCTTTAGTTATGGCGATGCGATGTTTATTAATAACCCTAATGTTCAAAGATTAGAATGAGCCGTTTGACTTGTAAGTACACAGAACCTACAATAAACAAGGTCGTACTTCAGTTATTGTTTTGTAGCGTTAAGTACGAAATATCTAAACTCTTTTTGAGGCAGATTATTTTTAAATCGCGTCTGTTTAATGAGTTTTATCAAATTTTGCCTGTCTGTTATAACAGGCTTTTTATTTAAAAAATCTTCGAACTGTTTATTCGTTGGAGCAAAAATGAAGTATGAATTAGATAAAACAAGCGGCAATGCTCGTCGTGGTCGCTTGCTATTTGAACGTCCACAAGGCACGTTCAGCGTAGAAACCCCAGCATTTATGCCAGTGGAGTACTTATGGCACGGTAAAGGCATGACACCAGAAGAAGTGCGTGCGACAGGTGCAGAAATTTTGTAGCTAATACCTTCCATTTGTGGCTTCGATCGGGGTCGAAGTGATGCGTAAACACGGTGAGTTTGCACGACTTTATGCAATGGCATCGCCCGATTTTTGACTGACAGTGGTGGTTTCCAAGTATTTAGTTTAGGTAAATTACGTAAAATCACCGAAGAAGGCGTGAAATTCCAAAAATCCAATTAACGGTGAGACGCATTTTCCTTTCGCCTGAAAAATCCATGGAAATTCAATATGATTTAGGTTCTGACATCGTGATGATTTTCGATGAATGTACGCCTTATCCTGCGACTTTTGATTATGCGAAAAATCCATGGAAAATGTCTCTTCGTTGGGCAAAACGCAGCCGCGATCGCTTTGATGAATTAGGCAATAAAAATGCGTATTTCGGTATTATTCAAGGCGGCGTATTTGAAGAATTACGCAAAGTATCAGTAGAAGGCTTAGTCAATATTGGCTTTGACGGTTATGCGGTGGGCGGTTTAGCGGTAGGCGAACCAAAAGAAGACATGCACCGTATTTTAGAATACATTTGTCCACAAATTCCGGCTGATAAACCGCGCTATTTAATGGGCGTGGGTAAACCAGAAGATTTAGTGGAAGGTGTGCGTCGTGGTATTGATATGTTTGACTGCGTAATGCCAACTCGTAACGCACGTAATGGTCATTTATTTGTGACTGATGGTATTGTTAAAATCCGTAATGCAAAATATCGCGATGATACCAGTCCATTGGATCCAGAATGTGATTGCTACACCTGTAAAAACTACACCAAAGCGTATTTATATCATTTAGATAAATGCGGTGAAATTTTAGGTGCACGCTTAAATACCATTCACAATTTACGCTATTATCAACGTTTAATGGCGGAAATTCGTCAAGCTATTGAAGACGATCGTTTTGATGATTTTTGTGGTGGAATTCTATTCTCGCATGGGCAAACCAGTTCCACCATTACAATTAGCGGATAAATCATAATTGATGAAAGTGCGGTAGAAAAATGAAATGTTTTTGACCGCACTTTTTAATCAAAAGACACCTTATGCAAATTCTTGAACCTCAACAATTCGCCACATGGAATGAACCTATTGAAATGCTTTATGCCTGTCATAGTAAGGTAAAACGTTTTTGTCGCCAGTTAAGCATTTTGCCTGATTATCTAGAAAAACATGGCTATACTCAGGCTGTCATTAAATGATGTTGAGCAGATTTTAACTTATTTCAATCGTGCCGCTACATCATGAGGATGAAGAATTAGATCCTCAATTAGTCAAAAGTCGCTCCGCAAGCACGAAAAGCTCCATTGATGAATTAGAAAAACAGCACGAATATTTGCATGAAAATTGGAACGCATTATCTGCTCAGTTAGAAGAGCTTATTTCTGAACAACGTCAAAATATTGATGAACATTTAATTGAACGCTTTGTTCAAAGGTTATGAGCGTCATATTGCGTTAGAAGAACCGTTATTTGAAATGGGGCGTGAATGCTTAAGTGCGGATATTTTGAGCTGAAATGGGCAAGAGCATGAGTGCTCGTCGTCAAATTAAAGAATGAAATATCAGCTCAATTTAACCGCACTTCGGTGTCCAATTCCTCTTTTAAGTGCCAGCCTTAAAAATTTGGATAAAAATGATGAGCTAATGTTGATCTTAAACCTTGAAAGTGCGGTGGAAAAATTTTTCTATTTTTGCAGAGGAAAATTCTGTTTGCTGGTCAAGCAATATTGCGCTTCGGAAAAAGAATTTATCGTTATCTTGATAAAATTAGTACCTGCATAACCTAGGATATTGGGTGTGGTTCACCTTTCCCAATGAGCCAATTTATGGTATTTTTAAGCGCAATTTTTTAACTTAAATTAACAAAGGAAAACATACAATGGAAGCACAAAACCCGATGTCCACGTTATTTATTTTCTCGTGATGGTTTAATACTTTTATGATTTATCGCCCGCAAGCTAAACGCAATAAAGAGACACAAAAATTGATGTCTAGACTTGCAAAAAGGTACTGAAGTTTTAACTGCTGGTGGTTTTAATCGGCAAAAGGTACTAAAGTAACCGAAGGTAGTGATATAGCATCGTGATTGCGTTAAACGACACGACAGAAATTACGATTAATCGTAACTACATTGTGAGCGTTCTTCCTAAAAAGGTTCATTAAAATCACTTTCAAAGAGTAACGTTAAATTATCCAGAGCCACGATTTGTGGCTCTGTGCGTTAGAAAAATACTCCA
>BNJT01002735.1_pt1 | contig 15800 bp, 11 predicted proteins | sample 8540491 | NCBI WGS metagenome assembly BNJT01 (sample SAMD00202455, study PRJDB9452) | human saliva metagenome | host: Homo sapiens
GCCTGTCACGCCCCATATTCATTGAGGTTTAACATATGGCTAAGATTCTCTTTATTTTTTCTTCCATAACAGTTTTGTTGTTTTGTCTTTAAAATCAGTTGTTTATAGATTACTAATTTACAAAGGAAATTCTACAAACTGTTGTTTTTCAATCTATTTATTGGGGTGGGAAACTTTAGTAATATTATTTATTTCAGGTTATAGTTGGGTTATTCTTCCACCAAGAAGATTCTACTTTGAAGGCGATGTTCAGAGAAAGCTTTCATGCCCACAGTCATCAAATAGTCGCCCGAGAAAGTGCCCACTTCGATGTCTTTGCCGTCGTAGCGGTTAATTTCTTTCACCTTATACATCTTGTTTGCCTGCAATCCTTGTAGTTTTAGGCGGGTAGACTCAGCGGTGCTATATCGTGGGAAGATGTCGAATGCAAACACCACAGCACGCTTTTGTGCCTCGTCTACATACATAGTGGCAGTGTGAGTGTTGCTATATGGTGACACTAAACGATAGAGGTCGCCTTTGAAAATGATGTCTTTAAAGCCGTTATACGCCTTCACTGCGTTCTTACAGAAGTCTGCATCGGCCTTAGGAAGGGTAGAGAAGTTGAGGTCGAAGCCCATTTTGCCCATCATTGCCACATCAACCTTAAATTTAAGGTCAACCTTTCGGTTCCATTCAGTTACGTGAGCGCAAATGGTTTTCGCTGGGAAGATGTGCGAAAAGCCCCATTGAATGTAGAGACGATCAATAGGATCGGTGTTGTCGCTCGCCCAAAATTCGGTGAAATAGCGCAACGCCTCGTAGTCGGTACGACCGCCACCGCCCGAGCAAAGCATCATAGGAATCTTAGGATATTTAGCCTTTAGGCGGTCGAGCACCTTGTAAAGTCCTTTCACATAGTCGACAAATAGGTGCGACTGGTGTTCTTTCTCGTAATTAGAGTAGATGTTAGTGAGTGGACTATTGCAGTCCCATTTAAAGTAAGCGATGTCTGGACAGGTTGTAAGCAAGCCGTCAACAATGTCGTAAACATAGTTTTGAACCTCAGGATTGCTAAGGTCTAACACCAATTGATTTCTGAAATAGTAACGCTCTCTGTCGTTCCATGCCACCACCCAGTTAGGGTGTTTCTCCATCAACTCACTCTTAGGGTTAATCATTTCAGGTTCAATCCACAAGCCAAACTTCACGCCTTGTTGCTTAGCAGCATCGGTTAAAGCCTTAATTCCGTTAGGAAGTTTCTTTTTATTAGGTTGCCAATCGCCCAAACCAGCTTTGTCGTCGTTGCGTGGATACTTGTTTCCAAACCAGCCATCGTCGAGCAAGAACATATCTAAACCTAACGACTTTGCCTCGCTAATCAAGTCAACAATCTTCTTTTCGTTAAAGTTAAAGAAGGTAGCTTCCCAGTTATTCAACAGCGTTAATCGGTCGCCTTCGCCATCTTTTTACACGATATTTGCGAGCCCAGTTGTGCAAGTTTCTACTTGCTTTGCCCGTTCCTTCGTCGCTATAAGTGAAGATGAATTCAGGAGTTACGAAGGTTTCGCCAGCCTTGAGCTGATATTCAGAGTTAAAAGGGTTGATGCCACTAATCACTCTTAGCTTGTTTTTCGTGGTCCTTTTTCAAATGTAAAGCGGAAGTTACCTGTCCACCCTAATGTTCCAAGAATAGCCTGTCCGTTGTTCTCATCGGCCTGTTTATCGAGCGAAAGCAAGAAGAAAGGCGATGCAAAACATATTGGCTCTGGTGCCCAAGTTACTATCAATCATTTTTCTTTCCAAAGCCCAATTTGCTTTCAGTGATGCTCGCTTCGGCAGCCCAGTCGCCATTGAATTGGGTGAGATAATAGTCTTGTGCCTTGAAATGGAGCATCGAAGAGGCATATTTCTTCAACGCAATAGGTTTCTTGTCGTTATTGATAATCTCAGAATGAGTAACGATAACGTTTTTCTTTTTGGATAGGCCTTGTAGAACAAACGCACGCTGTTTTGTCGCACGCTGTCGGTTAAAAAGCACAACCGTTTCAGTGCTGTTGCCGTCGCTTTTTCTTCACTTGGTGCGACACATATTTAAGTATTACCGTTTCGTTTCCCTTGCTATTGGTGAAGTGGAAGGCAGGTTCGAAATAGTTTCCGTTACCATTTGAAATACACACTTCGCCCATTTGAGGCAAAAGAGCATACTCATTTTTCGTGCACGAGTCGCTTACCGAGGTGAGTTTGATACACTCTCTTGTCTTTATCAACACGTAATACCAATGCAGTGTTATTGGTATTAATAACAATTTCTTGTGCAGAAAGTGGTAGAAAGCCCACTGACAAAAGTATTGATGCTAAATATTTCATAAGTTGAGGTGAATAAATTGTATTTAATATTATTAGCTTTTAGAATTAGCTTTGCATTGTTTTTCGAAGTCCTTGGGGGTTATTCCAAATTGTTTTCCAAACTGTTTACTGAAGTAAGCGGGTGAGGTGATGCCCACCATAAAGCCTACATCGGCAATAGAATGGTTGCCTTCTTGAATGAGCTGTGCCGCCTTTTTCATGCGAATGGTGCGTATCAGCTCCACAGGAGAAAGGTTAAAGAGGGTCTTTATCTTTCTAAGTAGACTCGAACGGCTCATACAAAAGAGGTCTGCCATAGTCTCAACGTTAAACGTTTCGTCTGCAAGATGCTCTTCAATCTTCAATATTACCTTATTAATAAACTCTTCATCAGCCTTATTGGTCTTCATACTATCCATGCTGAAGAATGGGTTTTGCGAGAAAGCAGTGCGCTCTCTTCGGCGGTTATCGAGGATAGAAAGGAGCTGCTGACGTAGGTATTTAATAGAGAAAGGCTTCTCTAAATACGATTCTGCGCCTGCTTTTAAACCTTCGATCTTACTTTGTATGTCGTTTCTTGCAGTGAGTAGGACAATCGGAATGTGTGATATATTGATGTCGCTCTTCACTTTTTTGCATAGTTCAAAGCCGTCCATGTTGGGCATCATGATGTCTGTAACAATGATGTCGATATGTCTTTCGCCCAAAATAGCCAAGGCTTCGTTTCCGTCAGAGGCAGTTTCTACAATGAAATGCAGTTCAAGCTGTTCGGCAATAAATTGTCGCATCTCGTCGTGATCTTCCACCAATAGCAGCGTGTAGCCTTGTTGATTAGGCGTTTGTAGAGGCGAATCGTCGAGCGATATATAGTTGGTTGCCTCGTTGGTTAATAGCTGTGCAGCCTTTTCGTCTTTGCTTTTAAAAGGCAACGACAACACAAACACGTTCTCTTCATGGCTATCTGCAGCCAAAAAGAGCGTTCCTCCGTGCATTTCTGCAAGCGAATGGGCAACAGATAAGCCCAATCCAACCCCACCATGCTTGTCGTTGGTGTCGCCTAATTGGAAGAATGGGTCGAAAATGTGACGTGCCTCGTCGGCAGTTATCTTTGCGTCCGTCGCTCATAATGCGTATTTCAAAAATTGTGTTCTTTCAACTCTAACTCCACAACAATGGTGCTTCGGGTATATTTTAAAGCGTTGTTCAACAGGTTACTCACAATCTTTGTAACGGCTTCTCTATCTATTTCAGATATAATTGGCTCGTCGGTGATGTTGCAAATGAGATTCTTTCGTCTGAGCGTTATGGTGGGTTCGAAACGAGAAACAATGTTGTTGAGCAACATGTTGACGTTGGTTTCTTCGTAATGCATTTGCAAATTGGCCGTTTCAACCTTTCTGAAATCGAGTAACTGCTCGGTGAGTTGCAACAAACGTTTGGTGTTACTGCGGGTAACATCTAAGTAGTGACTCATCTGTTTGTTCTCTATTTCCATCTCACTCATCGACTCTAACGGAGCTTCTATCAATGTTAAAGGCGTGCGAATTTCGTGCGCAATCTCTGTAAAGAAACGCACTTTACTTTCAAATACCTCCTTTTTCTTTCTCGCTGGTCAAGAGCTTTTTGGCGCACTTTGATATCTCTGTCTTTGTATTTTCGATACCATCTAAACCAAAAAGAAGAACACCAATATGAGCAATAAACCATAGCAAAGATATGCCCAAGAGGTTCTATACCAAGGCGCAAGGATCACTATTTCGATTTGACGCTCGTTGATTTGGCCATTGTTTTCAACCAAAACATGTAGCGTGTAGGTACCAATTGGCAAGTTTGCATAAGATATTGAGGGTACATTGCCTTGCATGTTCACCTCAATCCACTCCTATCAACAGGCTCTAACTTATATTTATAGTGCTTGTTGCCCATCGAAACAAAGTCGGGAGAAGCCATTTCTAATACGATATTGGCAGAGTCGTGGGGCAGAGTGATTTTATCTTTGAACAAGATGTCGGTGCTTCCTGCCACCTCTTTGCCGTCAATGAGTAGGCGAGTGAAGTATAACTTAGGCTTTTGAGCATGAGGAATGTGTTTTTAAAGGATTGAACTTTACCAAGCCGTCGATGCCTCCAAAGTAGAAATTACCCATGTTGTCACTGCCCGCAGAGTGGTAGTTAAACTCGTTTCCAGGTAGTCCATCTTTAGTAGTAAACACCTTAACAGACTGGTTTTGAGGGTTAAATTTAACCAATCCTTTATTCGTTCCGAACCATAAAAAAAGCCCTTTGCGTCTTGTAAAATATCATAGGTTACATCGTCGGGAAGCCCTTCTGCAATGCCCCACGATGTAAAATTGTCGCTCTTTTGCATTGTATCTGCTAATTCCTCCTCGGTCGGTTGAAAACCAAATGTTGCGCTGTTTGTCTTCCATAATAGAACTGATAGAGTTCGAACGAAGACCATTGGGGTTGCGAGGGTCGTACACATAGCGTTTAAAAGTGTTGGTTCGAGGTGTGTAATGCCATATTCCATTACCCATAGTGGCCATCCATAGCGTGCCATCGCTGGCTTCTAAGAGGTCGAAAACCCAGTCGTAGCCCACTTCTTTAATTCGTTGGAAAGTCGTTGTGCCTGCTTTTTCGCACATAAAGTCCCGATCCTAAGCCCACCCATAGGTTGTTTTGGCGGTCGGTGAGCGATGCATATACGCTGTTATCGTTGGTTTCTGAGTCTATTTCAGATAAGATAAAGTCTTTGCTTTTTCTCGATTATTCTCAAGCCATTGCGTAACAATCCGATGTGCAAGACACCCTTTGAGTTGCGTATAAATGTAACTCCTGTGGTGCTGTGTGAGGCTTGATTCTTTGTAAATTGCTCTGTTTGGGGATTAAAAAGATAGGTGCCATGTGCCTCACTACCTATCATCATCTGCCCATTATCGAACTTCGACAATCCTCTTATGCGTATATGTTCTTTCGAAGAGGCGAAGTTAGATGATAAAAAGCTTTTGAAATAGAAGGGATTGCCCATGATATAGTTCACTCCGCCGAACATAGTTCCCACCCAAACGCTTTTTATCTGGGGCGTGATAGATATAATAAATGACATTATCCGACAAGCTGAAACGATTCTCTAAATCTTCTTTTTAGATACCGCTCATTGCCTGTTTTTTTAGGTCGATAACATACAAACCTTGTTGTGTTCCTATCCACAATTCGTTGTCGATGCATTGCAAGTCACGCAAAAAGATGCGTCCACTCATAGAGTAGGTCATAGGAGTGATCTTGCCAGTAGATAGGTTATAGCGATAAAGTTCGCCATTTTCGCAACCCAAGAGCGCATGATTGTTGCTCTCATTGCAAATACTTATGATGTTTTTTTGTTTTGTAGTTGGAAAGCATCGCCTTCGTAAATGTAATTAAAGCAGTCGGCTTTAGCATCGTAACGAAAGAGGCCTGCTCCTGCTGTTCCTACCAAAACATAGCCCGAAGGTTGCACGCAAATACTCGTAGGGTTTTGCTTTTTAATGCCTTTCTTTTGTGTGATGCGATAATAACTCATTGCGCCCTTGTTCCAACGGAACACACCCATGTCGGGAAGTAGCGCCCAAATATGGCCTCGTTTGTCGCCACAAATCTCTTGAACCCAGTTGTCGGGGCTCACACCGCTTGCGGTTTTAGAAGCCACAAACTGAAAAGTTGCAGTGGTGGGGTAGAAGATATAGATGCCTCTGTCGGTGCCTATCCACAGGTTTTTCTGTGCATCTTCGTATAAAGCACCGATGTTATTGTTACCAATGTGGTGTTGGTGGTCGTAGCAGTCGAGGTGTTTAACGTAATATCCGTCGTATCTGTTGAGGCCGTTTTTCGTTCCGAACCACATCAATCCTCGACTATCTTGAAGAATAGTTTTGACGTTTCCTGATGAAAGACCATTATTTCCGTTGATGTGTGAGAATGAGAAATGGTCTCTTGCTTGTATGTATGAGGCCATACATAGAAACAAAAAGCGTTAATAAAAAAATGTTGGTATTCTCACTGTTCTGTTCATCTATGAGTGAATTATACTATTGATAATGTTTTTCTGTTATATCCTTCAATAGCTCTGTTGGTTATTAAATAGAAAGGAGATGTGGTATCTACTTAGCTTGGATAGTTGCCCTTAGACCTTCGATCTCCTTTCGAATACTAACCTTTTTTTATAAACATTGAATAGTTTTACTTACTTTTTGTCCTGAAGCAAGTTGCACTTTAACAATAACTACTTGCTTGCCAGGAACCGAAAGGGTGGCACTTGTGCTTTCAGACGCCATGTTATGGCGAGCAATTGACTTTCCTGTTAGGTCGAAAAGCTCGATATAACGAATGTTTTCTGCTGCTGAAACGTGTAATAAGTCGCCAAAATGTGACACTTCCACTGCAGAAGTGTCACGTTGTAGGGTATAAATAGAGGTACTTGTTTTAGCGATTTTGTATAAACGAGCATCACCTGTTGGCACGGTTACAGATAGAGTTTCGCCCGAGAGCGATAGCTTTTGACCTGTCCAAAGCTCAGTAATATTGGTGATGTTGTCTACTCCTAATCGCTTTTTGTCTAACGATAACGATAGTTCTTGACTGGTATTGAAATTGAATACAGCCACATAAAAGGCCTCAGGGGTATCTAAATAGAACACATTGTCGGTGCCTCCACGCAAGAAGATGTTAGCCAATGAGCCTTCAATAGGGCGGAAAGAGCTACCAAGCAGGGCCACTGCGTTCACCTCTTTGTTAGTGGCTGTGCGCAAAGCCTGCTGTCTGTAAGCCTCAAGTCCTTTGTAACTGCCTTGTAAGCTGAAGTTATCACCTAATAAAATCATTCCTGTAATGACACCCGTTGTGTAGCGAATGCGATTCGCACCATCGTTGTTTCCAGCAAAAACAATGTGGTCGGGGTCGTTAAAAGGATATAATCTATCTAACCACCAGCCTAAACTTAAACTGTTTAGAACATACTGACTGTCTGAAATCTTGCCCCAAGCGTCGCACGAAATGCGTCTTGCATGACCAAAATTGGGGAACAATGGCGAGATAGAAAGGTCGATAAAGAAATCGTTTAGCTGACTTTCTACATATTGCATACCCTCTGTATAGGCTTGCATACCAGTGGTTACAGCACTATTGTAATAGCGATCTGCCTCTACACTTCCGCTGTTTAGAAGTCTAACTTAATGAAACGATAGCCCCACGACTTGAATTGTGCAAACTTACTTGCAAGCATTTGCTTGGTTCCAGGGTGTGTTGGGTCTAACGAAAAGGCACCACCCACCTTTATTGGATTGTTGTTTACTCGCAAAACAATATCCTTATACTTATATTGTTCATTGGTTCCAGGTACCGACCAGTCTAATTCCGACTCCTTTCCCCAAAAAGAAAAGGGAGTGAAATAGATGCCAGGGGTTTGTCCTTTGGCTGTACATTGACTTGCAAAAGAGCGCAATTGCGATTCGTTTAGGTTGTCCCAATACGAGTCGAGCACCATGTAAGTCTTATGACTATTGTCTTTTGAGAATTCGTTTTGTAAGCGTTGTGCAAAGAAATCCGACACATCTGCAGCTCCTTCGTAGTTCACTTTCTTCTCCATGCCACCCCAACTTTGCCAGCCAAAGATACCTTTTTTGTCGCTTTCTTTCTTTGGACGCACCAAAGCATTAGCGTCTGCATAGGTTTCTAATGCTGTTCTCCAGTCGTTAAAGTAACCGATAAACATCTTAGGAGACTTCACTCGGGTGCCAGAAACACTGCCATGACGTGTTGCCACATCGTTGGTTGCAGAGCTAACATAGCCTCCATAGAGGGTAAGTCGCTTTTAAAGTGTTGCTTCCCGAAGTGCGAACTTCGACTCCAGTTTTCCATGTATCGTGTTCAATACTTCCCAAACAAAGAGCCTCACGGGTTGAAACATTATACAAAGCAGTTACTTCTGACGAGGTAGCACCGATGCTTAGCAACGACCATTTCATGGCATTGTAAGTGCGGAACTTATCATTATCGAAAGGAACTGTGAGCACTCTGTTGTCGCCTTGTGTGGGTAAGAAAGACAATGCCGTTGTGGTTGTGATGGGAGCAAGCAGATGTGAGCTCACTCTACCTGATGAAACAACCAACGAAAGCTCTGTAAGCAAGTAGTTATGGTTGTTGTATAGATAGAAAACCTGCTCCATATCGGGTTTGCCTTGTCGTCCAGAAAAAGTGTAAATATACTTTTGTTCCTGTTCCAAAAGCATCGCTTATGGCTTCTAATCTCTGTGTTATTGCAGGGTAATCTAACGACAAAAGCTCGTCATTATCACTGCTTATTGCTCGTGCATAAGCATTCTTTAGCAGCGTCTTTCCTTTATAATTGAAGGTAAACGAATGATTGGGATTGAGTGTTATATCCCAATCATTCGAATGAATATCCGTCGCATGTACGTTTACAAAGTTGGTAAGAGCACTAAGTATTAATAAAAATGTTAGTTGTCTTATTTGAAATCTCATTTGTTTATTACTTTTAAAAAGTTTGATTCTTTTTTTGTTTGTTTGAACTTTAAGAATGTAAACTCCCTTTTGGTAAATGGGATGTGTAGGACGTGTTATTTTTTTGATGGTTTGTTGTTCAAGAAGGTTTCCTGCTACATCGTATAGATAGATGTGAGCATCTTGAGTTGCGTTGATTTGGAATCCGTTTTGAGTGAAGGTGATATCTGCATTGCCTTCTTGAACTGTTGTGGTGCTTATTCCTGTGGTTTGAGCTACAGCAAAACTACTGGTGCTTTTTAGCTTGATCTATGGTTTGAACTCCCCAACTTTCGATGTCAGAGGCAGACGCCTTTACTTTGAAAGAGCGTGTAGCAATGGCATTGTTTACATTGGGTATGATCAAAGAACCTGTTGTGATGTTGGCAGGAATCATGGTGAAAACCTGTCCGTTCTTTAGCTTAATGAACACATTGTAGCGCAAAGCAGCAACGGGAGTCTCTCTATCTGTACCTGCATTCCAAGTTAATAAGGCTCCATCAGCCTCGTTTTGAATTTTGCAAGTTAGTGGGTGCTGTAGGGCGAGTGTTCAATGTTTTGAGATTGGCATCGGTGTAAACAGCGAACTTTTCGTTGTCGCCCCAACCCATACAAACTACTTCTGCGCTACCGTTAGCGTTGTAGTCGAAAAATAGAAACTGCAGCTCCACTGCGCACACCAGATAGCAAGTTGTCGTAAACCTCGAACGAACCGTCTTTCTTTCCTAATGCAACAACGGTTTTAGCTTTGCCGTCTTGTGTTTCGCCAGCATAGATAATGTCGGTTGTTCCATCGTTGTTAAGGTCGCACCAAGCTGCTCCACTCTTCTTAACACCTACGAAATCGGTAGTGTGTTTGGTGAAAGTGTTGTTGCCTTTGTTGAGGTATAGCAAGGCTTTGCTGTTCCAAGAATAAAGTGAAGAAGCTCCTGTTACGAATAAATCCATGAGTCCATCAGCATTAGCATCAACCCACATGATATCTCCTTTCTCTGTTCCTGCAACGCTACCGCCTGCACTTGTGTCAGCTTTAATGTCGGTAAAGGTTGCATCTCCATTGTTTTTATAAACAGATAGATAAGTTCCTCCAGCCGAATCGCTCCATCCGCTCACCGCTAAGTCGATGTAACCATCGTTGTTAAAGTCGGCAGCTGCAAGTGTTCCGTTGCGTTGTGCTGCTAAACCTGAATTGTCTTTCTTGGTGAAAGAGCCTGTGCCTTGATTGTTAAGGTAGAGCACAGGGTTGCCAGATTTATCGAAAGTGGCAATATCTTGCCAACCATCTGCATTGAAATCTGCCACTGCAACCAAGCCAGTATAGCGTATTTCTTTGTTGTCGTCGTTATCTAATTCAAGGTCTTCAATGGCGAAATTGCTTACTTTCACCATCTTTTTACCCTGGTCGTTGCGGTAAAGTTCTGCGCCACGAGATGCAGAAAGCAACATATCGGGATAGCCATCGTTGTTGTAGTCGATAGGAGTTACAACCTTATGCCAGCCGTTTGAGATCTCGAAAGAGATTTTAGTGGCGAGCGACTGTCCTGTGCTGATCAAGGCAAAAAGCCTCTGGATTCCAGCCATTGTCAAGGTTTCGGCCTTTAACAAGCAAGTCCATTTTTGCCGTCAGCGTTCATATCTGCAAAGGCATGATTGCCCTGAAACATATTAGAAGTGGTAGGGATTGTAACCTTAGAGAAGGTTGGTTTCTCTACATTGTCTGCTGCTTTTTAGCCCTGTAGAAGAGAGAGTTGCAACTAAAAGCATAATAGGTAATCGATAGTTCATGTGTTATAGCTTTTTAAGTTATTTGTATCCTTCGTTTTTGATCAGCCTCTTTCATGTCTGGATTTTTGTTGAATCTCGGTGAGAGGAATAGGCAGAACGGTGTTATAAGAATGTATGGTTGCGAAACGCTTAGACCACTCGTTGCGTAGTTTTTACAAGCTTTTCGAAGTTTCCTGTGCGTACTAAATCGATACGTCTCCATTGCTCTCCGAAGAGTTCACGCATGCGTTCGTCCATGATTTGTGTGCGGAATTCTTCCTTACTCATAGCTGTCCATTGCTTATCTGCAGGCAAAGAGCCACCCCAAGCACGTGTTCTGATGGTTGTGTTGATTAAGTTTATCGCCTCAGTTGTGCGACCAAGCTCGTTTAAACATTCAGCATTGAGCAGCAATACGTCTGCATAGCGCAACCAAGGGATATTCTTTCCAGAGTGCCACATGTTGTTAACGCCAAGTCCTGAGTGACTATCTGTGCGGAAATCTTCATACTTCTTGATATGAGGAAGCAACTCGTCGTAGTCGTTTCCAAGTCCTTCCCATTCCAATCCTTGAAGAGTTGGAGTCTCACCATTGAACCAAGTGAAGTCGGTACGTATGCTTTCGGCCATTCTAAGGTCGCCATCTTCCCAAACACCACCATCTGCTTTGGTTGAATAAGCATATTTAGTGGGTACAGCATGGTCGTATCCTGCAAAGTAACAAGCGTCTGTAAACTTGCTTTGTGCAGCACGACTACCTATTTGGAACTGTATTTGATTGTTGTCGGGAGAGGCATTTTTAAATTGAAACTCAAAGATAGACTCTGGTGTATTTTTGCTTTGTTGTAGTCCCAAAGGTCTGCAAAGTCTTCGTTAAGTCTGAACTTTCCAGACTTGATAATTTCGTCAAAGCATTCTTGAGCCTTTGCAAAATCACGCAAACCTGTTTCTTCTGGAGCCGACATAAGCGCCTTTCCAAGCATGGTAAGGGCTGCCCATCGAGTGGCACGACCAGGCTTTTTGGGTTTCAGAACAATACTTAGCAGCTTCTTGGAAGTCGTTAATTATAAACTGCCAAGTGTCTTTAAGCGACTGACGTCCATAGCCTAATTGCTCTGTTTTGCCCATATCTATGGTAGGAATGCGTCCCCAATACATTGCTAACTGATAGTCTACACAACCACGTAAGAATGATGCTTCGCCATAAATCTTTGCTTGCTCTTTGTTGGTTTGTAAGCCATTGTTGTTCAATGCGTGAATAATTTTAGCCGCAGAAGTAACGCATGGCCAGCGATTGTTCCACTCATTGGTTATTCTTTCGTGCTGACTGTTGAGGTTTGCATCGAAAGTTTCCATCGCAGCACGTTGTGCTCCCGACTTTAAAGCTTGATAAGCACCGCTCTGTATCTCGTCGGTTGCAATGAGGAACATCCACACATGCTCGTCTTTAAAGCAGTTGTTGCGCCATTGAGTGTAGATACTTTCAAGGTTAAGCTCTGCATATTGGAGATTAGAATAAATCTTTTTTTCTGATAAAGCCGTTGAACTTTCTTCTGTAAGAAAATCTGAACAAGATGTACAAAGAGTGATACAACCTGTAAATAGCGGCACTATAATGTGTTTTATACTAATTTTCATGACTCTAATTGATTCAAAATGAGGTTAAAAACTAAAGTTAAGACCAAAAACAAACATCTTTGTTGGAGGATATTTGCTATCTCCTAATTCTGGATCGAAGCCTTTATAAGGAGTGATGCAGAAGAGATTAGATGCTGTGAAGTACACTTTCAACGAGTTAACTTTTATAGATGAGAGGATACTTCTTGGCACTTGGTAACTCAATGATAGAGTTGAGAGTCTTAGATATGACGCATTTTGGATAGAGAAATCAAGGTCTGAGGGTGAAACTCTATTGAATAAGGTCACATTATCTATTACTCTTGGGAATTGAGCACCTGTATTTTGAGGTGTCCAACGATCGAGTAAATCAGTTGAAGCGCTGCTTACACCAGTACTGTTGATGAGGCTTTCGTAGTAAGAGCTAATTCTTTTTGCTCCAACAGAATAGTTGAAAACAGTGTTAAGTGTTAAGCCTTTCCAAGTAATATCAGTAGAGAAACCACCATAGAACTTAGGAGTTGTAGTTCCAACTATCTCTCTATCCTTTTGATCAATCACCTTATCGTTGTTGAGATCGGCAGGGAATAGGTCGCCAAGAGCCACCGTTTTACCGTTATAGTTCACGTTTTCCCATTGAGAGCGGTTACTTTCGTTAGCAATTCCGCCTGTGCGATAAGTATAAATAGTGTGTAAAGGCTCGTTTAAGAAGATGTTTCCTTCTCTGTAAGTGTCGTTCAATATCTCCTTAACGCCACCATATAGACGGGTAATCTTATTGCGATCGAATGATAAGTTAGCACCAACATTCCATTGCCAGTCTTTAGTTTGGATAGGAGTTGCATTCACAGTGAATTCCAAACCACGGTTAGTCATGGTACCGATGTTCTCCCAAGTGTTGGTATAACCAGATGTTCTGTTAAGAGAGTGATTCATTAAAAGATCGTCGTTGGTTATGAAGAAGGCATCAATGCTCATGCTAAGGCGGTTGTTCCACATAGCAACATCAAGTCCAAAGTTCGTTTGTCGTTGCTTTTCCCATGTTATTCCAGGTGTACCTCTGCGTCCACTTGTGCGATAAGAAGCCACTCCATTAGATATTTGAGGGTAATAAAGTGTTAGGTAAGCATAGTTTTCAATATCTTGATTACCTGTAACACCATAGCCAGCACGTATCTTTAACTTGTTAAGCCAAGAGCTATAAGGTTGCATAAACTGCTCTCCAGCCATGTTCCAAGCAAGCGAGAACGAAGGCATTAAGCCCCATTTGTGACCTGTTCCAAACTTAGATGAACCATCATAACGTGCAGTAAAGGTAGCAAAGTAGCGGTTGTCGTAGTCGTAGTTCACACGAGATACGAACGATAATAAGCTACTATTGGTGAAATCAGAATCGATTAAACGCTTTTCTAAGTTAGCTGCTCCGCTTAACTTGTGATAAGTTAGGTCGTTACTTGCAAATCTACTACCACCTGCAAGGGTATAGTTGTTGATGATTCTACTTGTACTTGTGCCCAAAATAGCGTTGAGTCGGTGTTTGTCCCACATTGTAACATAGCTCAAAGAGTTGTCCCATTGCCATGTAGTGGTGCTCCAACGTTCGTGCTTAGAAAATGCATCTCCGTTGTTGTTACGTTCAGTTTCTTGAATACCTGTTGGTATATATTCAAACCAAGCCTGTGTAGTGTGGTTCAAAGAGAAGGTCGAACGTATGTTTAAACCCTTGATAGGATTGATGTTAATGTAGTTAACCGAGGTCAAATAGTTGCGTTGTCTGTCTTGAGAAATCTCCAAAGAGTTGAACGGATTGAAGTCGTTATTGTTCTGTTCTGTATGCGCTCTCCAATAAAGAGTTCTGTAATCCTTTAGGTGGCGAGTTGCATCTGCTTCGTAAGGAGCATAATCAATCATGGGATTTGCCCATAAAGACTTGTTGAATACGTTATCAGAAGGAACGTTATCTTCAGTGTATGTGAAAGAAGTATTGGTGCCAATCTTCACCCATTGATTAATACTTGCGTCGGCATTAATACGACCTGTGTAGCTCTTTTGGCGTGTATTAAGAATCACACCCTTTGTGTTCGTAGTGTTGAAGCTCACATAAAGGTTGGTGCCTTCGGTAGCTTTTCGAGAAGCTAAGAGTGTGGTTTTGCTTGATACCCTGTTTGCGAAACACGATCGAGCCAATTATAAGTATTACCCGAATTGTAGCCTGCAAGTTCTTCTTCAGAGAAGGCCATGTTGTTCTTTAGTAATACATTATCTATATAAGACTGGCGGTCTGCTGTTGGATTATTATACATATAGCCATTCGCAAACGCCTCAAGACGCAAGTCATAAAAGCTGTTGTGTGTTCATTGTTGCAGGGCGATGACCCATTGTAGTTACGCCAATCCAGCCGTCATAAGATATTTGTCCTTTGCCTTGTTTTTGCCTTTTTTTGTTGTGATTACCACTACACCATTGGCTCCACGAGAACCATATAGGGCAGTAGCAGATGCGTCTTTAAGCACTTGAATCTCCTCAACATCGTTTGGATTGATTGAGTTAAAGAAGTTAAAGGCATCGCTCATCACCATACCATCAACGACATAGATAGGGTTACTGCCTGAATTAATGGTGTTAGTACCACGAATTTTGATGCCAGCACCATCAGATGGGCTTTGACCTGGTGTGATAAATACACCTGCAACACGTCCTTGTAGGGCTTCATTGATAGAAGTTGCAGGCTTTTGATTAAGTGTTTGAGAGTTAACAGTAGACAATGAACCTGTAAGATCGCTACGTTTCATCGCTGTTCCTACCACGATTACCTCGTCGATGTTTTTCGTTTTTTCTCAGCTAATACCACAGTCATTTCGTTGGCAGAGTTCACCTTTCGAGTGGCTGTAACATATCCAATGCCCGAGAAAGTTAGGACGTCGTTCTCGTTTGCTTTGAGTTCAAAGCGACCATTTGCATTGGTCACCACCGACTGAATCTTGCTTTTTACAATAATGCCAACAAGTGGTTCTTGGGTATTATCAGTAACAAGTCCTTTTATGATCAGTTCTTGTGCCATTGCAGTAGCAACCGAAAGCCATCCTAAAAGTGTCAGAATTAAAAATGATTTCGTCTTCATGATGTTCTGGTGTGATTTTAAATATTGTCTGATTGTTTGGGTTTTATATGAAGTTAATTCAAATCTTTGCTTGCAAAATTAACTTTTTAAGGCTAAGGATTCTTGCACATATCATTCAAAAAAATATAATAATTGTGGCAAAGTGCAGGATATCTTACGTTTATTTGTCATGATTGAATTGTTTAAGGCGAAGCAGTTAGGGTATAGAGCAGCAGTGTTTTTTTGCTCCATTTCCTCTTCGTTTTTTTCTGGCTCTTGTAATTGGTTAATGATTGTTTTGTACAAAAATAAACAATATTTTTTTCAATTGGTATTGCTTTTTAATTTACATTTTATCTTTTTGGATTTGGGGTGCAGAATGACTTTTTGAGGGGTGTTGTTGTCTAAAAAGAGTTGTTTTTGTTCCATTTTAATAGCATCGTTCAGAAACCAAAGGA
>BNJT01001639.1_pt1 | contig 15792 bp, 22 predicted proteins | sample 8540491 | NCBI WGS metagenome assembly BNJT01 (sample SAMD00202455, study PRJDB9452) | human saliva metagenome | host: Homo sapiens
TTAGTAGTTATCTGCTTATTTATAACTATCTTTGTCATCCATATTTAAAGGAGAGAACAAGATGAAGAAATATTTTTAAAGCAAGTATGTTGCTGATGGGCTTATTGTTCATCCAGTCAACAACAGCATCTGCACAATGCCCAATCAAGGAACAGATAATGAATGGAGACGATGGCGGAGAAGGTCTGGAAAAAGGCAAAACGTGAACGCGAAAAGACACCTGTCAGCCACACGCTGATTATCTTTTTTGATAAGAAGACAGGCAACAAACCACTGCTGAAAAGCCATCAAGAAGCAGGGCTGTACCCTACTCTACAAATACAAGGAATTCAGCGGAGTAGCTGTTAAAGTTGATGAGAAGCACGACGTTGATAAAGCTATCGCTGATTTCAAGAAAGTAAAGGGCGTGACGAGTGTGAACAAAGACGGAATTATGCAGTTGCAATAGAACAGACGTAATTCATAATTCATAATTCAAAATTCATAATTATGATTACTATTATACGCTGTGTTTATTGCTACAAGTAACTTGTTCACTTGTAAAACCCGCAAACTCGTTTACTTATGAACTTATGAACTTGCTTAAGTGCTGTCTAAACCTCAGTGTAACTCTGAACTCTGTGAGAGAACCTTTTTAATTCATAATTATGATTACCTGTGTCTAATGTGTTTCTTACTGCGAATTAAGACTGGAAAACAAAAAGACAAAAGAATAAAACAGCAAAATACTCTTTTACCGTTTTATTCTTTTTGTCTTTTTACTATAGAGTTTCCTCAAAATAGGTAGCAATAAAATCTACTTACATTAGTAAGAGAAAACACCAATTATTACGAATATAGTTTTTGTTTTTAGTTGCTGTCACATTTAACATCTCACGTAAACACGCTATCAACCAACAAGTTAAGTACTACTGATATGACAGATATGACAGGGAAAATATATTTTAGGGATTTTCTTATCCTCAAGAACAATTAACAGTAGCTGAAGCAACTTAGCTGACATCACAGCTAACCATTCCACGATAAAGCTGAGAAAGTAAGATAGAGGCAACTTGTATAACCAAGCCACCACAACCCAACTCTCCACACTTATTCCTTACTGGCCCATTGTCAGTATAAGTTCCTTCCTTTCTCTAAGCTTACAGTTCCGCTAAAATCTGGTTATCTTTGTTTAATTATAGATTGTGCTTGCCCTCTACCAAGCAAGACGACTACAAATGTACGAATTATTTTTCCAATTCTTTCACTTTGATTTGAACTTCTTTGGAGTTTAGATAAGCAACTTAAAGAATGGAGCTAAGCCTCCGCACGATATGGGGCGGGAAGCTTGCTTACATGTTGTGCTAAGCCTCAATTTCCTACCTATAAGGTCTTATTAGCCCAATTGGGCTAATTGGGCTATAAGGCTAATAGGATTATTAGGGGTCAGTCCTAAAAACCCAGTTGCAAGTCTATACTCTTAAGCGCATAATTTCATAAGTATTTATTACCTTGCATCATGAAGAATCACCAATTATTACGTTGCATCTTTCCAGATGTACTTGCCGATCTACTTTGATGTTGTCGATATTCAAGAGAGTGTTTCCCAGTTTGATTTTTTTGGCTTGACGAGCGTAACTTTATGGAAAAAGTCAGACCATAAGCTAGGCACCGTAAGCAGTTATGGGTTTTACCAGTGAGCGTGTTATTCAGGACTTCCCCTTCGTGGCAAAAGCAGTTTACCTCCATGTTCGGCGACGCAAGTGGCGTGACAGTTCCAACGGAGATATTTACTTATTCATATGATGATTTGACGGCTGAGGGCAGTAAACCATCTCCCGAGTTCGTTTCTTTTTAAAAGAATAGAATTGAGTCCACTGCAGAGAGCATCGCAAGCATTGGTGCGCACTATGGCGTAAAATGGCAAGCTGCTATCCACACAGTACAAGGAACATTTCAGTGATTACCGTAGCATGGGATCAGTTGGATCGTACTCAAGACTGGCTATTGTTTGAAGATAACATGGGTGAGAGTCTAAGTATTGATGAAACCTGTCTAAGCAGTGGCGAGGTTTATACTTTTCTGACCAACAAGGCGGGGAAGGGTAGAAAAGGGACTTTGGTAGCTGTGGTTAAAGGGACCAAAGCAGAGGACGTTATTCAGGTTCTCAAGAAGATAAACATTTCTAAACGAAATACTGTCAAGGAGATAACACTCGATTTATCATCTTCTATGATGCGCATAGCCCGCTCTGTTTTTTCCCCAAGCACTTATTACCAATGACAGATTTCATGTACAGAAACTATATTATGATGCTCTGGATGATATGCGTATCGCTTACCGATGGATGGCAAGAGATAAAAGAGAATGAGGAGATAAAAAGAAGCTAAAAAGTAAGGATAAGGAATATATACCATTTAGATACAGCAATGGGGACACGCGTAAGCAGTTGCTCGCCAGAGCAAAGTTCATATTGACCAAGCACAAGACCAAGTGGACTGAAACACAGAAAGATAAGGCACAAATCATCTTTGAAAATTATCCGACACTGAAAAAGGCATATGATTTGGCTATGAAACTTACCGATATTTATAACATCAAGAGCATCAAGGATGCTGCAAAGGCTGAAGCTGGCAAAATGGTTTAATGAGGTTGAAGAGCTGGGAGTGGACAATTTCTACACGGTGATTGACACGTTTGAAAATCATTATCAAACCATACTCAATTTCTTTTGTAAACAGAGCTACGAATGCAAAATGCCGAGTCATTCAATGCTACAGTTAAGGCATTCAGGGCACAGTTCAGAGGAGTCACTGATATTCCTTTCTTTTTTATATAGACTTATGAAATTGTGTGTTTAAGAGTATAGGCTTGCAACTGGGTTTTAGGACTGACCCATTATTAGCCTCTATTGGCACAACGCCACACAAATCTTGTTTTTGCAGGCTGCGCATAGGTCCGTGGGTGAGTCCACCATTGTTGATGATAGCGAAGCAGAGCAGATGGCCGTTAGACGCAGTGAGGTAGCCAGCCAATGAACTGACCCCTTTTAGTGTACCAGTTTTTGCACGCACATTGCCAGCAGCAGCGGTATGTCGCATTCTACTCTTCAATGTTCCGTCAACACCAGCAATGGGTTGTGCTTTAAGATAGGCTTCATAGAGATCAGAATGTTGGTAGGCATAACGCAAGAGCTTTGTTTCGAGTTCGGCACTGACATAGTTGTATAGAGATAGTCCAGAACCATCAGCAATATAGTAATGATGAGGGTTTATGCCGATTCTGGAGAGTAAGGTTTTTCTCATATAGACGTGCTAATTTGGCAGTGGCTCATCTTGTGCCGCCACTGGCGGCTAACTGATAGAACATAGATTCAGCATAGAGATTATCGCTTACTTTCATCATGCGATGGAGTACTTGTTGGATAGAATGTGTTTGTGTGGCTATCAAGCGAGCATTTGTGGGTGTCTGACGCTCGTCGGTAGAACCATTCATCAAGACACCCAGTTCCTCTAATTTACGTGTGAATCGATAGATGAAATTGTCCTTCCCGTCAACAAGTAGGGGAGAGAGGGTAGGGTTTTTGTCATCCCAGCACCAACCCTCGCCCAAGCGGTCACGATCCTTAAAAGAGAGGTCGGCATAGATGTTACCTTCAATTGATTTGATACCTAAGTTGCGTACGGCATGCGCAAGTTCTGTCATATTAGAAGAAGAAAAACATATGGATCCATACCGCCCACGCAATAGAGGTCGCCACGCAGTACTTGAGTAGAATCGTCTATCTCACCCGTATAGTAGATGCTCGTCTTAAAATTGTAATCCGTACCGAGTTTATCTAAGGTCGCAATAGCGGTAAGACATTTCATGGTTGAAGCAGGACGTAGATGCAGACGTTCACGGAACTGAAAGATAGGAACGTCATCCGTCAAGTCCCATACCATCACACTTGCCTGTGTTGTTTCTAAGAGAGGACTTTTAAGAATGTTGTTTAATCGAGTAGTGATGTTCTCTTTTCCAATTAAGGCAGCTGTCAGTAGTGAAGGGCGGGATAATACTATCGGTATCTTCCTCTTCTACGCTGCTAATGGAGTCCGTTTCCGTAGGGTTGTTTTTGGAGGATATATGTTATTTGTGAGGGTTGTGAACTCGATACGTTCGTACTATCATTATATTTTTTTGTGCTTGTATAGAAAGATTGAATATAAGGCTGATAGTCGCAGCCGCTATGTAGTGAAGTTTCATTGTTTGTTCGCTTTTTATTACTATTCTTTTTATTCATTGTTGAGAGAAAAACTATCAAAGGTTGTCAGGTTGTAGGCTGACAACTCTTCCACTCTTCATTTCAATGAGTGCATATTCTCCTAAGTGGAAAGCAAAAGGTCGTTTTTCAATAGCTTTCACCTCGCAGAGAAGGATGGTCTTAGTTCGTCCAACTCGTCCTGTATTCACTTTCAGAATGTCGTCGTCAGTAAGAATGTATTTCGTATGAATGGCACGATCTATGGCTCGGATAGTCACAATGATTAGTATGAAAACCCAGTATGACCATCAAACTATTGGTTCGATCCCATAAGCAGAAGAAGGCTGCAAGGCAAAAAGTCCAACTGGCAGCCATGTCGTTTATGGTTACTTTATGTTGGAAGATTCTCATATTAACTGCAAATATACAAAAAGCTTTGTGCATTAATATTTTATGCAAAAGATAATGGCAACCAGAGAGTGGTTGCCATTATTAAGGGGGTAGGTTAATTGGGCCAATAAGGCTAATAAGCCAATAAGCCAAAAAGCCTTACACTAACTTCGCAATAATATCCTCGCGATTACCTGGCAGCATATCAATAACTGGAATTTCAGGCATTGTGTAGCAACCCGGAGCAAGGCGGAAACTTGCACGTGCCACATTGACAAGTACTTGTGCAGTTAGTGCAGGGGTTGTTGATAGACATGTCGAAAGAGAAATGTTGGTTGTGTGACTTTACCACTCACGCCTTTTGCGAGTCATGTGAACACCATGACCAACATCGTTCAAAGCTGCGACGCTTGGTACAGCAAAGACGTGAAGCTCATCGTGTGCAAAGTAGTCGTCAGCCTTAATCTCCTTTGTTACGTCTTCAAGATTAGCACCTTCTTCCAATTCGACATAAACCATACGGCGGTGAATACCTTTCGCCGAGCGGAATAGTCATTGATAAGGCTTCTTTAACACCCTTCTTGCTACGAGCCACAACAGAGTGACCCATTGAACGTCCCGGACCAAAGTTGGTATAAGAAAGTCCCTCTGGTGCGAGGCTCTCCATCAAGATACGCACAACAGAGTCAGAACCCGTGATCCCAACCAGCAGCGATGACACTAACGGTGTTGGTGCGCTTGTTGTTTTCCATCTGCTTGGTGCGATAGTCGAGGATAGACCCATGAATATCGAAAGAGTCAACGGTGTTGATACCTAAGGCAGTAATCTTTTTCTGCAAACTCAGGACAGCTACGGGTTGGTGCTGCAAGGATTGCCACATCAACATCCTTCAACTTTGTTATATCATCAACAACCTCGTATGGGGTCAATTCTAATGGTTTATCTTTATCACCCCTGACGGCGAACAATACCTGCAATCTCAAAAATCCTGTGCTGCTTCAAGTGCCTGAACACTGTAAACACCAATGTTTCCATAGCCTACAACGGCTGCTCTAATCTTTTTCATATTCTTCTTCTTTAACAATTTACTTCTTGTTATCTAATGCAAAAGTAATATTTTCTTTTATAGAAAAACTTCTTTTATCAGATTATTTTTACACAATTATATATTAGGGTTTATATGTTAGACAATGATAAGGCAAACATATTCAGCATTCTTTTCTTTCGATATTGTACCCTGTCGTTTTATGTTCTTATCAAAATAATTAGGTTGTATCGGTTGTTAATGCAATATGAGTTTTAGAGTTGCTGTCACTCCTGTCACTCCAAGTTGTAGCGTAAATGCTTTATAATATGCGTGTTACGTGAAATGTTAAAAGTGACAGCAACTAAAAACAAAAACTATCTTGGGTTTGAGAGGTGTGTCAAAATGTACACATCCTCTTTTTTTATGCACAAAGCCCCAACTTTCTCAAGCCAGGGCTTTGTTATTTTCCCTAAAGTTTTTGTACCTTTAGGCATACAAAAAATCTCATTATGACAAAGGTACACTTTCGTTCTTACATACACAAGAAAAATGATTCTTTTTCCTCAAAGAATCGATAAGGATATCGCAGAAGATGACCCTGTTCGTCTTTTAGACGCATTGGTGGATAATCTTATGTTGGATAATGTCTACAAACTTTATAAGCCCAGTGGTCGCAAGCCTTATCATCCACAAATGATGCTCAAGGTGCTTCTTACGCCTATATGAATAATATCTATTCCTGCCGTCGCATAGAGTCGCTTCTCAAGCGTGACATTCATTTCATCTATCTGGCAGGATATGAGCAGCCTGACTTTATTACCATCAATCGTTTTTCGTAATCGTGTGAAAAAGGAAATCAACAATATATTCACACAAGTCGTATTAGTACTTGCTGCCAAGGTTTGATAAGTCTTGACGTTGAATATATTGACGGCACAAAGATAGAATCGAAAGCCAACAAGTATACCTTCGTTTGAAGAGAACTGTGGAAAAGAACCGCGCCAAGTTGCAGGAACAAATACGCACACTTTTGCTCTAGGTTGATGATGTCATAGCACAGGACAATGCCGCTAAAACTGAAGGTGTCGAGTTTACTGCGGCTCTGCTCGATGAGATATCCGAGGAATTGAACAAGTCTTTGGAATCAGCCCCTGAGCCTAAGACTAAAGAAGAGAAGCAGGCTGTTAGAACCAAGAAAAACAGCTTAAAGAACTTGAGAAGAAACGTAATAAACTCCAGGAGTATGACCAACACCTTGAGGATTATGGGAGAGAAACTCCTATAGCAAGACCGACCCTGATGCCACGTTTATGCACATGAAGGAGGATGCTATGCGGAACGGACAGACTAAGCCTGGATATAATCTGCAGATAGCAACGGAGAACCAGTTTATCACCGACTTTTGCACTCTATGCCAATCGTACCGATACACCTCACACTACCTTCTTTCTCTGAGTCTTTCAAATCACGCTATCATCGTTATGCCAAGACAGTCGTAGCCGATTCAGGGTATGGCTCCGAGGAGAACTCATCTGTTCATGGATGTACATAATACGGAAGCCTATGTGAAGTATAACTCACTTCATAAAGAGCAGCGTCCACGCTACACACCTAACCCATTCAGTCCCGCAAGCCTTTATTATAATAAGGAACAGGATTTCTACGTCTGCCCTATGGGACAGCATATGAAGCGTGATAGGTATGAAGCGTTCCCCTAACCTCTAACGGATTCTGTTACGTACAGCGTACGTTATCAGGCAGAACGCTGTGATGGTTGTCCGTTGAGAGGCTCATGTTTTTAAGGCAAGAGGGAACAGAATTATGAAGTAAACCATCAACTATAGCACTATAAACAAAAGGCACGGGAACTACTGACCTCGGAAGAAGGCATCAAGCATCGAGGACGAAGGTACAGAACCTGAGCTGTTTTGGACAAACAAAAATATAATAAAGCCTACAAGAGGTTTAGGCATTTTGGGAAAGACAAGGTCAATATGGACTTTTGCCTTCTTTGCTATTGCCTTTTAACATAGGGAAAAATGTGTAGAAAAACCAATCTCAAAGGAACTAAAAAGTCGTTATGGAGCTACTTTTAGTCACCTTCTAGATGCTCTATACAAGTTTATATGGGTTATTTAAAAGCCCAATAAATCATTTTATATGAAATTAGCAGCATAGCTGCAGTAAATAACGAATTATGTGGAAACAAAAGTAAAGGAATAATAAAAAGAGGATGTATTAATTTTTGACACACCCTCAAGTTTGGATTTCAGACAGCTATCTGGTTTCTTGTAAGAGTTCAAGTAGCTCTTCTTGTGTCATTGCGTGAGCGAGGTCAGAACCTTCAAGAAGCGAATCGGAGAGGTTGCGCTTCGTTTTATGTAGACGCAGTATTTTCTCTTCAATAGTATGCTGACTAATTAAGCGATAGACAGTAACATCTTGTTGTTGTCCGATGCGATAGGCACGGTCAGTCGCTTGTTGTTCGATGGCAGGATTCCATTAAGGGTCAAGGTGAATGACATAGTTTGCGCCCGTAAGGTTTAGTCCTAATCCACCAGCTTTCAGACTGATAAGGAAGAAGGGACATTCGCCCGTTTGGAAATCCTTAACCAACTTCTCTCGCATGATCATCGGTGTGCTTCCGTCAAGGTAAAGATAAGGAAGTTTAGCCTTGTCCATCGCCTTCTTTACTTCTTCAAAGAAACTGGTAAACTGACTGAATACAAGTGCACGATTACCGCTTTCGTTGAGGCTTTCAGCTAAAGTCGATGAATGCCAGAAGTTTACTACTTGGTAGCTTCCATTTCTTGTCAACCAGCGAACAGCTACATGCCATCTGACGTAGACGAGTTGTTTCGGCTAATGTACTCATCTTGTCAGTCTGTTTGTTAAGAATCTTTTTTCTTCTATTTCCCGTCGTTTTACTCGTACATAGTCATCTCTTCGAGACGATAATTCTACGGGTAGTTTTATTTCATTCTTTGCAGGTAACTCTTCAATAACTTCAGCCTTTTGTTCTTCGTAGAAGGAAAGGAGAAATAAGTCGTCGTAGTTGGTTCTGACGATTTTGTCATTCTCGCCCTCGATAGGCAGGATAAACTCTTTTTGAAATGTTCGATACTTCCTAAGAGTCCCGGATTAATAAATTGGAAGAGGTTCCAAAGTTCAGCAAGATGGTTCTGTATAGGCGTACCCGTAAGGATAACCTTTCGTTGCACGTTCAGTTGCATTGCAGCCTTAGACATCTTTGTGTTAGCATTTTTGATGGTGTGAGCCCTCGTCAAGGCACACGATATTCCATTCACGTGCAGCGAGATCGTTCTGCTGTATGTTTAAGAGAGCGTAGGTAATGATAATGACATCGCCTGCTTTTTGCGTTCTCAATATCCTTAGTTCGGTCCTTACTTTGATTAAGTATAGTAAGGTTTAGCAGTTGGTGCAAAACGTTGGAGTTCATTACGCCAATTAGGAAACGACAGAGGCAGGTGCGATAATCAAGGAAGGTCCATTCTTGCTTTGTTCAAGGAGAAGAGTAATCGTTTGAATTGTTTTTCCCAAACCCATATCGTCAGCAAGACAAACGCCAGCTCCCCATGCAGTCAATCTCGACATCCATTCGAAACCCTCAACTTGATAGTCACGTAGTTGTGCCTGCAAGGTTTTTGGGACAACAGGTGTTTTCTTACTGCATTCCTCAATGTGTTGGAAGTAGAGTCTTTATAGAGATCATTCTGCTCAATATTCAGTGAAGAGTCATTCAGAAAATCGCTCAACAGTGATACCGCCGCTGGAGCCATCTGCAGGTGTGGAGCGACTCTCGGAGGTCACGGTATCGATACGTTTGAGAAGTCGTGATAGTTGATTAGTCAATGTCACAAATTCATTCTCTCCGATTTGAATATACTTTTGTTGTCCATTCTGTCGCATCAGTTCAAGAAGTCGTTGAAGAGAGATGACTTGTCCGTCACTAATTTGTATGTTACCTTCCACTTCAAACCAACTATTCTTCGGATTGAATGAGATGTGTGCTTTAGCCTACCGCTGATGCCTTGATGATATTTAATTCTGCTTTCCTTCCGCCCATTCTAATACGCAGATGCTCAGTATGTTCCTTACACCATTGGATGAAAGGAAGCATTTTATGGATGGGAAGCGTTATATAGTCTGTAATACTTTGAGGTTTCCATGTTTCACCTTCATCAAAGTATTCAGCCTCAATTAGTCCTTCGTTTATTGCTTTAAGACAATCGCGTTCTTTCAGACTACGTACCAATTGCACCTTCTTATTCTCCTGCTCGGCAACAGTGGTGACATTGCCTTTCCAGGAACAAAGCAATGGCTATCAGAGATACGCACCAAGGCAGTGAGTTTGGAAACAGTTGTTTGCAGTGGAAACAACACGGAGAGTTATACAAGGTTGTACATCGACACGCTGCAAATTGTCAAACTCAGCCACCATGTTGGAGTGGATTTCCGTCTTTCCGCCTACAGCCTTGATTAGTTGAACCAGCAAGGGCTCGGCTTCAGCTGGATAAATCTTTTGTGCCAGGATTTCTTTATAAGTCTTATATTCAAACTCAGATGGAGTAAAAGACAGAATAGTCTGTCTCTGAATTTTTCTTATAAAAAGAAAGCAGCTCTCTATCTTTTTGTGAATTCTTTCTACATTTGTAGAGACACTGAAAGAACCATCCGAACGTTTGTCTATAATAAGGTGTGGGTTATCTTTGTGAATCTTTATCGGCTGTAAGTCGTAGGTAGAACCTTCGTATATATGGTCACAATCCACAAAAAGGTTCATCATATTCATCAATATCAATACGATATTCCCATGATAGAATTCCTTCCTTAACACGATAATCAACGCTATCCAAGCTAGGGATGTCCAGATCTTTGAGTTCACGAACAGAAAGCTCTTTACCCACAGACCAATTACCATTTCTCAGTTTACGTTTGAGAATGGGAACAATAAAATTAGTAGCGAAGTAGGTATAGGAGCATTGTGTCTTGCCCTGTCGTATCTGTTGTATTATCAGTGGTCTGTGTTTTGGCAATAAGTGTTTCAAGTCGAAGTTGCCAGAGTGCTTTTTATCTCAATCGACTTAACAGCGTTGTTCCGCCAGTCTTTTTACTAAATCTGCTTCTGAGGCGTTGTTCCCCATAACACCTGTCTCATGCTGTAAGTAAGCCCAGTTTGGGGATTAGTTGGCTTTAGTTGCGTTTGTTGGAAGTATGCTAAAAGTCGGATACATCGTCCAAGTAGCCATCTTACCATCTGCATACTCAGGACTCTCACACATACGAAGGTAAGCTTTCTTTGTATATTTGCATCAGCCTTATCAAAAATAAGCCTTCAAAGGTTGTATAAGGAAATATGTTGGTGAGATATCCATTTCTCTATCACGCTTTTAGCTGACATCTAACTTTTTAGAGAGGCCTCTGTGTTTGTAAAGATAGCTGCAAGTGAGAAATAATAATTCGCAATAGGATTTCATGAAAATACTTTTTAATGTATCCTATTTTATTATTAGCGGTCATTGCCTTGGTGTACAGCTTATAAGCCAAGGGATAACTTCCCTTTATACAAGGCCTCAATAGCCACTATCTGGAAGTGTATAGATGTTGTTGCTAGACGTTTTGAAGTCAATAATGTTTTTACCGTTCCTAAAAAGTAATAATAAGCAAAAGACAGACTCTAACTCTCTCTTTTCGATTATACTTTTTGGTCTTTTTCTTTAAGTTTGAATACAAGTTCCTTTAAATACTCTCAGTCCATCTCTTTATCCATAGTTATTGCTGTAATAAGCGTTTTCGTTCAGAGAAGAGAATAAATTTGTGGACATTGATAGAAAGAAAGTTTCGTATTCCTTTTTATCAATTAGGGAATGGCAATGATTGTAGAATAATGGTATGTCTGTCTGATTGGCCGATATGACTTCCTGCGCTTTTGGTTCAATAAAATATATTATCAAACGCACCAAATGAGATGGGACAGGGCTATGAAAAGCCTTCCTTGAAAAAGTCCACGGATATTTTGTAATAATAAGGTGTCTTTCTTCTGAAAAGCTCAAGGAGAGCAGGAATCAACATCTCATTATTTATATTCAAAGATTTTTTATCTATGTAATAGTAATAAGAGCCTTCTATCAATAAGCCTTCGGTTATTACTCTTTCTAAGGCCAAATTGGAAAGAGAAGGTAACATGATTTTTCTCCAATAATTTTGATAGCTTTTCTTTTGTTACTTCATTATCGTGAGCCATCAGCATAAGGACAGTTTTTCGTTGAAATTTAAGGAAGAGAATGAGAGCATAGGAGGATTCTTATAATAAAATGATGTATCCTTCAAAGTCTTTTAGAAGAGGATACTAATATGGAATAAAAACCTATGGTATCAGGAATGTAATGAGGCGAAGAGTTACATCTGCTACTAGGGTTTGTGCTCAGTTACTTTGTCTGCTCGATAATAGCATTCTTAATCAAGCCTTCCAATTCTTCTGCAAGTTCTGGATTATCTTTTTATCATGTTCTGTGTAGCATCACGACCCTGTGCGAGTTTCGTACCATTATAGCTGAACCAGCTACCACTCTTCTGAATGATACCATACTCGAACGCCCAAGTCGAGAACCTCGCCAATCTTTGAGATACCTTCACCGAAGGTAATCTCGAACTCTGCCTTACGGAAAGGAGGCGCAACCTTGTTCTTTACAATCTTTACACGAACCCTGATTACCGATAACCTGATCGCCATCCTGATAGATGTAACACGGCGGATGTCAAGACGAACAGAGCTAGAATTTCAATGCGTTACCACCCGTTGTTGTTTCTGGATTGCCAAACATTACACCGATTTTTCTCACGCAACTGGTTGATGAAGATGCAGCAAGTGTTGGTTTTTGCGATTGTTGAGGTGAGTTTACGCAACGCCTGACTCATCAGTCGTGCCCTGCAAACCCTACGGCAGAGTCACCCATATCACCCTCAATCTCTTTTTAGGAGTCAAGGCTGCAACTGAGTCGACAACGAGGATGTCAATAGCAGAAGAGCGAATCAGCTGGTCAGCAATCTCTAAAGCCTGCTCACCATTGTCTGGCTGGGAAATCCAAAGATTATCAACATCCACACCTAATTTCTCTGCATAGAAACGGTCGAAGGCGTGCTCTGCATCAATGAAGGCAGCAATACCGCCCTGCTTCAGTGTTTCCAGCAATGGCATGGATAGCCAATGTAGTCTTACCAGAACTCTCTGGACCATAAATCTCAATGATTCTACCACGTGGATAACCGCCCACACCGAGTGCTGTGTCGAGTGCAACGCTACCTGTTGGGATTACCTCTATATTTTCTATTTGTTCGTCGCCCATACGCATGATGGATCCTTTACCAAAGTCTTTTTCTATCTTAGACATTGCAGCCTGCAAAGCTTTCAACTTGCCTTCTGCTGCTGATGTTGTCTCTTCTTTGCCATATATTATTGTCTTGTATTCTGATTTATAATATTATTTATTCTTCTTTCTGCTCTTTGGGTAAGGTAATCACCTCTACTAAGGTCTTAACGACTTTGACAGCAAAGTCTGTCTTTGACACATCTAAGATGTAGTGTTCCTTAGAACCTTTGAATGGGAATCCCCTGTTCGGCAGATAGCATCATTGACTTAATAGCCTCGTGTTCTTTGATGTATGGTATATCGTCGCAAACTAAGATAACAGGTTTTTCGTCGACATAAACCATGTAATCACCAAACATCTTCCTGTATCTTACAGTTCCCGCAGTAGCTATCTGACTACTAACAAATTCAATAAAGTTCAAAGAGCAAGCCATCTTCTTATAGTTCTAAATCACCACCAAACTCCTCGTGCCAAGGTAAACCTTGCTTATTGAGTACCTCCAAGAATGGATCTGGGTCGAAATCTTCCACGTTCCAAACACCTGGTTTGCGCCAAAGACCCTTAAAGAACATCATTGCGCCCGCCATTGCTGGTACACCAGTGGTATAGCTTACACCCTGCATACCTGTCTCGTTGTATGCATCCTGATGTTTACAGTTGTTATAGATGTAATAAGTCTGCTCTTTTGCCATCCTTGATACCACGGATACGACAACCGATAGAGGTCTCACCATCATAGTTCTCACCGAGGTCCTGTGGGTTAGGCAATACAGCCTTTAAGAACTGCAAAGGTACAATCTTAACCTTAGCTGTCTTGCCAGAACCATCTGCCAATGGTGCTTCATACTCCAGTTCGTCAATGCGACTCATACCAAGATTCTGGATACAATCGAGGTAAGTAAGGTACTGCTGACCGAAGGTCATCCAGAAACGTGCACGCTTGATGGTAGGATAATTCTTAACCAATGACTCCAATTCTTCGTGGTGCATAAGATAAGAATCACGAGGACCGATGTTCGGATAGGGTTATATCCTGATGTACTACCACTGGATCTGTCTCAATCCATTTGCCATTCTCATAATAAAAGTCCCTTCTGGGTAATCTCACGAATGTTAATCTCTGGATTGAAGTTGGTTGCAAAAGCCTTGTGGTGATTACCTGCATTACAGTCAACAATATCAAGATAATGAATTTCATCAAAGTGATGCTTTGCTGCGTATGCTGTATAAGCTTGTGACACCCAGGGTCGAAACCACAACCGAGGATAGCTGTCAAGCCAGCCTGCTCAAACTTATCCTTATAAGCCCACTGCCAGCTATACTCGAAGTGTGCCTCATCCTTTGGCTCATAGTTAGCGGTATCAAGATAGTTGCAACCGCAAGCTAGCACGCATCCATGATGGTGAGGTCTTGATAGGGTAGTGCAAGGTTGATTACCAACTCAGGTTTGAATGAGTTGAAGAGTGCTTTCAGTTGTTCAACATCGTCTGCATCCACCTGTGCAGTCTTGATGTCAGCCTTGTAGCCTTTGTCGTGAATCGCCTTAACCAATTCGTCACATTTCTCCTTACGACGGCTGGCAATCATGAACTCCGTAAACACGTCCTGATTTTTGGACAATCTTAAAAGCGGCTACGGTAGCTACGCCACCTGCGCCAATCATTAAAAACTTTTCCCCATAGTTTTTATCCCATCTCCTGACTTCTCATTTCTTTTCCCTGTATAGGTTAAAGAGATTTTTGTTATGTCAGGGTTTATTATTTTTTATTATTATTTTTTTATATCTTACTGTATTTTGCTCTCAATCTTCTGAAGACGAAATTCCCATTGTATTAAGGGAGTGAGTAACCCAAAATCTGTTGTTTGAAGTTTCCTCCTTCGAGTGGTTGCATTGCAAACAACGTGATATGTTTTAACTCATCGTCCACATTGCGGAGCGTAGAACGAAGTGTACTACATCAGATGGCTGTCCTCAGCATTTGGTACAATCATAATGCGTTTTACTTCTCCATGATTAAGAACTGTTTTAAGAAGGTCAAGAAGAATATCATCTTTCTTAGCAGCTTCATCACCCGTCGCAATGGCATTGATAATAAATTCGCCAAGTTGTGGGTCTTTGAATGCTTGTCCATTTAACTCTTTCTCATACTCAGTCAGGAAACAAAATTCCTAAGTTTTGGATTCTTTTTGTCATGCAAAAAGAACTACTTGTGTTTCATGATTTCCGACTTTTAATCGCCCATCAAGTGCAATGTTAACCGCCCACTGGCTGAAATCAGTAGCGGGTATGCGACGGTTCAACATTCGCTCAAAGTTGACTATGAGGTCGAAGGCAACATGGTCTACATAATCACCATCAACGATGATGATATTCTCACTCCATTTAATGTTCTGTGCTTCTTGTGCATTCATAGCTACAAAGATACACTAAATCAAGCAAAATGCAAAATAAATAAGGTCGTTTTTATCGCTTTTGTCTGTTTATTCGTCATATAGGCATAAAGGATTGCTACAAGAGGAACAATAGCGAAAAGGCATCAATAACAAAAATTGAAGTAATGAAACAGAAATGCGTATGGGTTTAGGGACGAGAAAGATTTACTCTACAACTTTATGCACTGCATGGCTGCCGTATCACCTCGAAATGTCGGATGAACCATAAATAAAACTTTCTTCAACTTCTTTCAAAAAGAATTTTGAGAGAAAAAGAAGGAGAACTCATCGCCTCTTCTTTTTCATATCTAATCACCCATAGGTTGA
>BNJT01000848.1_pt1 | contig 15758 bp, 14 predicted proteins | sample 8540491 | NCBI WGS metagenome assembly BNJT01 (sample SAMD00202455, study PRJDB9452) | human saliva metagenome | host: Homo sapiens
GAAGTTACGTATTGCTGATGCTGAGTCGGCGAAATGATTGTTTTGTAGCCATTTCTGCTTGTAGTTGATGATGAGGCGGAGGGAGGGTAGACCGAGGCTATCCTGCTCCACGATAATGGTTCCGTTAAATGAATTGTACTTAGGGAAGGAGTGTAAGACGGGCTTCTTCTCCTGCTACGACGATATAAATGATAGGTTGTATGATATCTTATATATCGCGTATAATAATGCTCGTGTATAATAGTATCAATGTAAATAGATAGTAAACGAAGTCTATCGCATCGTATATACCCTTCTCTTAGTGGAGAATGCAGCCTCAGGATAGCTCAGGCTTTTGGGTGTAGGGAAAAGTAGGGTGATGGTGAGCCCCTCTTTTTCGAGGTGTAAGTCGCTCATGGATGCGGTGTTGCTTGCTCGACAGCGGGGAAGTTGCTACATTTGTTTCAGTGCTACGGCTGATCGTAGTGGCCTGACCTCTCGGTCTGATCACAAAAAAAGAAGGGTGAGAACCTCACTTAAGAGGCCCCACCCTGGATGTTCTCACAACGGAATAAATCCTTATTGTGATTAGCTTTCAGATTTCGTTACTGCAAATGTAGCCATTTTTTCTTAATATCAACACAACCAATGCTTATGAGCAAACATGTACTTGGTCTTGACCTCGGAGTAGGATCAATAGGGTGGTGCCTTATCGCCCTCGATGCGCAGGGAGATCCTGCCGAAATCTTAGGTATGGGGAGCCGTGTCGTCCCCTTAAACAATGCTACCGATGCTGCGGACTTCTCTATCGGGAAGGCCTTCACGGCGAACCAAGAGCGGACGGCGCGCCGTACGATGCGCCGAGGCTTTGCCCGCTATCAGCTGCGTCGCTATCGCCTGCGTCGGGAGCTGGCGAAGGGCGGGATGCTCCCCGATGCCGCACTCATTCAACTCCCTCTGCTGGAGCTGTGGGAGCTCCGCGAGCGGGCGGCTACAGCTGGTGAGCGCCTGACGCTGCCCGAGCTGGGGCGTGTGCTCTGCCATATCAATCAGAAGCGTGGCTATCGGCACGTCAAGAGTGATGCCGCTGCCATCGTCGGTGATGAGGGCGAGAAGAAGAAGGACTCGAATAGTGCCTACCTCGCTGGCATCCGTGCGAATGACGAGAAGCTCCAGGACGAGCACAAGACGGTGGGGCAGTACTTCGCCGAGCAGCTCCGTCAGAGTCAGAGTGAGAGCCCCACGGGAGGTATCAGCTACCGCATCAAGGATCAGATCTTCTCCCGTCAGCGGTACATCGATGAGTACAATCAGATCATGGCGGCTCAGCGCGTGCACTATCCCGATATCCTCACAGACGAGTTTATCCGGATGCTACGCGATGAAGTCATCTTCATGCAGCGCCCGCTGAAGTCCTGCAAGCACCTGGTCTCGCTGTGCGAGTTCGAGAAGCAGGAGAAGGTGATGCGCGCCCAGCAGGATGACGGCAAGGGCGGTCGGCAGCTCGTCGAGCGTAAGGTCAAGTTCGGTCCGAAGGTTGCCCCGAAGTCCTCACCCCTCTTCCAGCTCTGCCGTATCTATGAGGCTGTGAATAATATCCGTCTGACCCGTCCCGACGGCTCACCACGTGACATCACACCCGAGGAGCGCGCTAAGATCGTCGCACATCTCCAGTCAAGTGCTTCGCTATCCTTCGCTGCGCTGAAGAAGCTTCTCAAGGAGAAGGCGATCATCGCAGACCAGCTTACCTCGAAGAGTGGGCTGAAGGGGAATAGCACGCGGGTCGCTCTCGCTGCGGCTCTACAGCCCTATCCGCAGTATCACCACCTCCTCAATATGGAGCTGGAGACGCGTATGATGACCGTCCAGCTCACCGACGAAGAGACGGGCGAGGTCACCGAGCGGGAGGTCGCCGTCGTCACCGATAGCTACGTCCGCCAGCCCCTCTATCGCCTGTGGCACATCCTCTACTCCATCGAGGAGCGTGATGCGATGCGCCGTGCTCTCATCACGCAGCTCGGCATGAAGGAGGAGGACCTGGACGGCGGGCTCTTGGATCAGCTCTATCGTCTGGACTTCGTCAAGCCTGGCTACGGGAATAAGTCCGCGAAGTTCATCTGCAAGCTCCTCCCCCAGCTCCAGCAGGGGCTGGGCTATAGCGAGGCGTGCGCAGCTGTTGGCTACCGCCACTCGAATAGCCCCTACCAGCGAAGAGATCACCGAGCGCATGCTTCTGGAGAAGATACCGCTGCTGCAGCGCAATGAGCTGCGTCAGCCTCTCGTCGAGAAGATCCTCAACCAGATGATCAACCTCGTCAATGCGCTCAAGGCCGAGTACGGCGTCGACGAAGTCCGTGTCGAGCTGGCACGTGAGCTGAAGATGTCTCGCGAGGAGCGTGAGCGTATGGCAGAGGGCAACCGCCGTAGAGAGAAGGAGAATAAAGCGATCGCAGAGAAGATCCGTGAGTGTGGACTCTTCCCGACGAAGTCCCGTATCCGCAAGTATATGCTGTGGGAGGAGGCTGGAGAACAGTGTCTGTACTGTGGTCAGATCCTGACGCTGAGCCAATGTCTCAATGGGGACGATATGGAGGTCGAGCACATCATCCCGAAGTCCGTCCTCTACGATGACTCCTATGGCAATAAGACCTGCGCCTGCCGCCGATGCAATAAGGAGAAAGGCAATCGCACCGCTCTCGAGTACATCCGTGCGAAGGGCTGGGAAGACGAGTATATGGAGCGCATCAATGGCCTGCTGGATAAGAAGGCGATTTCCTACAGCAAGCACCAGCGTCTACGCTGGCTGAAGGAGGATATCCCCTCTGACTTCCTCGAGCGCCAGCTGCGCCTGACGCAGTACATCTCGCGCCAAGCTATGGCCATCCTCCAGCAGGGTATCCGCCGTGTGTCTGCGAGCGAGGGTGGAGTGACTGCCCGACTTCGTAGTCTCTGGGGCTATGATGATATCCTCCATACGCTCAATCTCGATCGTTACGACTCGATGGGTGAAACGGAGCGTGTATCTCGGGAGGGTGAGACGACCGAGAAGCTTCGCATCAAGGACTGGTCGAAGCGTAAGGATCACCGTCACCATGCTATCGATGCCCTCGTCGTGGCTTCGACTCGTCAGGGCTATATCCAGCGCCTCAATCGTGTGAGCTCCGAGAGCGAGCGTGAGGCGATGAGTGGAGAGATCGAGGTGCAGAAGGCGACGAAGACCGATAAGCTCTCCCTCCTGGAGCGCTGGCTGACGCAGCGCCCCCACCTCTCGGTGCGTGCCGTCAGCGATAAGGTCGCCGAGATTCTCATCTCCTACCGCCCAGGGAAGCGTGTCGTCACCCGCGGACGCAATATCTACCTCCGTCACGGGAAGAAGTGCGTGCAGTCGGGGCTCTTAGTGCCCCGTGGTCCGCTCTCGAAGGAGACGGTCTATGGGCAGATCACGGTCAATGGGGAGCCGCAGATCGTCTGTAAGTATGACCTTCACAGCCTCAAGGCTAAGGATGTAGACTACGTCGTTGACTTGGCTCTGAGGAAGCGTCTGAAGGAGCTTCTTGCACAGCACGGAGGTAAGGAGAAGGAAGCCTTTGCGGGAGATGTGTACCTGGATGAAGCGGGTACGCAGGGGCCCATCCGCAGTGTGCGCTGCTTCACTGGGCTGGATCGGGCTAAGATGAAGGCGGTGAAGTATGATGAGCAGGGCGACGCTGTTGGCTTTGTCTCTACGCAGAATAACCATCATCTGGCGATCTATCGTACTCCTAAGGGCAAGCTCGTGGAGTCTATCGTGACCTTCTGGGATGCTGTAGACCGTGCACGCTATGGCATCCCCTTAGTCATCACGCATCCGCGTGAAGTCATAGAGCAAGTCCTACAGCGGGAGATGTCCCAGAGTCGGTACTGAGCTTACTTCCACCCTCCGATTGGGTATTTGTTGACTCCCTCCAGCAGGATGAGATGGTTATCATTGGGCTGTCGGATGAAGAGCTTCAGCGAGCCTTCGAGGCGCGGGACTATCGCATGCTCAGTGAGCACCTCTACCGTGTGCAGAAGGTCTCTTCTCTGTACTACGTCTTCAGGTATCACTTAGAGACGAGCGTTGCAGACGATAAGAATACTACGGGGCGTGTACCGAAGTTCCATCGAATTGTGAGCTTTAAGTCCTACGAAGAGAAGAATGTACGTAAGGTTCGTGTTGACCTTCTCGGACGGATTTCACTGCTCTGATGCTCTCCTGCGACCATGATGAAGCGAACGATCTATATCGGCAATCCTGCCTACCTCTCCCTGCGTCTCAAGCAGCTGGAGGTGCGGCAGCCGTCGGATGATCGTGAGACGACGATACGGACGATCCCGATAGAGGATATCGGGGTCGTCCTCCTCGACCACCCACAGATTACGATCACCCACGCCCTCTTAGGGGCTTTGCTCGAGAATAATTGCGCTGTCGTGACCTGCTCGGCGACGCACATGCCTTCGGGCCTGCTCCTCCCGCTGGACGGACATACACTCCAGACCGAGCGCTTCCGTGCGCAGCTTGATGCCTCGCTCCCCCTGAGGAAGCAGCTCTGGCAGCAGACGGTGCAGGCGAAGATCCTCAACCAAGCCCATGCCCTGCATTCCGTCTTGGGAGAGCCAGCGAAGAATATGCTCGCCTGGTCCCGCCAGGTCAAGAGTGGGGATGCAGACAATCTTGAGGCGCGGGCTGCGGCCTTCTATTGGCGCAATCTCTTCATCTCCCTTCCGGGCTTCGTGCGGGAGCGAGAAGAGGCTGCTCCGAACTCGCTACTGAACTACGGCTATGCCATCCTTAGAGCTATCATCGCACGTGCCCTCGTCGGCTGTGGTCTCCTCCCGACACTCGGCATCCATCACCACAATAAGTATAATGCCTATTGCTTGGCGGACGACATCATGGAGCCCTACCGCCCCTATGTGGATCTGCTCGTCGTGGAGATCTGTGAGGAGGAGGGCTTCCCTACGGAGCTGACGAAGGAGATCAAGGCACGGCTACTCGCCCTCCCGACGCTGGATGTGGAGATCGAGGGACAGCGTCGCCCGCTGATGCTGGCTGCGACGCAGACGGCGACCTCGCTCCTGCGTTGCTTCACGGGTGAGGCTCGTCGCTTGGCTTATCCCCTCTTGTCATGCGAGCCAAGCGACTAAGTGAATACCGCATCATGTGGGTCTTTGTCTTCTTTGACCTCCCTACGGGTACGCCTAAGGAGCGTAAGGCGGCTACCAGCTTCCGCCAAGAGCTCCTGAAGGAGACCATTGCACGGCACTGGAGGGACCCAGGTCTATTCCATTTCCGTATGTTCTGATATTTAGTACCTTCACAGCTAAAAACAGTCGTATCGCTTGCCAGCAAACAAACCGAATCCGCGCCGAGCTTCCTACAAAGTTTATACGCAGGTGCGCTGCGACCGCGTGAAGCACTCGTTCCTTCGACAGATCAGCGCTTGCGTTGACTGGCGAGAGTATTCACACACTACTCAACAAGAAGTATACAAGACCCAGAACGCCACCGGCAATCAGCCTATGATGCCTTGATGATGTTCAAAGATCCTACTGCTTCAGACCTGGTACGGCCTGAGTGATTACGAAGTCGAAGAACGGATCAATGACTCCCTCCTCTTCAGCGAATTCCTCCTCTTGGATATGGGCCTTCCAGCTCCAGACCACAGCACCATCTGTCGCTTTCGCGCTGAACTGACACGCTTGGGGATTATGGATAAGCTCCTTCGCGAGCTGAATAAGCAGTTCAAAAGCACGGGATTAGTCGTATTGACCAAGGGGCTATCGTGGATGCGAGCATTGTGGATAGCCCGCACGCTCCGATGGAAGTATCCTCATCGAAGTGGCCGACGACCAGAGAAGACTTGCGCGCCGAAGAAGAGCAAGCGCAAGAGCAGGCTTATCGAGTATGAGCTAAAAAGTCGCAGACCAGGGGTGGATACGGAAGCTCGTTGGGTGCGCAAAGGCAGGCACTATCGCTACGGATATAAAAGCACGTGCTGACCGATGGGCAAGGGGTTGGTGGAAGCATAATTACCACGCCAGCCAATTGTGCCGACACGGTGGTAGTGCCCGAGCTGATGAGAAGGCAGAGCTTACGCAGGGTGTTAGTGTCCTTGCCGATAAAGGGTATTGTAGCAAGAAGAACTCGGCTTGTCTGCTTGAGCACGGCATGATTGATGGAATTATGCTCAAGGCGCAGAAGGGGATGAAGACTTACAGAGCGACAACGTGAACTGAATAACGCCATCAGCAAAATGCGCTGTTTGATAGAGCGCACCTTCGGGAGTATCCGAAGGTGGTTTTCAGGAGGGCGATGTCGTTACCGAGGGCTGAGCGAACGCATACACAGAATATCTTGGAAGCTATGGCATACAATCTGAAGCGTATGCCTGGAGCTTCTGTGCTCCAGAGTGTCAAAATAGCGAAAAGAGCCCCCTCTCGAGGTGGATCATCCACCCGAGAGAACAAGAAGACAGCCATCCCACTTCTCAGCCTAAAGACTCCGATTTTTCGAGGGCAGAAGGTACGTGCAATGAAGAGGTGGCCTTGCGCAATGGTCTCGAAGGATGGCTTCACGATGTTTCAGTACTCCATCTATATGCGCCATTGTGCGAGTATGGAGCAGGCACAGACAGCGTGTGCGGCGGGTCAAGGCGATGCTTCCCCGATGAGGGCGAGGTGGTGATCGTGACGCTTACTGACAAGCAATTTGGTATGATGGAGCACTTCTCTTCGCGCAAAGCCTACCGATGCCGTTCAGCTCCCAGGGCTCTTCGATATGCTGTGAGATCTTGGATCGGAAAAGTCGCTAAGTAAAGGAAAAGCCCGTGGATATCCACGGGCTTTTCTCTTCTAAATCCTTCTGCTAAGTGCTTGTTCCATAGACTCCTTTGCAGGGTCTGCTGTATTAGCAAGTATGAAGGTACGGAATCTGAAAGCTAATCACAACTAGCGCTGAGCGTAGTCCTACGTGAGCTCCAGCTGTATTAGCAAGTATGAAGGTACGGAATCTGAAAGCTAATCACAACGTACACGTCTTTCATGTCTCGATAGCCCTAGCTGTATTAGCAAGTATGAAGGTACGGAATCTGAAAGCTAATCACAACGCTACGATCAAAGTTCTAGTACTGGGATGTAGCTGTATTAGCAAGTATGAAGGTACGGAATCTGAAAGCTAATCACAACTAGTGACTTGAGGTTGATTACCATAGACAGGCTGTATTAGCAAGTATGAAGGTACGGAATCTGAAAGCTAATCACAACTTAGCGTGCTCTTCAGTACTCATGCACATCGCTGTATTAGCAAGTATGAAGGTACGGAATCTGAAAGCTAATCACAACGAGCGTGCTTATCAGTGATCACTGCCCTGTGCTGTATTAGCAAGTATGAAGGTACGGAATCTGAAAGCTAATCACAACGTATAGCTGCATCAGCTCTGACAACTCTCGTGCTGTATTAGCAAGTATGAAGGTACGGAATCTGAAAGCTAATCACAACTGATGTCATCGATTGTCAGCTGGTCTACATGCTGTATTAGCAAGTATGAAGGTACGGAATCTGAAAGCTAATCACAACAGTGCGGTAGACTTTCGACCACGATGCAGCGCTGTATTAGCAAGTATGAAGGTACGGAATCTGAAAGCTAATCACAACGATGAGCTCAGTCAGATTGCGATGTAGAATGCTGTATTAGCAAGTATGAAGGTACGGAATCTGAAAGCTAATCACAACGCTATGGACTGTCGAGCGTCGTCGCAGTCTGCTGTATTAGCAAGTATGAAGGTACGGAATCTGAAAGCTAATCACAACACAGCATCCATTGCTCTTGCTGCGTCGAGGCTGTATTAGCAAGTATGAAGGTACGGAATCTGAAAGCTAATCACAACATCGCAAAGTACTCTATCATATGGCGCTCGCTGTATTAGCAAGTATGAAGGTACGGAATCTGAAAGCTAATCACAACGACAGCGCAGTGAGATCATTGAGGCACTACGGCTGTATTAGCAAGTATGAAGGTACGGAATCTGAAAGCTAATCACAACATATTAGACTAGGCGAAGAAGATGCTTGTCGGGAAAGAAATTGTTCGCCCTGAGTTCGCCCAGCCCATCTCATTCACGGTGGGTGGGCTGAAGGAAGCCATCAATCAGCCTCACAAGAACTATATGGCGAAGAATGACGCTATAAGAGAAATCGAGATGCTAATCAAAAGGTCTGACTATATCGGGTATGCTGGGGACTTTAAGGGGCGTCCATTCAAATATCACTACTTCCGCACCAGTATTCAGGGGACACCTTCGCTCATAATCGTACGCCAAGAGCGTGGAAAGCTATGTTTTTACAGTATAGTGGAAGAGAACAAGGAGATAACCTCAAGAATTAGCACATCAGATACAGTCTGAGGTAACTCTTCGAGATTATCTCCCATTCGCTACAAGCTGTATTAGCAAGTGTGAAGGTACTGAATCTGGAAGCTAATGACAACAGAGGCTTGTTTACTACTGCACATTTGGTGGTTATGGCGATAGGTTGTTGGTCCGCGTCTGGATAAAAGTTGTGGACGAGTGGCAGAAAAGTTTGGGCTACGTACGTGGCTCTAATATCTACGTACGTGGATATTTGGATTTACGTGCTCTGGTCTTTAAGACTACGTGCATAGATAGAAGAATACCACTACGTGAAGGCGCTTTTTCCTTCACGCGAATGACACTTTTTCTCTCCGCTGAATAAGAGGAATACTTGCGATAAGGCGAAGGGCTTGCGTATCACTTCGGAGAGGTATAATCGTGTGAACCACTTCTGTCTTCCCGGCTGGGTGTTGCTTGACAATCGGACGGGTGTGAAGTCGTGATAGAGGGGCAGAGCTACAGCAATAGTTGTTTGCGCTCGGTTCAGTAGTAGTTTTATATACGAACTACTATTAGTTCGTAGGCGAAAACGAATAGTCGTTTGACCCCCAAACCAGTAGTCGTTTGAGTGCAGACCAATAGTCGTTTGGAAATCGACTTTGCCTCAATATTGCTTCCGTATCAAGGATGGGGCTTTGATCTCATTGATTAGGTGTCCTAAACTTATACTATCTTTGCAATGGTGAGGTACCCCGAATAGGGGACGTCGCCCCGATTAGACCTCATCCCTCGTATAAGCTGGGATGAGGTCTAATTTCATATACTCACTCCTTGAACTACAGTTGGGGTTAGGAGCTCATAGCCTACTGCCCCTACCGATGATCTTGCTGGGATCTGCAAGCGTCCATCGGTAGGGGGCATTCCTGTTTTTAGGAGGATGGGGCGAGAAAAGTGAAGGAGTGGGGTGCTGGGTGGTAGTGGATTGTATTCGAGTTTGTTATCAAGGTACTTCGTTGGACGAGTCGAGGAGGGTGGTGTGAACCTATATAGGGTCGCTGGGTCGACCTATATAGCTCCGCTCCGCAACCTATATTGGTCACGCTGCCGACCCTATAGGTTGACTCGCTGACCAATATAGGTTGGTGTGGCCTTCTTGTAGAGGAGTAGATGCTATCCGTGTGCTGAGCCTGTGGTATGTGCGGCGAGGGAAAGAGAATGGAGTCACGGATGACTCCGTGACTCCACCATAAAGTGTCACCCAGAGACCAGCGGAGCTTGAGTAGAATCGCACTTATAGTTTGCTGGCGTGCTGACAATACAAAGATAATCCTTAACTTTGCACTGCGAGGTATCCTGATAAAGGAACGTCGCTCCGATCAACCTATCCTCAGTCCAGAGCATAGGGCTGATCCTTATAGTACAAGCCCCGCTCAAGTCGAGTGGGGCTTGCTGCAAAAAAGCGAACGTACGGAGCTTGAAGTGATCGCGCCATAGGTAAATACGATCGCTTCGCTGGGTGCAAAAGATAGTTTGTCTTTTTCCTTATCTCATCTTCTATCTCCTTGCTGTAGAGGATGCTAAGCTGTGGCGGTGGAGGGGCTTGAGAGGATGGGGTGCACTCGCTGATAGCTCCCTTGATGGCAGGCTTTGTACCCTCAGACTCTGCCGAGTTGCGGGCAAGTGGGGGAGAGCGTTTGCGTATATGAAGAAGTTGTATTACCTTTGCAACCGCAACAAAGAAGGTGGCAATACTCTTCCTTAGCTCAGTCGGTTAGAGCATCTGACTGTTAATCAGAGGGTCCTTGGTTCAAGTCCAAGAGGAAGAGCTTCTCCCGAGTATGGGCGTGGTGAATAAGCCCCTTCTGACGCTGCATTAAGTACTCTTCCTTAGCTCAGTCGGTTAGAGCATCTGACTGTTAATCAGAGGGTCCTTGGTTCAAGTCCAAGAGGAAGAGCTTAGAGAAGGAATTAGATTCAGGGAGATACCCTCAGGTCCAATTACGAGGACTTGGGGGTATTTCCTTTTATGTCCCCCCGTAGAGTGGGACGAAGGCTATATAACGACAGCGCCCCTGCTCACCGATGGTGGGCAGGGGCGCTGCGCTATAGGGAGTGGGACTTAGAGCCCGTGTTCGCCGAGGTAGCGCTCAGCTTCGATAGCCGCCTTACAGCCTGAGGCCGCTGCGGTGACCGCCTGACGATAGAGGGGGTCTGCGACGTCGCCAGCAGCGAAGACGCCAGGGACGCAGGTGCGTGGCGTAGGCCCTTCGGTCTTGATGTAGCCCACCTCGTCGACCTCGACGTAGTCAGCGAAGAGCTCGGAGTTGGGGTGGTGACCGATAGCGAGGAAGAAGCCATCGATGGGCAGGTCTACGCGCTCTTCATCGGGCTGGCCGAGGCGCTTGACGAGATGTGCGCCTTCGACGCCATCTTCACCGTAGAGGCCCACGGTATTGTGCTCGTAGAGGACGGTGATCTTCTCGTTGGCTGCGACGCGCTGACGCATGATGTCGGAGGCGCGGAGGTAGTCCTTGCGCACGATCATATAGACGTGCGAGGCGAGGCTCGCCAGGTAGAGTGCCTCTTCGCAGGCCGTGTCACCGCCACCGACGACAGCGACCTTCTTATTGCGATAGAAGAAGCCGTCACAGGTAGCACAGGCCGAGACGCCCATACCAGCGTACTTCTCTTCGTCGGGCAGGCCGAGGTACTTAGCGGAAGCACCCGTAGCGATGATGACCGTATCGGCTTCGACCTCGACACCTTCCTCGAAGGTGATGACGTAGGGAGCCTTAGAGAGGTCAGCCTTCGTCGCCAGACCAGAGCGGATCTCCGTACCGAAGCGCAGAGCCTGATTGCGGAGGTCCTGGGTGAGCGCTGGGCCAGTGACACCCTCGGGATAACCAGGGAAGTTCTCTACATCCGTGGTCTGCGTGAGCTGTCCTCCAGGCTGGATGCCTTCGTAGAGGAGTGGGGAGAGGTTGGCACGTGAGGCATAGATGGCTGCAGTGTAGCCAGCGGGGCCGGAGCCGATGATGAGGCAGCGGCGATGTTCTCTACTCATACTTGCGTAGTCTATATGTGATGGTGATAGAAATAGGGGCGAGTCTTAGCGCATATCGCGGAGCTTCTTCTGGAGCTCTTGGCGAGCGAAGAAGATGCGGCTCTTGACCGTACCGAGGGGGATGCCGAGGGTATCGGCGATCTCGTTGTACTTATACCCAGCGACAAACATAGAGAAAGGCTCCTTGAGTGAAGGCTGCAGCTCGGCGATAGCACCCGTGATCTCCTTGATATCCATGGAGCCCTCGGGAGTGTTGTGCCCGCCTTCGCTAAGCAGAGGTACGTTGTAAGCGTCGACGTTGGGGTCGATGAAGCTCTGCGTGCGCACGAGCTTGTGGTAGTTGTTGATGAAGATATTACGCATGATCTTCAGCACCCACCCCTTGAAGTTGACGTTGTCGACGAACTTATCGTAGTTGTTCAGGACGCGCAGCGTAGTGTCTTGCGTCAGGTCTTCTGCATCGGCTTCGTCCTTCGTCAGCGTACGCGCGAAGTTCTTCATATAGTCCTGCATGCCGATCAGGTCCTTCTGTATCTGTAATACGTCCATATCTGTAATGCTCTATTTTGTATAGTGAGGCGGTGCGCCGAGGGGCAATGTGGCGAGCCGTTTAATATCTTTTTTACAAAGATACTATTAATTCTTCCGCAGAAAGCACGGGACTTTATATAGGTATATTGATATACTCAATATAGAGCGCATCACCAGCGGATGGGCGCCTTGCCCCACTGGGTGAGGTAGGCATTCGTCTGGCTGAAGTGACGGCATCCGAAGAAGCCACGATGGGCTGAGAGCGGGGAGGGATGTGGAGCTTCGAGTACGAGATGGCGGGTGCGATCGATCATACTTCCCTTGCGTCGGGCAGGGCTTCCCCAGAGGAGGAAGACGACGTGGTCACAGCTGCGGTTGATCGTCTCGATGATAGCATCGGTGAAGGTCTCCCAGCCGAGGCCCTGATGGCTCGCTGCCATACCGGCGCGGACGGTGAGGGTGGTGTTGAGGAGGAGGACGCCCTGCTCCGCCCACGGCAGGAGGTGCCCGTCAGGGATGATCGAGGGCTGGCCGAGGTCGGAGGCGATCTCCTTCTTGATGTTGATCAGGCTCGGAGGTATGGGGACGCCCGCTGGCACGGAGAAGGCTAAGCCCTCGGCTTGCCCTGCACCGTGGTAGGGGTCTTGGCCTAAGATGACGACGCGCACCTCAGGGGAGGGGCAGGCATCGAGGGCACGGAAGATGAGCCCTCCTGGGGGATAGATAGGGGCCTTCGTGCTGGTAGGCCTGGCGGATGCGGTCGGTGAGGATGCTGAAGTAGAGCTTGTCGAACTCAGGCGCAAGGGCGGTACGCCAGCTCTCGTCGAGGCGGATGTTCATCGTGTAGTCGGGAAGAGGGGTGGGAGGTCTGCGGAGAGGATCTGATGGACGAGGCCACGCAGATCTCCGTGCTGTGCGGTGTAGAAGAGGGCATGCCCTACGGCGGCGAGGGCGTCGAGGTCATTGGCACCATCGCCCGTATAGAGTGTCGAGGCGAGCGCCCCTGCAGTCCACTCCTCGAGGAAGGCACGCTTGCCCTCGGCATCAATGATAGCCTCGGGATCAAGTCCATCGAAGTCGCCGTCAGCGGTATAGCGTACGGCGCTCCCTACGAAGGCGGAGAGCCCGACTCGCTCACAGATATCTTCGACGAAGGGCTGGTAAGCTCCCCGTGACGATAGCCGTGGGGAGGGAGAGCTCGCGGAGGAGAAGCGTGGTGTCAGTGGGGAGGGTGATGCTTCGGATGACCGAGTGAAGGGCCTCACGGGAGAGCCCACGAAGGAGCTCAGTGCGGTGCATGAAGCTCTCACGGAAGGGTGTGGCGCCTGCCATAGCCGCTTCGGTGAGGGCGGTCATCTCCTCCGAGCGACCTGAGAGACGTGCCAGCTCGGGCAGCAGCTCCGTCGTCGTGAGCGTGCCGTCGAGGTCGAAGGCGACGTGCGTGATCTCAGCTGTGGCACTCGTGGAGGGAGGTAGAAGGCGCTGTGCGTGGTGCGCCCCCAAGGGATGAGCCGTGTGAGAAGCTCACGGCGTAGCTCCGTCTCGCTCACGCTTCGCTCCGTGGGGTAGCTGTAGAGCCTGCCCTGTGGGTGTCCGTGATACTTACCTTCGGTGTAGCGCCTATCGTCTCAGAGAGAGGGCTCTGAGCTGCTGGTCCTCTCCGTCCGTAGGGCGAGAGAAGAGATAGAGGTGCTGCACGTGGGGCATCGAGGCGGCGTGAGGGTATGTGTATATAAAGCAAGAGTGCTTGACTTCGATAAGCCAAGCACTCTTCAGTTTTGGGGGTGGAAGATGGGATTCGAACCCACGACACCTGGAACCACAATCCAGTGCTCTAACCAACTGAGCTACAACCACCATGTAAATGCTCTGCTTTTCGCTTGAGCACTGCAAAGGTAATACTACTTTCTCAATTCACCAAACCTACCGCTCAATGGCGGCTTCGAGGTCGTGCCATAGCCGTTCGTCGGGTACGGGAGCCGTGAGGGTGAGGGCTTCCTTGCTCACGGGGTGTGTGAAGGATATCTGTCTGGAAAGTAGGCTGATACTCCCGCCGGGGTTGCTACGAGGAGCGCCGTACTTCAGGTCGCCCTTGATGGGGCAGCCGAGGGCAGCGAGCTGGCAACGGATCTGATGATGACGGCCCGTGTGGAGCTCGATCTCGAGGAGATGATAGTGTTCGCCCGAGGCCAGTAGGCGGTAGGAGAGTCGGGCGAGCTTGGCGCCAGGCGTCGCAGCGCCTTGGCGAGCTACGTAGCTCTTGTTCTGCGACTCATTGCGCACGAGGTACTGCTCGAGGGTGTCGGAGTGCTTCGGCGGGAGGGCGGTGACGACGGCCCAGTAGCGCTTCGAGACGTCTCCCGTGCGGAAGAGCTCGTTCATACGGCTGAGTGCCTTCGACGTCTTGGCGAAGAGGACGAGACCACCCACGGGTCGGTCCAAGCGATGGATCACGCCGAGGTACACGTTGCCTGGCTTGTTGTACTTCTCCTTGAGCCAACCCTTGAGGGCTTCGCTCATCGGCTCATCGCCCGTCTTGTCACCCTGGACGATTTCGCCGGGGCGCTTGCTGACGCAGAGGAGGTGGTTGTCTTCGTAGACGACGGTAGGCTTATACATACGGGGATATGGGGAGGGGAGACTTAGTCCCCGATGAAGGTGCAGTTGAGTACCTCGCGGTAGCTATTGAAGATCGCGCTCTTGCTGATGAAGCCGAGGTAGCGCCCTTCCTCATCGACGACGGGCATCTTCCACGCCTTCGTCTCGTCGAAGAGGCGCATGACCTCCGTCATCGGGGTGGCTGAGGAGACCTTGACCTCGGGAGTGACCCGTGATCTTACGCACCTTGTAGCGCTCATAGAGCTCAGGGGCGGAACATGATGTTGCGCACATTATCCAGCTCGACGATGCCGACGAGCACTCCCGCGCTCGTCGACCACGGGGAAGGAGTTGCGGTGGCTCACCGAGATGACGCTGACCATCTCACCGAGGGTCATGTCGGGGAGACGACCTCGAAGTCACGCTCCAGTACGCTCTCCAGATTCATCAGCGTCAGTACGGCCGTATCCTTCTGATGCGTGAGAGCTTGCCCTGCTCTGCCAAGCGGAGCGAGTAGATACTGTGGGGCATGAAAGATGCGGATCGTGGCGAAGGAGGTCAGCGACACGAGCATCAGTGGCAGGAAGAGGTTGTACCCGCCCGAGAGCTCTGCGATGAGGGAAGACACCCGTCAGTGGGGCGTGCATCACGCCAGCCATCAGCCCCTGCCATACCGAGCAGGGATGTAGTTCTTCGGGGAGATGAAGACGTTGAGCGAACTGAAGTAGTTCACCAGATAGGGAGAAGATGAAGCCCGTGAGCCCGCCCGTGAAGAGGGTAGGAGCGAAGAGCCCGCCACAGCCACCGCCCGAGTTCGTCGCTACGGAGGCGAAGACCTTGAAGAGGACGGTGAGGAGGAAGAAGGCGAAAGACCACCCAGTAGGAGTTCGAGAACGCCTCGAAGATACTCCCATCGAGGAGCTGCGTGTACTGCCCGTCCAAGAGGATATTCACCGAGTCATACCCTTCGCCATAGAGCGGAGGGAAGACGAAGATGAGCAGGGAGAGGATAGCTGCCGAGATGAGGTAGCGCAGGCGGATGTCCTTGATGCGCTTCAGCTCGCTCTCGAAGCGGAACATCGTCTTCGAGAAGTACAGCGACATCAGCCCGCACACCACGCCCAGCAGGATCATCAGCGGGATGCGCTCGATATGATAGGGGTCGGTCTGGATGAACTGGAAGGGATCTCCTTCCCTGAGAGGACGTAGGCACGGC
>BNJT01002868.1_pt1 | contig 15756 bp, 12 predicted proteins | sample 8540491 | NCBI WGS metagenome assembly BNJT01 (sample SAMD00202455, study PRJDB9452) | human saliva metagenome | host: Homo sapiens
TTTATGTACAGTATATAAATATATAGTTTGTGAACTTTGATATTTCATGTACAGTATAAAAATATATATTTGGGGTACTTTGATATTTTAATGTACAGTATATAATCTATATTTGATGTACTTTCATATTTTATATACCCTAATATATATATATGATGTAATTTCATATTTTATGTACAGTATATAATGTATAGTTTGGGTACTTTGATCTTTTATGTACACTATAGAATATATATCTGGTGTACTTTTGATATTTTTATGTACAGAATAAAATATATATTTGATGTACTTTCATATTTTTATGTACAGTATATAATACATGCTTTGGGTACTTTGATATTTTTGTACTAATTAGAATATATACCTTGGGTACTTTTGATATTTTATGTACAGTATATAATATATAGTTTGTGAACTTTGATATTTCATGTAGGTATACAAATATATATTTGGGGTACATTTGATGTTTATGTACAGTATATAATCTATATTTGATGTACTTTCATATTTTATGTACCTAATATATATATTTGATGTAATTTCATATTTTATGTACAGTATATAATGTATAGTTTGGGTACTTTTGTATTTTATGTACACTATAGATATATATCTGGTGTACTTTGATATTTTTATGTACAGAATAAAATATATATTTGATGTACTTTCATATTTTATGTACAGTATATAATACATGCTTTGGGTACTTTGATATTTTTTGTACAGTATAGAATATATACCTTGGGTACTTTGATATTTTTATGTACAGTATATAATATATAGTTTGTGAACTTTGATATTTCATGTACAGTATATAATATATATTTGGGGTACTTTTGATATTTTATGTACAGTATATAATCTATATTTGATGTACTTTTCATATTTTATGTACCTAATATAATATATATTTGATGTAATTTCATATTTTATGTACAGTATATAATGTATAGTTTTGGGTACTTTTGATATTTTATGTACACTATAGAATATATATCTGGTGTACTTTGATATTTTATGTACAGAATAAAATATATATTTGATGTACTTTCATATTTTTATGTACAGTATATAATACATGCTTTTGGGTACTTTGATATTTTTGTACAGTATAGAATATATACCTTGGGTACTTTGATATTTTATGTACAGTATATAATATATAGTTTGTGAACTTTGATATTTTCATGTACAGTATATAATATATATTTTGGGGTACTTTGATATTTTATGTACAGTATATAATCTATATTTGATGTACTTTCATATTTTATGTACCTAATATATATATTTGATGTAATTTCATATTTTATGTACAGTATATAATGTATAGTTTTGGGTACTTTGATATTTTATGTACACTATAGAATATATATCTGGTGTACTTTGATATTTTATGTACAGAATAAAATATATTTTGATGTACTTTCATATTTTATGTACAGTATATAATACATGCTTTTAGGGTACTTTGATATTTTTTTGTACAGTATAGAATATATACCTTGGGTACTTTTGATATTTTATGTACAGTATATAATATATAGTTTGTGAACTTTGATATTTCATGTACAGTATATAATATATATTTGGGGTACTTTTGATATTTTATGTACAGTATATAATCTATATTTGATGTACTTTCATATTTTATGTACCTAATATAATATATATTTGATGTAATTTCATATTTTATGTACAGTATATAATGTATAGTTTGGGTACTTTGATATTTTATGTACACTATAGAATATATATCTGGTGTACTTTGATATTTTATGTACAGAATAAAATATATATTTGATGTACTTTCATATTTTATGTACAGTATATAATACATGCTTTGGGTACTTTTGATATTTTTTTGTACAGTATAGAATATATACCTTGGGTACTTTTGATATTTTATGTACAGTATATAATATATAGTTTGTGAACTTTGATATTTCATGTACAGTATAAAATATATATTTGAGGGTACTTTGATATTTTATGTACAGTATATAATCTATATTTGATGTACTTTCATATTTTTATGTACCTAATATAATATATATTTGATGTAATTTCATATTTTATGTACAGTATATAATGTATAGTTTGGGTACTTTTGATATTTTTATGTACACTATAGAATATATATCTGGTGTACTTTTGATATTTTATGTACAGAATAAAATATATATTTGATGTACTTTCATATTTTATGTACAGTATATAATACATGCTTTGGGTACTTTGATATTTTTTTGTACAGTATAGAATATATACCTTTGGGTACTTTGATATTTTATGTACAGTATATAATATATAGTTTGTGAACTTTGATATTTCATGTACAGTATAAAATATATATTTGGGGTACTTTGATATTTTATGTACAGTATATAATCTATATTTGATGTACTTTCATATTTTATGTACCTAATATAATATATATTTGATGTAATTTCATATTTTATGTACAGTATATAATGTATAGTTTGGGTACTTTGATATTTTATGTACACTATAGAATATATATCTGGTGTACTTTGATATTTTTATGTACAGAATAAAATATATATTTGATGTACTTTCATATTTTATGTACAGTATATAATACATGCTTTTGGGTACTTTGATATTTTTTTGTACAGTATAGAATATATACCTTGGGTACTTTGATATTTTATGTACAGTATATAATATATAGTTTGTGAACTTTTGATATTTCATGTACAGTATAAAAATATATATTTGGGGTACTTTGATATTTTAATGTACAGTATATAATCTATATTTGATGTACTTTCATATTTTATGTACCTAATATAATATATATTTGATGTAATTTCATATTTTATGTACAGTATATAATGTATAGTTTGGGTACTTTGATATTTTATGTACACTATAGAATATATATCTGGTGTACTTTTGATATTTTATGTACAGAATAAAAATATATATTTGATGTACTTTCATATTTTATGTACAGTATATAATACATGCTTTTAGGGTACTTTGATATTTTTTTGTACAGTATAGAATATATACCTTGGGTACTTTTGATATTTTATGTACAGTATATAATATATAGTTTGTGAACTTTGATATTTCATGTACAGTATAAAATATATATTTGGGGTACTTTGGTATTTAATGTACAGTATATAATCTATATTTGATGTACTTTCATATTTTATGTACCCTAATATAATATATATTTGATGTAATTTCATATTTTATGTACAGTATATAATGTATAGTTTGGGTACTTTTGATATTTTATGTACACTATAGAATATATATCTGGTGTACTTTGATATTTTATGTACAGAATAAAATATATATTTGATGTACTTTCATATTTTATGTACAGTATATAATACATGCTTTGGGTACTTTGATATTTTTTTGTACAGTATAGAATATATACCTTGGGTACTTTGATATTTTTATGTACAGTATATAATATATAGTTTGTGAACTTTGATATTTCATGTAGAGTATAAAATATATATTTGGGGTACTTTTGATATTTTATGTACAGTATATAATCTATATTTGATGTACTTTCATATTTTTATGTACCCTAATATATATTTGATGTAATTTCATATTTTATGTACAGTATATAATGTATAGTTTGGGTACTTTGATATTTTTATGTACACTATAGAATATATATCTGGTGTACTTTGATATTTTATGTACAGAATAAAAATATATATTTGATGTACTTTCATATTTTTATGTACAGTATATAATACATGCTTTTGGGTACTTTGATATTTTTTGTACAGTATAGAATATATACCTTGGGTACTTTTGATATTTTTATGTACAGTATATAATATATAGTTTGTGAACTTTGATATTTCATGTACAGTATATAATATATATTTGGGGTACTTTTGATATTTTATGTACAGTATATAATCTATATTTGATGTACTTTTCATATTTTATGTACCCTAATATAATATATATTTGATGTAATTTCATATTTTATGTACAGTATATAATGTATAGTTTGGGTACTTTGATATTTTTATGTACACTATAGAATATATATCTGGTGTACTTTGATATTTTATGTACAGAATAAAAATATATATTTGATGTACTTTCATATTTTTATGTACAGTATATAATACATGCTTTTGGGTACTTTGATATTTTTTTGTACAGTATAGAATATATACCTTGGGTACTTTTGATATTTTATGTACAGTATATAATATATAGTTTGTGAACTTTGATATTTTCATGTACAGTATATAATATATATTTGGGGTACTTTGATATTTTATGTACAGTATATAATCTATATTTGATGTACTTTTGATATTTTATGTACATAATATAAAATATATATTTGATGTAATTTCATATTTTTATGTACAGTATATAATACATGCTTTGGGTACTTTTGATATTTTTTTGTACAGTATAGAATATATACCTTGGGTACTTTTGATATTTTATGTACAGTATATAATATATAGTTTGTGAACTTTGATATTTCATGTACAGTATATAATATATATTTGGGGTACTTTGATATTTTATGTACAGTATATAATCTATATTTGATGTACTTTCATATTTTATGTACCTAATATAATATATATTTGATGTAATTTCATATTTTATGTACAGTATATAATGTATAGTTTGGGTACTTTTGATATTTTTATGTACACTATAGAATATATATCTGGTGTACTTTGATATTTTATGTACAGAATAAAATATATATTTGATGTACTTTCATATTTTATGTACAGTATATAATACATGCTTTGGGTACTTTGATATTTTTTTGTACAGTATAGAATATATACCTTGGGTACTTTTGATATTTTATGTACAGTATATAATATATAGTTTGTGAACTTTGATATTTCATGTAGAGTATATAATATATATTTGGGGTACTTTGATATTTTATGTACAGTATATAATCTATATTTGATGTACTTTCATATTTTTATGTACCTAATATAATATATATTTGATGTAATTTCATATTTTTATGTACAGTATATAATGTATAGTTTGGGTACTTTGATATTTTTATGTACACTATAGAATATATATCTGGTGTACTTTGATATTTTATGTACAGAATAAAATATATATTTGATGTACTTTCATATTTTTATGTACAGTATATAATACATGCTTTTGGGTACTTTGATATTTTTTTGTACAGTATAGAATATATACCTTGGGTACTTTGATATTTTATGTACAGTATATAATATATGGTTTGTGAACTTTGATATTTCATGTAGAGTATAAAATATATATTTGGGGTACTTTGATATTTTATGTACAGTATATAATCTATATTTGATGTACTTTCATATTTTTATGTACCTAATATATATTTGATGTAATTTCATATTTTATGTACAGTATATAATGTATAGTTTGTGTACTTTTGATATTTTTATGTACACTATAGAATATATATCTGGTGTACTTTTGATATTTTATGTACAGAATAAAATATATATTTGATGTACTTTTCATATTTTATGTACAGTATATAATACATGCTTTGGGTACTTTTGATATTTTTTTGTACAGTATAGAATATATACCTTGGGTACTTTTGATATTTTTATGTACAGTATATAATATATAGTTTGTGAACTTTGATATTTCATGTAGAGTATATAATATATATTTGGGGTACTTTGATATTTTATGTACAGTATATAATCTATATTTGATGTACTTTCATATTTTATGTACCTAATATAATATATATTTGATGTAATTTCATATTTTTATGTACAGTATATAATGTATAGTTTGGGTACTTTGATATTTTTATGTACACTATAGAATATATATCTGGTGTACTTTGATATTTTATGTACAGAATAAAAATATATTTGATGTACTTTCATATTTTTATGTACAGTATATAATACATGCTTTTGGGTACTTTGATATTTTTTTGTACAGTATAGAATATATACCTTGGGTACTTTTGATATTTTATGTACAGTATATAATATATAGTTTGTGAACTTTGATATTTCATGTACAGTATAAAAATATATATTTGGGGTACATTTGATATTTTATGTACAGTATATAATCTATATTTGATGTACTTTCATATTTTATGTACCTAATATATATATTTGATGTAATTTCATATTTTTATGTACAGTATATAATGTATAGTTTGTGTACTTTGTTATTTTATGTACACTATAGAATATATATCTGGTGTACTTTTGATATTTTTATGTACAGAATAAAATATATATTTGATGTACTTTCATATTTTATGTACAGTATATAATACATGCTTTGGGTACTTTGATATTTTTTTGTACAGTATAGAATATATACCTTGGGTACTTTTGATATTTTTATGTACAGTATATAATATATAGTTTGTGAACTTTTGATATTTCATGTAGAGTATATAAATATATATTTGGGGTACTTTTGATATTTTATGTACAGTATATAATCTATATTTGATGTACTTTCATATTTTTATGTACCTAATATAATATATATTTGATGTAATTTCATATTTTATGTACAGTATATAATGTATAGTTTGGGTACTTTGATATTTTATGTACACTATAGAATATATATCTGGTGTACTTTTGATATTTTATGTACAGAATAAAAATATATATTTGATGTACTTTCATATTTTATGTACAGTATATAATACATGCTTTTGGGTACTTTGATATTTTTTTGTACAGTATAGAATATATACCTTGGGTACTTTTGATATTTTATGTACAGTATATAATATATAGTTTGTGAACTTTGATATTTCATGTACAGTATAAAATATATATTTGGGGTACTTTGATATTTTATGTACAGTATATAATCTATATTTGATGTACTTTCATATTTTTATGTACCTAATATATATTTGATGTAATTTCATATTTTTATGTACAGTATATAATGTATAGTTTGGGTACTTTGATATTTTTATGTACACTATAGAATATATATCTGGTGTACTTTTGATATTTTATGTACAGAATAAAATATATATTTGATGTACTTTCATATTTTTATGTACAGTATATAATACATGCTTTTGGGTACTTTGATATTTTTTTGTACAGTATAGAATATATACCTTTGGGTACTTTGATATTTTTATGTACAGTATATAATATATAGTTTGTGAACTTTTGATATTTCATGTACAGTATATAATATATATTTGGGGTACTTTGATATTTTATGTACAGTATATAATCTATATTTGATGTACTTTCATATTTTTATGTACCTAATATAATATATTTTGATGTAATTTCATATTTTATGTACAGTATATAATGTATAGTTTGGGTACTTTGATATTTTTATGTACACTATAGAATATATATCTGGTGTACTTTGATATTTTTATGTACAGAATAAAATATATATTTGATGTACTTTCATATTTTTATGTACAGTATATAATACATGCTTTTGGGTACTTTGATATTTTTTGTACAGTATAGAATATATACCTTTGGGTACTTTGATATTTTATGTACAGTATATAATATATAGTTTGTGAACTTTGATATTTCATGTACAGTATAAAATATATATTTGAGGGTACTTTTGATATTTTATGTACAGTATATAATCTATATTTGATGTACTTTCATATTTTATGTACCTAATATAATATATATTTGATGTAATTTCATATTTTATGTACAGTATATAATGTATAGTTTGGGTACTTTGATATTTTTATGTACACTATAGAATATATATCTGGTGTACTTTTGATATTTTATGTACAGAATAAAATATATATTTGATGTACTTTTCATATTTTATGTACAGTATATAATACATGCTTTTGGGTACTTTTGATATTTTTTGTACAGTATAGAATATATACCTTTGGGTACTTTGATATTTTTATGTACAGTATATAATATATAGTTTGTGAACTTTGATATTTTCATGTACAGTATATAAATATATATTTGGGGTACTTTGATATTTTATGTACAGTATATAATCTATATTTGATGTACTTTCATATTTTTATGTACCTAATATAATATATATTTGATGTAATTTCATATTTTATGTACAGTATATAATGTATAGTTTTGGGTACTTTTGATATTTTTATGTACACTATAGAATATATATCTGGTGTACTTTGATATTTTTATGTACAGTATATAAATATATATTTGATGTACTTTCATATTTTATGTACCTAATATATATTTGATGTAATTTCATATTTTATGTACAGTATATAATGTATAGTTTGGGTACTTTGATATTTTATGTACACTATAGAATATATATCTGGTGTACTTTTGATATTTTATGTACAGAATAAAATATATATTTGATGTACTTTCATATTTTATGTACAGTATATAATACATGCTTTTGGGTACTTTGATATTTTTTTGTACAGTATAGAATATATACCTTGGGTACTTTTGATATTTTATGTACAGTATATAATATATAGTTTGTGAACTTTGATATTTCATGTACAGTATATAAATATATATTTGGGGTACTTTGATATTTATATGTACAGTATATAATCTATATTTGATGTACTTTCATATTTTTATGTACCTAATATATATATTTGATGTAATTTCATATTTTATGTACAGTATATAATGTATAGTTTGGGTACTTTGATATTTTATGTACACTATAGAATATATATCTGGTGTACTTTGATATTTTATGTACAGAATAAAATATATATTTGATGTACTTTCATATTTTATATACAGTATATAATACATGCTTTTGGGTACTTTGATATTTTTTTGTACAGTATAGAATATATACCTTTGGGTACTTTGATATTTTTATGTACAGTATATAATATATAGTTTGTGAACTTTTGATATTTTCATGTACAGTATAAAATATATATTTGGGGTACTTTGATATTTTATGTACAGTATATAATCTATATTTGATGTACTTTCATATTTTTATGTACCTAATATAATATATATTTGATGTAATTTTCATATTTTTATATCAGTATATAATGTATAGTTTGTGTACTTTTGATATTTTATGTACACTATAGAATATATATCTGGTGTACTTTTGATATTTTATGTACAGAATAAAATATATATTTGATGTACTTTCATATTTTATGTACAGTATATAATACATGCTTTTGGGTACTTTGATATTTTTTGTACAGTATAGAATATATACTCTAGGTACTTTGATATTTTATGTACAGTATATAATATATAGTTTTAGAACTTTGATATTTCATGTCAGTATATAATATATATTTGGGGTACTTTTGATATTTTATGTACAGTATATAATCTATATTTGATGTACTTTCATATTTTTAGTACGTATCTAATATATATTTGATGTAATTTCATATTTTATGTACAGTATATAATGTATAGTTTGTGTACTTTGATATTTTTATACACTATAGAATATATATCTGGTGTACTTTGATATTTTATGTACAGAATAAATATATATTTGATGTACTTTCATATTTTATGTACAGTATATAATACATGCTTTGGGTACTGATATTTTTTGTACAGATATATAATGTACTTTGATATTTTATGTACATATATAATATATGGTTTTATGAACTTTGATATTTCATGTACAGTATAAATATATATTTTGAGGTACTTGATATTTTTATGTACAGTATATAATCTATATTTGATGTACTTTCATATTTTTATGTACCCTAATATATATTTGATGTAATTTCATATTTTATGTACAGTATATAATTTATAGTTTGTGTGCTTTGATATTTTATGTACACTATAGAATATATACTAGTGTACTTTGATATTTTATGTACAGAATAAAAATATATATTTGATGTACTTTTCATATTTTATGTACAGTATACTAATACATGCTTTGGGTACTTTGATATTTTTTGTACAGTATAGAATATATACCTTTGGGTACTTTTGATATTTTTATGTACAGTATATAATATATAGTTTTGTGAACTTTGATATTTCATGTAGAGTATATAATATATATTTGGGAGTACTTTGATATTTTATATGTACAGTATATAATCTATATTTGATGTACTTTCATATTTTATGTACCTAATATATATTTGATGTAATTTCATATTTTATGTACAGTATATAATATATAGTTTGTGGTACTTTGATATTTTATGTACACTATAGAATATATATCTGGTGTACTTTGATATTTTATGTACAGAATAAAAATATATATTTGATGTACTTTCATATTTTATGTACAGTATATAATACATGCTTTTTGGGTACTTTGATATTTTTTTGTACAGTATAGAATATATACCTTTGGGTACTTTGATATTTTATGTACAGTATATAATATAGGTATGAACTTTGATATTTCATGTAGAGTATATAAATATATATTTGGGGTACATTGATATTTTATGTACAGTATATAATCTATATTTGATGTACTTTCATATTTTTATGTACCTAATATATATTTGATGTAATTTCATATTTTATGTACAGTATATAATTTATAGTTTGGGTACTTTTGATATTTTATGTACACTATAGAATATATATCTGGTGTACTTTTGATATTTTATGTACAGAATAAAATATATATTTGATGTACTTTCATATTTTTATGTACAGTATATAATACATGCTTTTGGGTACTTTGATATTTTTTTGTACAGTATAGAATATATACCTTGGGTACTTTGATATTTTATGTACAGTATATAATATATAGTTTGTGAACTTTGATATTTCATGTACAGTATAAAATATATATTTGGGGTACTTTGATATTTTAATGTACAGTATATAATCTATATTTGATGTACTTTCATATTTTTATGTACCTAATATAAATATATTTGATGTAATTTCATATTTTATGTACAGTATATAATGTATAGTTTGGGTACTTTTGATATTTTTATGTACACTATAGAATATATATCTGGTGTACTTTGATATTTTATGTACAGAATAAAATATATATTTGATGTACTTTCATATTTTTATGTACAGTATATAATACATGCTGGGTACTTTGATATTTTTGTAAAGTATAGATATATACCTTGGGTACTTTGATATTTTATGTACAGTATATAATATATAGTTTGTAGAACTTTGATATTTCATGTAGAGTATAATAATATATATTTGGGGTACTTTGATATTTTATATACAGTATATAATCTATATTTGATGTACTTTCCTATTTTATGTACTAATCTAATATATATTTGATGTAATTTCATATTTTTATGTACAGTATATAATGTATAGTTTTGGGTACTTTTGATATTTATGTACACTATAGAATATATATCTGGTGTACTTTGATATTTTATGTACAGAATAAAATATATATTTGATGTACTTTCATATTTTATGTACAGTATATAATACATGCTTTTAGGGTACTTTGATATTTTTTGTACAGTATAGAATATATACCTTGGGTACTTTGATATTTTATGTACAGTATATAATATAGTTTTGTGAACTTTGATATTTTCATGTATAGTATATAAATATATATTTGGGGTACTTTGATATTTTATGTACAGTATATAATCTATATTTGATGTACTTTCATATTTTTATGTACTCATAATATATATTTGATGTAATTTCATATTTTTATGTACAGTATATAATGTATAGTTTGGGTACTTTTTGATATTTTATGTACTACTATAGAATATATATCTGAGTGTACTTTGATATTTTATGTACAGAATAAAATATATATTTGATGTACTTTTCATATTTTATGTACAGTATATAATACATGCTTTTGGGTACTTTTGATATTTTTGTACAGTATAGAATATATACCTTGGGTACTTTGATATTTTTATGTACAGTATATAATATATAGTTTGAGAACTTTGATATTTTCATGTACAGTATATAAATATATATTTTGGGGTACTTTGATATTTTATGTACAGTATATAATCTATATTTGATGTACTTTCATATTTTATGTACCTAATATATATTTGATGTAATTTCATATTTTATATACAGTATATAATGTATAGTTTTGTGTACTTTTGATATTTTATGTACACTATAGAATATATATCTGGTGTACTTTTGATATTTTATGTACAGAATAAAATATATATTTGATGTACTCATATTTTATGTACAGTATATATAATACATACTTTTAGGTACTTTGATATTTTTGTACAGTATATAATATATACCTTTTGAGTATCTTTGATATTTTATGTACAGTATATAAATATATAGTTTTGAGTACTTTGATATTTAATGTACAGTATATAATCTATATTTTGATGTACTTTTCATATTTTATGTACCTAATATAATATATATTTGATGTAATTTCATATTTTATGTACAGTATATAATGTATAGTTTGGGTACTTTTGATATTTTATGTACACTATAGAATATATATCTGGTGTACTTTGATATTTTATGTACAGAATAAAAATATATATTTGATGTACTTTTCATATTTTTATGTACAGTATATAATACATGCTTTGGGTACTTTGATATTTTTGTACAGTATAGAATATATACCTTGGGTACTTTGATATTTTATGTACAGTATATAATATATAGTTTGTAGAACTTTGATATTTCATGTACAGTATATAAATATATATTTGAGGGTACTTTGATATTTTATGTACAGTATATAATCTATATTTGATGTACTTTCATATTTTTATGTACCTAATATAATATATATTTGATGTAATTTCATATTTTTATGTACAGTATATAATGTATAGTTTGGGTACTTTGATATTTTTATGTACACTATAGAATATATATCTGGTGTACTTTGATATTTTATGTACAGAATAAAATATATATTTGATGTACTTTCATATTTTATGTACAGTATATAATACATGCTTTTGGGTACTTTGATATTTTTTTGTACAGTATAGAATATATACCTTTGGGTACTTTGATATTTTATGTACAGTATATAATATATAGTTTGGGATACTTTGATATTTTATGTACAGTATATAATATATGTTTGAATGTATTTTTGTAATATATAAACTGTATGTGATTTCATACTTTTATGTACCTATAATATATATTTGATGTACTGATATTTTATGTACAGTATATAATACATACTTTGGGTAATCTTTTGATATTTTTATGTACAGTATAGTAATATATACCTTTGGGTACTGATATTTTATGTACAGTATATAATATATAGTTTGTGAACTTTGATATTTCTATGTACAGTATATAATATATATTTGGGGTACTTTGATATTTTATGTACAGTATATAATCTATATTTGATGTACTTTTCATATTTTTATGTACCTAATATAATATATATTTGATGTAATTTCATATTTTATGTACAGTATATAATGTATAGTTTAGGGTACTTTGATATTTTTATGTACACTATAGAATATATATCTGGTGTACTTTGATATTTTATGTACAGAATAAAATATATATTTGATGTACTTTCATATTTTATGTACAGTATATAATACATGCTTTGGGTACTTTGATATTTTTTTGTACAGTATAGAATATATACCTTGGGTACTTTGATATTTTATGTACAGTATATAATATATAGTTTGTGAACTTTGATATTTCATGTACAGTATATAAATATATATTTGGGGTACTTTGATATTTTATGTACAGTATATAATCTATATTTGATGTACTTTCATATTTTTATGTACCTAATATAATATATATTTGATGTAATTTCATATTTTATGTACAGTATATAATGTATAGTTTGGGTACTTTTGATATTTTATGTACACTATAGAATATATATCTGAGTACTTTGATATTTTATGTACAGAATAAAATATATATTTGATGTACTTTTCATATTTTTATGTACAGTATATAATACATGCTTTGGGTACTTTGATATTTTTTTGTACAGTATAGAATATATACTTTGGGTACTTTGATATTTTATGTACAGTATATAATATATAGTTTGTGAACTTTGATATTTCATGTACAGTATAAAATATATATTTTGGGGTACATTTGATATTTTATGTACAGTATATAATCTATATTTGATGTACTTTCATATTTTATGTACCTAATATATATGTTTGATGTAATTTCATATTTTATGTACAGTATATAATTTATAGTTTTGTGTACTTTGATTATTTATGTACACTAGAATATATATCTGCGTATACTTTGATATCTGTAAGATATATATTTAATATATTTTATGTACAGTATATAATCAGTGTACTTTGATATCTTTTGTGTACAGTATAATGTATAGTTTGGGTACTTTTGATATTTTATGCACAGTATAGAATATATGTCTGGTGACTTTGATATTTTTGTATACAGATATAAATATACATTTGAGTCACTTCATACTTTTGAGTATATAATCATACTTTGATGTATATATGCACATATATCTTAGCCTTTGGGTACTTTTGATATTTTATGTGACAGTATATAATATATAGTTTTGTACTTTGATATTTCATGTAGTATATAATATATATTTGGGGGTACTTTTGATATTTTATGTACAGTATATAAATCTATATTTGATATATATTTGTATACCTATATAATATATATTTCTTTATGTACAGTATATAAAGTATAGTTTGGGTACTTTGATATTTTGTACACTATAGAATATATATCTGGTGTACTTTGATATTTTATAGTACTAGAATAAAATATATATTTGGTGTACTTTCATATTTTATGTACTAGTATATAATACATGCTTTTGGTACTTTGTATTTTTGTACAGTATAGAATATATACCTGGGTGACTTTGATATTTTATATGTACAGTATAATATATGGTTTGTGAACTTTGATATTTCTATGTACAGATAAAATATATTTGGGTTACTTTGATATTTTATTTACAGTATATAATCTATATTTGATGTACTTTCATATTTTATGTACCCTATAATATATATTTGATGTAATTTCATATTTTATGTACAGTATATAATTTATAGTTTGTGTACTTTGATATTTTATGTACACTATAGAATATATATCTGGTGTACTTTGATATTTTATGTACAGAATAAAAATATATATTTGATGTACTTTTTTCATATTTTTATGTACCTAATATATATATGATGTAATTTCCTATATTTTATGTACAGTATATAATATATAGTTTGGGTACTTTGATATTTTCATGCGTATAGAATATATATCAGGTGTACTTTTTGATATTTTATGTACAGTATATAATATATTTGTGATACTTTCATATTTTACTGTACTAATAATATATGATTTGATGTAATTTTCATATTTGTATACAGTATATAATGTATAGTTTGTGTACTTTGATATTTTCATGTACATGTATATATATATTTGGGGTACATTGATATTTTTATGTACTAGTATATAAATCTATATTTTGATGTACTTTCATATTTTATGTACCTAATATATGCTTTTGATGTAATTTTCATATTTTTATGTACAGTATAGAATATATAGTTTAGTAGCTTTGATATTTTATGTACACTATAGAATATATATCTGGTGTGACTTTTGATATTTTCCTATGCAGGAATAAAATATATATTTGATGTACTTTCGATATTTTTATGTACAGTATATAATACATGCTTTTATAATTATTTTGATATTTTTGGGAGGTATAAAATATACCTTGGAGCCAATGCATGTG
>BNJT01002300.1_pt1 | contig 15745 bp, 25 predicted proteins | sample 8540491 | NCBI WGS metagenome assembly BNJT01 (sample SAMD00202455, study PRJDB9452) | human saliva metagenome | host: Homo sapiens
ATTAAATTGATTTAATTTTTTTCCTATCAATCGTAAAATTAAGTTACTGATTATTAATTATTTTTTTGCGTTTCATTGTAGTATTGATACGCTTTATCCATATCTTCAAAATGATGCATGATGCCATTTTCCAATACTACCGCATTATCACAATAAGACTCTCATTGCACTGGGACTGTGTGAAACCAAAATAATTGAACGATCTTTGCGCTTTTCAAATAACTCATACTTACATTTCTCTGCAAATCGCGAATCCCCTACCGCAATAACTTCATCAATTAAGTAACAATCAAATTCAACAGAAAGAGAAAGGGCGAATGCAAGTCGAGCTTTCATCCCGGAAGAATATTTCTTCACTGGCTCATACAGATAATCGCCTAATTCAGAAAATTCTTTTGTAAAACGAGTGACATATTCAGGATCAACATCATATAAACGGCAGATAAAACGCAGGTTATCCATACCAGTTAAGCTACCCTGAAATGCGCCACTAAAAGCTAATGGCCAAGAAATACTCATCGAGCGCTCAATGGTTCCGCTTGTAGGTGGTTCAACGCCACTAATTAAGCGAATGAGGGTTGATTTCCCCGCACCGTTCCGACCTAAGATCCCAATTTTTTCACCTTTTTTAAGCTCAAAATTGATATCTTTTAGTACCGTTTTCCAACCACTATTAGTGTGATATTTTTTACACACATTATTCACACGAATCATTGTGGCTCAATCCCCTTACTAAAGTTTTTTTAACCATCACCAAACCAATTAGTAATAAAGCCAAATCACTTATAACTAAAAATCCAATACTCTCATAAGTAACTACCGTATCCCCAAAGTAGCCATGGCGAAACATTTCTGTGCCATGAATCATTGGAAGCCAAAGCGCAATAGATTGAGCTTGTGCTGGAAGGTTATGAACAAAGAAAAAAATGCACCCAGAAATTGGTAACAATACGAAACTTAAGGTTCCCCAAATTTTTACCAAATGCATCAAATTGTTGAGCTACAGCACAAATAATTAGACCTAAACCAAAAAGCAAATATAGCCATGAGAAACCAAGCAATTAGCATATAAAGTACATCGTGTGGCGCATCAATCCAACCAATCATCACTAAGATTGCCATAAAAAGAATTTGAGCAATTGAAGCCCCTGCAACTTCAAGCAACACGCGAGTAAAAATAGTGTCGAGCACTCGAACATTTCGGTGATAAAGTAAGCTTAAGTTTGCAGAAATCGAGCCAATAGCGCGATTAGAAGCATTTCGCCACATCATAGCCATTGGATAGCCAGTCATGACAAAAGCAAATCATATTCAATGTAGAAAACTTTATCTGCACGAATAAATTTCCACATCATCACTATAAAAAAAGTCATGAGCAAAGGCTCAACAAACAGCCAGAAAAAGCCGATATTTTGACGCCCATAACGAGTGATTATTTCACGCATAAGCAACGCGTTAATCACCCGTCCTTGAATAGCTAATGACTGTTTAAACGTTGTTTGATCACCATATTGCATTAGTTTTTTTATGCTCTCTTATGCTCGCGATGAGTAAGCTCAATACACCATATAACATTAAGCCAATAATAAAGGTTGCAATAATATTATAGATACGACTTGGCTCTAATGCCCAGTCTGGCTTGCTTGGTTGGCTAATGACTTCCAAATAAAGTTGTTGGCGATCAGCCTCACCACGTGTATTTTGCAAAGAGGTCATTGCTGCGGTTAGTTGCTGTTGTGCTAGCTCATTGTCCAATACTAAACGCTGATAATCTGCTGTTTGTGTTGCAGCAGAATTACCATTCCCTGATAATTGACGAATCTGTTCATCAATTTCTTTTTTCAAACTTTTTTGACGCATTTGCAATGCGGGAACTTGCGGGTTATCAGGTGTAATCGAAACTAATTGAGCTAGTTGAGTTTCAACTCGAATCAATTCACTTTTCAACGTTGAAATTAATGACATTTGTACACCAGATTGTGCTGGTAAATCAAAAATCTTATTTTTGATACGGTACTGACTTAGCGCATGAGCTGTTTTATTTACATTTTTCTCTGCATCAATGACAGCTTGTTCAGCAAACTCAATGGTATCTTTTTCTTGCTCGCTCATTTAATCGATTGATTAATGATTCACCTTCTTTTTAATAAGCGTTCATTGATTTGATAACCTTCTTCAGCATCAAAAGCACGCACTCGCAATGTCGCAATACCAGAAATAGAATCTACATCAACACTCAAACGCTCTCTAAAAATAACGATAGAATGCCTCTTGAGTATCATTGAATCCAAAACCCATTAAAGCGGCTTAATAAATCCCCTTTTTCTGAATAAAAAGTACGAAGGGGTAAGTTTTGCTCTAACTCAGCTAATGCTGTACGTGAACGCATGTACTCTTGTACGGAATAAGTATCATCTTGTGAACGTGAAAAACCTGTACTTTGTAATAATGCTCCAACGCCACTTAAAGAAGATTGGCTATGCGGAGAACGCACAACAAAGCTTGATTCTGACACATAAATATCGGACGCAAACAGTCCAAAATATACGGTCGAAAAAGCAGTTGGAATCAACACTGTTAGACTTAAAAGTGGTTTCATTTTCTTCCAGAATGATTTCTTCTTTTTCATCGGTATTGCCGGATTTTCGGTTGTCATGTTATCCCCTTAAATTAATAACTTCTGATCGTATTGGTCGTACTCGTTACCGGCGAGGTAATCGAGAAAATCATTCTCAAGAATTTTTGGAATTCTGAAAGCGGTGCATTCGACACATATACAATATCTTTATCTTGGATAGGGAAACGTTGTAATAAAAACATGGTTTCCGGTTGTAATAAATTCGCACGGTATACGGTTGGCACTTCCATGCCATTACCATACCCCTTAGCCGCCCATTCTTGCTGTGCTTTAGAGTCTAATTGTGCAAACGGCATATAACGGAATACAAAGACACCTCGCGGGTCAGAACGCGTATCAATCAAACCGCCCATTTTACCAATCGCTTCAGCAAGCGTAATACCACTGCTAGAAAAACGTAACTGTTGGTTATTACCTACAGCGCCTAGCCCTGTGAATTTATATGGCGTATTTAAAAGTGAAACCACATCTCCTGCACGTAATACAATATTTTGCTTAGGATCGGCAATTAAGGTTTCAAATGCCAATGTTTTCACTTGATTTCCTCGCGTAAGCTGAACAGTCACATCTTCAATATTTTCTGTTGTTCCACCTACAGCAGCCACTGCATCTAAAACACGTTCATCATTTGCAGTTAATGGCATACGCACAGTACTACCTTGACGAATAACAGTAACATCTGATGAATTATTGTTAGCAATTTTAACCACTGCTTGAGGTTGGTTTGCTTTACGTCTAAGGCTTGCCACAATTTGAGCTTGAATAGCCTCTGGTGTCTTACCTGCGACACTGATATTTCCAACAAATGGGACGGTTACCGTACCATTTTTATTTACGATTTGTGAAGGTAATTGTGTAACATGACCACTACCCTGTCCTTCACTACTAAAGGTTGTACCAAATAACACTGCTGGAGGAGCTTCCCAAATGGAAATCTCTAATACATCCCCCACATTTACAGCACCAGCATAACCGCTGCTACCAGGCACATCCGCAAACCCTGAAAAGCGTTGACTTTGTTGTGCCATGTACATTTGTTGCACGAGTAATTCATTTAACTCAACAACATTAACTTTTGCTGCTAATTCAGATGCATCAGCCCCTTGGTTCATATCCAACACCGCTGAATGACTTGGTCCTGAAGTGGGTAGAGAAGAACAAGCGGAAAGTCCAAACATCAATGCAAAGCTGACCGCTTTTAGTGGATAATTTTTCATTGAATATCTCATCTCATGATTAGGAATAAAAAACGTCAAGATTTGACAAATACTGCACAAATCATTTTCGCCCATATTCGTGAAAATAATTCTGTTGAGTATAACATTTATTCAATCAGGAATGAAAACGTTATTCACCCTTTTAACATTAATCCAATTCATAATTATTTCAGTTTTAATGAATCACTATAATACATAAAATTTATTTTAATTTACTTTTTTTAATACTGACAACTCATACCAAATAGGCTAAGATTGAGCATCTAAGCTTGATCCAAGCTACAGTACAAGCAGTAAAGCTAATAATGATTCTAACTATATATTAGAGTTAATAATATTAAATATAATTAGTAAGGTTATATTAATATGAAAAAACTAAAAAAATTTGTTACGAAACCACACATATTTTTCCGTGACGCATTGAATAATAAATACCCTATTATAAATAATGAACAAGGAATTAAAGAATTAGATGAACGAGCTGTTCTCTCTCATCAAGAAAATCTGGAAAAACTAGAAAGCTCGCTAATGAATACATCAATACCCATTGATGTCGTTTTTACATGGGTTAATGATAAAGATGAAAAATGGCAGGAAAAGAAACAGCACTATTCGAAACTAGCAAACAACTGTGCACTTTACGCAAAAGATGAAGCCAGATTTGAGGAACATAACGAGCTATTTTACTCTGTCAAAAGTGTACAAAAATTCTTACCCTGGGTACGATACATTTTTATCGTAACAGATAATCAAATACCACATTGGCTTAATAATGAAGATCCCCAAATTAAAATTGTGGATCATCGTGAGATCATTGAGCAAGATTATCTTCCTACATTTAATTCACATGTTATTGAAGCTAATCTACATAAGATTCCAAACCTAAGTGAACATTTTATTTATTTTAATGATGATGTATTTGTGGCTAAGCCTTTACAGAAGAGCCATTTTTTTAAACCTAATGGATTAGCGTCTATTTTTCTGTCCATCAAAAATCTAGATAAAATGTATGCGAAGGGTACAAGTACACCAACATTGCTCGCTTCGATGAATTCAAGAAGATTATTGAGAAAACTGTATGGACAAGAATTAAACGTACAAACACCGCTAATTCATTCCTATATTCCACTCAAGAAAAGTGTTTTTGAAAAAATATGGAGTGTGTTTAAAGAAGAGATTGAAAGCTTTTTATCAAATAGATTTAGGGGTAAAAACGATCTTAATCTTGCTACTTTTTTTGTACCTTATGCCATGTATTTAGAGGGAAAAAGTGTTCTTACACCTGAAATTTGCTATTACTTTAATATTCGCTCTGCAAATGCTAAGACTCAGTATAAAAAGTTACTAAAGAAAAAATATTCATCAAATCAACCGCACTCTTTTTGTGCTAATGATTTTAATAGTAAAACCCAAGTATCAAATTATAATAATCAATTAACTGAAGTTTTAGAAAAGTATTATAAATAAGGATTACACATGAATAAATTAGATAAGAAATTAAGAAAAGCTTATGCGTGACCCAAAATTATTTTTTTACAGACATGTATAAGAAACGTAAAAAAATCAAATTAAAAAAATACTATCCCATTAAAACTCAAGGAATTCATCAATATACTGTTGTATCAGCAGTATATAATGTTGAAAAAAATACCTTGATGAATTTTTTTCTAGCTTAACAAAACAGAGTCTCAATTTTAAGAATCATATTCAGCTAATATTAGTTGATGATGGTTCTACGGACTCGTCTGCAAAAAAATTATAAAAAAATGGCAAAAAAAAATTCCCTCATAATATTCAATATATTTATAAAGAAAATGGGGGACAAGCATCGGCACGTAACTTAGGACTAGAATATGTTCAAACTGAATGGGTAGTATTTACGGATCCAGATGACTACTTACATACCGATTATTTCAAATCTATTGATTCACAGCTACAAAAAAAGACCAGATCTAGCTATGATAGCTACTAATATGCTCTTTTTTTATGGAAAAATCAAAAATATAGTAAAAGATACTCACCCTCTTAAATTTAGATTTAATGACGACGCATATGTAAAAAAATATCTAACTTTAGATAAACTCATTAATCTATCTGTAGCCACCACATTCTTTAAAATGTCTGAAATTAGGAAAAAAATAAGATCTATTTTTGATAATAGAGTAAAACCTAATTTTGAAGATGGCAAAATTTATTGCTGATTATTTATTCAACCTTCAAAACGGTTATGCTAACTTTTGTAAATCTGCAATCTATTTTTTTATAGAAAAAGAGAAGATAACTCATCAACTTTAGATGGTTCTTGGAAGAAGCCTGAAAAAAATACTCTGATGTTTTTTTGAGTTCGGATTTCTCCCTATGCTAAAAAAATTATAAGGATAAATTTAAATACATTCCTAATTTCATTCAAAAAAACTGCCCTGTATGATTTGGGTTGGTATATTCAATATTTATTAAATTCTCCAGAAAAAAATTAATTTTTCTTGACAACGATGCTAAGCAAAAAAATTCTATCATTTTATAGATGAAGCATTTTTCATTTATTGATGAAAAAAATATTATGGAATTTGGATTAGGTGGGATCTGGATGTTTCATAAAGTTGGAATGCTTGGTGCTTTTTAAAAATGCAGAACCACCATTCCAAATGGCTTACATTGAAAAACATAGATAGAGAACAAAAAAACAAATACTAGTTAGCTATTTTTACATACTTTTGATTTCCCTTTTAGTATCGAATCTAAAACGGGAGAAATTTTTCCCAGAATATTCAAAAAAACAGTAAAAAAACACATTTAATGATAAGCTTTTTTTGTGTATGAAAAAGAGACTTTGGGTTCCATATGGCAATATTCCATTATCTGAGAAACTTAAAATATCTCTTAACGCTAAAAAAAAATGCGTATATCCATCCTTGGAAAAGTTTTTTTAACAATGGAATCTCTCCAAAAAGAAATTGAAGATCTATTCACATACTCTGAAAAAAATATCTGAGTGATGGTAGTTGGCTACTTATGGATCGAGAAACGAAGGCTGATGATAATGCGGAGCATTTATATCGTTATATAATGAAAAACCATCCTAGCCAAGTTTGCTATTTTTGCATTAAATAAAAGTTCATCTGATTGGAATAGGCTTGCCCAAGAAGGCTTTTAAATTAGTGGAATTTGGAACAAATGATTTCAAAAAAATAAATTATGCAAAGCAAGTAAAATTATTTCAAGTCATTTAGAAGCTCATATTAATAACCATTTTGGAGATTTATATGAATTTAGTAAGAAATTTGTATTCTTACAACATGGTGTAACAAAAAGACGATTTGTCTAGATGGGTTAATACCAAAAAAAGAATCTACATTGTTTTGTGACAACTACTCAACCAGAATATAACTCAATAGTACAGAACCTAAATAAATATAAATTAACAGAAAAAGAGGTTGTATTAACGGGATTTCCTCGATACGACAGCCCTTTTCTCTAAAAAAGTAGATAATAATCAGATTCTTATTATGCCAACATGGCGAAATAATATTGTTGGAACTAGTACGGCAGCTGGAGCAAATACCCGTACCATCAATAAAAAAATTTTATGGAAACTGAATATGCTAAACATTGGTATAGTTTACTTCATTCATCAGAGTTGAAAAAAATGATTGATGAATACAACTATGAGGTTGTTTTTGCTCCTCATCCTAATATTCAACCATACCTAGATCAATTCAAGGTCCCTAAATATATAAAATGTTGGTCTGGAGAAAATGGGGATAAAAGTATACAAGATTTATTCGGTGAGTCTTCTATTCTAATAACTGACTACTCTTCTGTAGCATTTGACATGGCTTATCTGAAATAAAAGCAATTGTGTACTATCAATTTGATAAAGAATCTTTCTTCTCAGGGAATCATACTTATCAACAAGGCTATTTTTTTCATATGAGAAAAGATGGCTTTTCGGCCCTGTTTTTATAGCACTGAAAAAGAACTTTTATCAGCATTATCCTCAATAATTCAAAAATAATGGAAAACCTAATAAAGCTATATGAAAAACGTATAAAAGAAACATTTCCATTTCAAGATCAAGGAAACTGTGAACGTGTTTATCAGGCAATTATAAACCTGAGATCGTGATAGCAATCGGAATAAACTTCCTATTATTGAATCGATGATAGAACAAGCTGAGAAAATATCAAAACTGGAGACTTGTTGAAAATCGCACCAAGTTAATGCTTGATTTCAAATTACTTTTTTTCGACTAAAAAAAGAAAAAAAGCAAAAAGTATGAAAAATAAATATTTTAATGCTTTATTTATGAATAATAAATTTTTTTGAATTATTAGATTCTTTAAATAAAAGTAGCATTACACCGAACCAATTAGAATATTGGAAAGCTAAGATCGATTTACAACTTGGAAAACCTGAAAATTATGTTTCATATTTTTGCTAAAAAAACAATACATTATCTGTATATGAAAATCTATTAGCTTTAATATACTCGGCATATATCAAAACAAGAAGATGCTCTACAAAAACAAAATCTTAGAAAAAAAGTTAAGAAAAGTAAATCTTTGACTGAAAAGCACTGAAAAAAAATTATACTTCTGGCCAAAAGAAATTTATTTGGATAATCTTGAATTTGGGACTAGACATTATAGAATCCTTGTTAGAGAAAATGTCTAAAAATGATAAAAATCTCTATTTAAACTTGAATTGATAGCATCATATTTATGCATGGATATTTTTTTAAATTAAAAGAGTCTCATCAATATCTTGTTGAATATGAAAAAGAATGCTATAAGCGATCCAGCATGCCGCATAGCAATAGCCAGATTAGCCAAGATAAATAATAATAAAAGCAAAAACTAGTTGACCAACTGGATAAGGCTTTTTGGAGAAGAGCATATTATCTTAATGCCATCAGATCTATATATAGACTATCTACAAGGAATTGAAAAATAACCATAAAAAGGTTAATTATTTATTAGATCAGTGGATAAACCATGCAAAAAAATAATATAGCCTTGATTAATTTTTAAAGTCAAAATTTTTATTAAATGAAAATAAATGGCAAGATATAATCTCTCTTCTGGAAAAGGATGATATTTTTGAAAGAAGAGTCTCTTGCATACGCGTATGTATTTTTCGCTTTTTCAAATTAGGTAAATTAGATAAAAGCAAATTCTCTATTTGGAAAAAAATAGATGAAAAAGAAAGTTATTTTTTTATTGGAAATTAGCTGCTGAGCATGCTGAAAAAAATAACAACATCGAATTACTTAAAATATGCTTAGAGAAGCAATATAACTGTGCAATATATTTAACACAATAATATTTTTTTCATAACCCAAAAAAATAGGAGCTACCATGTCTACATCTAAACAAGTATTACAACTTATCTCTCAAATCGTACAGAAAGATGTTTCTGATTCTGAAGAATTACTTTCATCAGGATTAATAGACTCTGTAAGTGTAATGGATTTAGTTGTTGCAATTAAAGAAACATTCCATGTAGAGATTCCCTTTGAGGAAATCGTGGAAATTATGAGCAATTCATCTACAATTATTGAATACGTAGAAAAAAACATAAAAAAAATAAGGGTATCCAATGAAAACAATTAATGATTTCTCTAATTTAGAAGAATTCTTAAACTATCGCCTAGAAAACACGCAAGGCATTGCTCTTGTAAATTCTAAGGAAAGTTGTACATGGAATGATTTACAAAGCAGAATTAAAAATTTTATTGAGAGATACTCTTCTCTTAATAAAAAAATAATAACATTCCATTAGTGATATATGGGCATAAAGAGATCGATTTCGTTATAGCAATTTATGCTTGTTTATTACACAAAAATCCCTTTCATTCCTGTTGATAACATTTATCCAAAAAGTCGCTTAGACTATATTTGTGATATGTCTAAGGCAAAATTTATCTATCATTGCCAAGGAAGTCAATTCGAAAAAGTAACTGATGATTCAATCGAATTATCTGAAAAAGACTTAGCTTATATTATCTTTACATCAGGAACAACCGGACAACCAAAAGGAGTTCAAATCGGAAGAGAAGCTACTTTCAATTTAATGAAATGGATGACATCTCAATTAAAACTGTCATCTAAAACTGCTTTTATGAATCAAGCACCTTTTGCTTTCGATCTTTCTATGTATGAAATTTTTGGCAACCTCGCCTACGGCGGAAAAATTGTTTTAAGTAGCCGAGAAGACTTAACTAACCTTTCTAGCTGGCTGGATTATATCGCAAAAAGAACAGATCTCAACTTGGGTATCAACGCCTTCTTTTGCAATGCAACAAGTTCTTAATCCTAAGTTTAATCAGGAGAATCTTCCTTCTATTAAAGAATTTCTATTCTGTGGAGAAAAATTAGGAAAACCTGTTGTGAATATGCTTTTTCCAAAAAAATTCCCAGATGCTAGAATCATTAATACTTATGGGCCAACTGAAGCAACTGTTGCAACAACTTATATTGATATTACACCTGAAATGCTTTTTAGAACAGGAGGAACTTCCTGTTGGACGTGAAGTGCTAAATGCTAAATTAAGCATTGTGAATGATGAAATCTGTATTAGCGGTATTCATGTCATGAGAGGATACCTCAATAATGAAGCCAAAAATAATGAATGTTTATTTATTAATGAAAATGGTGAAAGAACTTATAGAACTGGCGACTACGGTTTCAGTAAAGATGGAGTCTTCTATGTTCTAGGGCGTAAGGATGAACAGATAAAATTTAATGGTTATCGTATTGAATTATCTGAAATTGAAGAAAAAAAGTGCTTAATCTCAAAGCATTATCTTTTTAAAAAAATACTGCCGTTGTCGCTTTAAAAAAAGAAATACAGGTGTCGTATCAAGACTTATTTGCTTCTATACAGCCAATGAAAAGAAAGCTGACGAAGAAATTAAAACATATTTATCTGCTGTCTTACCTAGCTATATGATTCCTTCAGAGTTTATTCACATTGAGAATATTCCTGTTACAACGAATCATAAAGTAGACAAGAAAAACGCTTTTAGAACAATACCAAAATGGAAATTTCAAATAATGAAAACACTAAATGAAATACAACAAGAAATATTAATAAATGCAAATATTCCAAAAAAACGAAATTAATGATTGGATTTATAATAATCAAAAGTATCGTTTTTTTGATTTTCTTGTTCATGATTTTTTTATTGGTCTTAGCTACAATATTAGCTATAAGAAGATAACTTTCTTTCTAAGAAATGAGAGTAAATCAAATTACCCTTCTAGAAAAAAATATAAGCAATACTTTGATTTTTATTAAGACTTGTTATCCACAATTTAACATCTCTGTATCAGAGAATAATTTTTTTCATTTTCATGTGATAGTAATTATCAACCTATTTTTCACTGAAATTCTTAATAAAACATACAATTACCTAAAACAAACTCAATCAATAGAGCCTATTATTAATATAGATTTGTTAGATGATTCTCTATTAGATAAATTATTAAACTCTAATAAGCACATAGGAATTAAAGCAAATGGTTTTTTTCCTTTCTTACGCTAGAGATAACAATCTTAATAATGTAGTTTATAAACTATGTAATAATGGTTTTTATTGCTACAGAATATTTATTAGGCACTACTGTTTTCAAGAAAATAGAGCTTGAGAAATACGATGAATTACTACCCTATTTCCCTGAAACATTTGATTGCTTAAATAATGTTATCTTTAATCTAGAAAAACCTAAATTAAACACTACATTAGAAAAAAAATCTTTTGATTATTTTTTTCTTACACAAATAAATCTAATGAAAAACCATTAGAGCGTTATTACACACACTCTTATCCATTTATCAGTAACACATTACTACCGAATACATATATAGTAAGAATTGCTGATTTAGGTGGGGCATTTGGTTGTCATGGCTTAAATACAAAATTCGACACTAATGTAGAAAAAGACATCCAAAAATTTATCAAAAGTCTAGCCTCTCTATATGAGATAAATGAGGATAAAATTGTTATATTAGGCGCTTCATCTGGTGGAACGGGAGCTTTATATCATGCATTATTGGGTAATTATAAGACTTATTCGATTGATCCTTATTTAGGCTCAGAAGAATATTACAAAGGTAAAGATCCATTGTATTTAAAAAGTACTAGCTAAAGATATCAAAGAAAGTTTCTTAACTATTCAAAAAAAACGGGTAAAAAAATGATGCTGTAATTTGTACATCAAAGAATTCTGAATTTTACTCAGATATCATTAATTTGAAAGCTAGAATCCCAGAACTAAAAAAATCATAGAATACAATGACCCGGGGATAAAAAAAATCACCCACAAGTTGCCTCAAAAACAAACTATTTAGCTGGAGTAATAATTAATAATCTATTGCTAGATTATAAAATTAAAGACACTATTCTTGATTTTTTTAATGATATGGGAAAGTTTATCTTTCCCATTACTTTTATTTAGCAAAATTACGTTGGATATTTCTAAAAAAATCATGTCTTCTTTCAAAAAAATCTAGATTTATAATAATTTTCAGCAAGTAACATATAACCCTAAGAAATTAAACAACCATGCCAACTTCTCTGATTTTTCTCGCACGGAATCAAAAAAATTCCGCATTTAGCCTCATTTTTTTCCCTAATGAGGAATTGGCTTTCGCACGCATTTTTTTCTGTGCCGAAGGCTGATTCTGTATTGGGTTGGGGGTTACGTCCTTCTACGAAAAAATCACGCGCATACGCACAGCAACATAACTTACCGTTTATCGCCTTAGAAGACGGCTTTTTACGTTCTCTTGGTCTGGGCGTTGATGGTTATCCACCACTTTCTATGGTCGTGGATAAATTAGGTATTTATTACGACACGACTCGTCCCTCAACATTGGAGCAGCTTGTTCTGGCGGGAGAATGTGATGAGGTTTTTAGCGGAAAAAGGCTCGGTCACAAATTGTGACGCATCAACTTTCAAAATATAACCAAACATTAGTGGATTATGAGAAAGAAGGTGACGAACCATTAGTGCTTGTCATCGACCAAACCTTTGGCGATATGGCGGTGAAATATGGTCAAGCCGATGCTGAGCATTTTGCACAAATGTTGCAAGCCGCTATTGCAGAAAATCCAGATGCCAAAATTTTAGTGAAAACCCATCCTGATGTATTAAGCGGTAAAAAACAGGGTTATTTTTCGCCAAATGAAAATTATCCAAGCAACGTGCATTTTTTTAGTGATCCCGTCAATCCGATTTCGCTGATTAAAGCCGTAGAGAAAGTTTATTGTGTTACCTCTCAAATGGGGTTTGAAGCATTATTAGTGGGTAAACCGGTAGTGACTTTTGGCGTACCATGGTTTGCTGGCTGGGGTGTGACGGATGATCGTCATCCGAATGCTAAAGCATTGGCACAAAGTGAGCGCCGTAAAGTGCGGTCAATTTTACAACTGTTTTATGCGGCGTATTTTCAATATACCCGTTATTTGAATCCGAATACCGGTAAATCAGGGAACGATTTTTGATGTCATTAACCACATCATTCACACCAAAGCACTTAACTTGCGATTACAAGGCAATCTCTATTGCGTTGGAATGTCGTTATGGAAACGTGCGGTTATTAAACCGTTTTTCCGTTTACCAAGCTGCAAGCTACATTTTGTTAAAGATGTGAGCAAACTCAATGGTAAAACATTCACCAAAAATGACCGCTTGTTACTATGGGGAACGGGTAAAGAAGCTGCGCTAAATTATGCTAAAGCGCATAATATTAACGTGCTCAGAATGGAAGATGGGTTTATTCGTTCAGTTGGGCTTGGTTCAAACTTGGTTGCGCCACTTTCTTTAGTGTGTGACGATTTAGGTATCTATTTCAATGCAGAAAGCCCTTCTCGCTTAGAAGAGATTTTGCAGCATCAACAATTTACCGAAGCGGATTTAATCGAAGCCAGCCAGCTACAACAAGCGTTGGTATCACAACATATCGGTAAATATAATGTCGGTGAAGGGACATTTTCTTTACCTAATACAGACAAAAAGAAAATTTTAGTGGTGGGGCAGGTTGAAGATGATGCCTCTATTCAAACCGGCTCCCCGAATATTCGCACTAATTTAGATTTATTAAAAACAGTACGTGCAGCAAACCCAGAAGCCTATATCGTTTATAAGCCACACCCGGATGTTGTAAGTGGTAACCGCATTGGTCATATTGCAGAATCGCAAGCGGTCAAATTGGCGGATCAAATTGCAAAAACAGAAAACGTGCTTGACTGTATCAATGCCGTGGATGAACTACACACCATGACATCTCTTGCAGGTTTTGAAGCCTTGTTAAGAAACAAAACTGTGCATTGCTATGGTTTACCGTTTTATAGTCACTGGGGATTGACCGTTGATCACTGCTCTTTTAACCGACGCAGCCGAAAACTTTCATTGTTAGAACTTATTGCTGGCACATTGGTCTATTATCCACAATATGTTAATCCGAATACGGGTGAGCTAACCAATGCTCAAACAGCGATTGAAATTTTAAAAGCACAGCGTTTAGCGCTTAATCACAGTGGCATTCATCGCCATTGGCTAGCTAAACAATATGGCAAATTGCAGCATTTAGTGCGCGCATTGCGTACTTAAAAAAATCAGGGTAAAAATATCCCTTTGATTACATAATGAATAACGGTTTTAGAATGAAACATTATTTAGATGAATTAGCCCAAACTTCCCAGCGGATCTTGCTTTTTGCAAGGGCCGATCGGCCATTTTTTTGCCGATCTTTCTGCTTGGTTAGTGGGACAAGGAAAAACCGTTTATAAAATCAATTTTAACGGTGGCGATGAGCATTTTTATCCGTCATCAATTGAAAACACGATTGCTTATCGTGGCTCAGTAAGTGAGTTCTACCCTTACCTGCAACTCTTTTGCAAACAACACAATATTGATGCGATGGTTTGCTTTGGTGACAACCGTAAATACCACAAAATCGCAAAAAAAATATCACAAGATGAACAGATTCCATTTTGGGTATTTGAAGAAGGCTATTTCCGTCCTGATTACGTGACACTCGAAAAACAAGGGGTAAATGCGTTCTCTCCTCTTCCTCGCCAAGCTGATTTCTATCTTGAACAAGCTGAAAATTTACCTGAGCCAGCTGTACCACTTAAATTAGCCAAAGGTTTTTTACCGATGGCAAAAGTGGCAATCGCTTATTACACCAAAAGCTTACTTTGGGCGAGATAATTACCCGAAATACCAACATCACCGCATTCTGAATCTGAAATACTATATAAAACTCTGGGTGACATCAGGCATCAAGCGCGCTTGTTATTACTTGCGTGATCGTACCTTTGCAAGAAAAGTCAACCGAGGGAAATTAGGTGATTTCTTTGTTGTGCCATTGCAAGTTTATGATGACAGCCAAGTGAAAGTACATTGTGATTTCAACAGTGTCGGCGCATTCTTGCGTGAAGTATTGCAATCTTTTGCTGAATCAGCACCAAGCAATCTCAATCTAGTCATTAAGCATCACCCAATGGATAGAGGTTTTATTCATTATGATCCCGTTATTCAAGAATTTGAAAGCCGCTATCCGCACTTAAAAGGGCGACTATTCTATGTGCATGATGTGCCATTGCCCGTTCTGCTTCGTCGCGGTAAAGGCATGGTAACGCTGAATAGCACGAGTGGTATTTCTGCCTTATTACATGGTATGCCCAGTTATCACACTTGGACGCGCTAATTATCATTTTGAAGGTCTCACACACCAAGGTGATTTAGCTTCATTTTGGCAAAATCCAACCAAGCCTGATATGCAAGTATTTCGAGGCTTACCGCAAATATCATCTGAATAAAACCATGATTAATGGTAGTTTTTTTATAATCGAGTGATTCTCCCCCTACATCCTGGTGA
>BNJT01001540.1_pt1 | contig 15741 bp, 11 predicted proteins | sample 8540491 | NCBI WGS metagenome assembly BNJT01 (sample SAMD00202455, study PRJDB9452) | human saliva metagenome | host: Homo sapiens
GGAACCTCGTGTTCATGCAGTACCAGCGTGGTGAGGGCATCGGCAAGGATGACTTCGAGATTCTGGGTGATCTGCCGAAGAAGAACATCGATACCGGCCTGGGCGTTGAGCGTCTGGCGATGCTGCTGCAGGGTGTTGAGAACTTCTACGAGACCGACCAGGTCCGCCCTGTTCTGGACGCTGCTTCTAAGCTGTCCGGTAAGAAGTACCACGGCTCTGAGTCCGCTGAGGATGAGGGCTACGAGGACGACGTGCGCATGCGCGTGGTGGCCGACCACATCCGTTCTTCGCTGATGCTGATTGCTGACGGCGTGACCCCCTCGAACGAGGGTCGCGGCTACATTCTGCGCCGTCTGATGCGCCGCGCGATTCGCGCGATGCGTCTGCTGGGCGTGACTGAGCCCTGCCTGCCCGTGCTGTTCCCGGCTTCGCGTGATGCGATGAAGGGTGCGTTCCCGTACGTGGCTGACGACTTCGAGCGTATCTCCCGCATTGCCTACGCCGAGGAGAAGGCGTTCCTGCACACCATTGAGACCGGTACTGAGCGTCTGGAAGAGGCTGTTGCTGCGGCTAAGAAGGACGGTTCTAACGCTGTTTCTGGTGCTGAGGCGTTTGCTCTGCACGACACCTACGGCTTCCCGATTGACCTGACCCTGGAGATGGCTGCTGAGGCTGGCGTGAAGGTGGATGAGAAGTCCTTCCGCGAGCTGATGGCTGAGCAGCGTCACCGTGCGCAGGCTGACGCTAAGGCGAAGAAGGGCGCGTTCGCTGACCTGTCTGAGTTGCGTAAGCTCGTGGACGAGCGCGGCTCCATCTTCACTGGTTACACCGAGCTGCGTACTGAGACTAAGCTGCGTGCAATCCTGGTGGACGGCGTGTCTGTGCCCGCCGCTAAGGCTGGCGACAAGATTGAGGTTGTCCTGGATGAGACTCCGTTCTATGCGGAGGCTGGTGGCCAGGCAGCTGATACCGGTGTTATTACCGGTAACGGCTTCATCATTGACGTTCAGGATGTTCAGCAGCCCGTGAAGGGTCTGAGCGTTCACCGCGCCGTTGTGCGTGAGGGTGAGGTTCACACCGGTGCCGATGTTGTGGCACAGGTTGATGTTCAGCGCCGCCGCGACGGTGAGAAGGCACACTCCGGTACCCACATCATTCACGCTGCCCTGCACCAGGTGCTCGGCAACGAGGCTACTCAGCGTGGCTCTTTCAACAAGGAAGGCTACCTGCGCTTCGACTTCGCGTGGAGCGAGGGCCTGTCTGAGTCCGCTAAGCGTGAGGTGGAAGAGGTCGCTAACCTCGCGATCCGCGATAACCACGAGGTGATTACTCGTGAGATGCCGCTGGCTGAGGCTAAGGCTCTGGGCGCTATGAGCCTCTTCGGCGAGAAGTACGGCGACGTGGTGCGTGTTGTTGAAATCGGCGGCGAGTTCTCCCGTGAGCTGTGCGGTGGTACCCACGTTGGTTCGTCCGCTGAGATTGGTTCGCTGACTCTGCTGACTGAGGGCTCTGTTGGCTCCGGTAACCGCCGTGTTGAGGCTCTGGTGGGTCTGGATTCCTTCAACCACCTGGCTGCTGAGCGTACCCTGGTGAACCAGCTGACCGGCCTGATGAAGGTTCAGTCTTCCGCTGATCTGCCGGAGAAGATTAACCAGACTCTGGCTAAGCTGAAGGCTGCTGAGAAGGAGCTGGCTCAGCTGCGCCGCGAGAAGCTGCAGGCTGAGGCTGGCAAGCTGCTGGAGAACGCACAGACCATCGGTTCCGTGCGCGTTCTGGCGCATGACGCTGGCGAACTGGACGCTAACGGCGTTCGTGAGCTGGCTCTGGATCTGCGTTCGCGCTTCGGCTCCGAGGCCGCTGTTGTCGCCGTGGTGGGTGTGGCTAATGGCCGCCCCGTCGTCCTGGTGGCAACCAACGAGGGTGCTCGCGAGGCTGGCGTAAAGGCTGGCGCTCTGGTCCGCGTCGCTGCCGGTGTTCTCGGCGGCGGTGGCGGCGGTAAGGACGACGTCGCTCAGGGTGGTGGCTAGGACGCATCCAAGATTGGTGCTGCACTGGACGCTGTCCGCGACGCTATCGCACAGGCTCAGGCCTAAACATGGCGGAATTCCAGCGCGGAGTGCGGATGGGTGTCGATGTGGGGAACGCCCGCGTCGGCACCGCCCTCAGCGACCCCGACGGCATTCTCGCTACCCCGCTCAAGACGCTGCGCCGCGACGCAAAGAAGAACTCTGACCGCCGTGTTTTGCGCAAGCTCATTGAGGTGAACGAGGTGGTGGAGGTTTTCGTCGGGCTTCCGAAGACCATGCGTGGTGGGGATTCTCCCTCCACGGAGATGGCTCGGGAGTACGCTCAGGCTCTGCGCTCCGAGCTGGATGCCGAAGAGAAAACACACATTAACATTTGGCTGGTGGATGAGCGACTCACCACCGTGAGCGCTCACCGTGCACTGCACGAGGCTGGGGTTTCCAGCCGAGATTTCAAGACTATGGTTGACCAGGTGGCGGCTGTGAACATTTTGCAGTACAGCCTGGATGCCCTCAAGGCGGGGCAGTCCGTAGCCGGGTACAAGGTGAGCGATCCGGCCCACGAAGAAAACCGACCGTCCGAGTCAGAAGGGACCACGGTCGGTGCCGTCAACGAAACGGAGAACCTTCAGTGACCGAACAGAATAAACATCCCGAAGAGAGCGGGCTCGACCTCTTTAGGCCGACAGCCGAGGATGAACGTAAGGGCATCACCGGCATCACGATGGAACAGGAAATCGTGTCGGTGGCTACGTTGCGTGCGCGTAAGCGCCGCCGCCGCGCCATCATGCTGAGCGCTATTTCCTTGTTTGTGGTGGCTCTGGTCATCATTTCGGGTGCCTTGATTACCCGCTACGACCCGTTCAAGACTCGTGACTACTCGGGTGGCGGCAATGGTACGACCGTGACGTTCACGATTCGTTCTGGCCAGTCCACCGCGCAGGTGGCGCAGGAGCTTGAGGCAGCGGGCGTGGTTGCTGATGCTGATAAGTTTGTTGAGGTGTACACCAAGGAGAGCAAGGGCAAGTACCTGCAGCCTGGCACCTACGAACTGCAGCAGCACATGAGCAGCTCGAGCGCGATTACGACCATTATCGAGGCGAACAGCAACGTACTGTACCTGGCGATTCCGCAGGGTAAGCGCGTGAGCGAAACCATCGACCTGATTGTTTCTGGCTCCGATGGCGCGTTCACCCGCAAGCAGGTTGAGGACGCGGTCAGCAACTACACCCAGTACGGTGTGCCGAGCAACTTCCCCTCGATTGAGGGTTGGCTGCACCCGGGTGAGTACCGCTTCCCGAAGGACACCGACATCAAGAAGGTCATTCAGACCATGGTTGATAAGACCAAGGCTGACCTGAAGGAAGCCGGCGTGAGCGGCGACCAGAAGACCTTCGAGGTGCTGACCATCGCCTCCATCGTGGAGCTTGAGGCTCAGCCGAAGGACTACGTGGCGGTTGCAGGCATCATTGAGAACCGCCTGAACAACCCCGACGGTGAGACCTCGGGTCTGATTCAGTCGGATGCGACCGTGACTTACGGTCTGGGTGTCCGCTCGTACCACCTGACTGAAGAGCAGAAGGCCGATAAGAGCAATAAGTACAACACTTATGCGAATAAGGGTCTTCCGAAGGGTCCGATTGGTTCCCCGCAGCTGGCTTCGATTAGGCTGCTGCGGCTCCTGAGAAGAACCCGTACTACTACTGGGTGACTGTGGACCTGGACTCCGGTGAGACTAAGTACTCCCGCACTTACGCTGAGCACCAGCGTTACGTTGAAGAGTACAACCAGTGGTGTTCTAAGCACCCGAACCGCTGTAGCTAAGTTGTAGCTCATTGGTTTAGCTGGTAGCTACGATTTGGTAGCTTCGGCGTGAAGGTTCCTTGCTGAGGCGGGTACCGCCTCCACGAGAGTGGGGGAGGTGCCCGCCTTTGCTGTACCCGAATGCTGGGTGCTCGGTTGTTGGGCTATACCCGAATATTGGTTTGTCCCTTAAAATGGGTAGAGTGCGCCTATGAACTTGGGTTCGTGGTGTGCATGTCCGCAAGCCCCGAGCGTTGAGTGTTGAGAGCGTTCCCCAGCGTTGAGAGCGAGAGAGAGTATCTATCGATGAAGACTGAACCGTACCGCGAAGCCCCGTATCTTCGCCGCGCCTACGTGCTGGGGCACCCTATTGCGCATTCGCTGTCGCCTGCGCTGCATCGTGCCGCGTATGACTTTTTGGGTGAGCAGAATTTGGGTTATGATCGCCGCGATACTCTGCCCGATGATTTGCCGGAGATTATGCACGGGGTGCGCCACCCGAAGGGTACGGAGGACGCCCCGTATATTGCGGGTCTGTCGGTGACGATGCCGTTGAAGACCGCGGTCATTCAGTATTGCGATGAGCTGAGTGAGACTGCCCGAGTGACCGGTGCGGTGAACACGGTGTATCCGCGCGGTGAGAAGGTGCTGGGCGATAACACGGATGTGATTGGCATTGTGAACGCGCTGCGCCACGCCGGTTTGGAGCCGCAGCCGCTCAAGGATTCTGCCGCGATTGTGGGCGGGGGAGCGACCGCTATTTCCGCCCTGACCGCACTGCATCAGCTGGGGTATTCCCGTGTGAGCGTGTACGCCCGTTCGTTGCATAAGCTCGCTAGCGTGCAGGAGGCGGCGGACCGCCTGGGCGTTCAGCTGGAGCGGGTTTCCCTGGCTGAACTACCGCAGAATCTTGCGGAGCGCGGTCATCACCCGGTGGTGTCTACTCTTCCTGCCCATGCGGCGGATGAGTGGGCGAGCCAGCTGAGCGGGCTGAAGGGCGCCTCCGCGACACACCAGCCGGTACTGCTCGATGTTGCGTATAACCCGTGGCCTTCGGTGCTGGCGAGCGCTTGGGAGGCTAACGGCGGCACGGTGGTTTCTGGTCTGGAGATGCTGCTGTATCAGGCGGTGGAGCAGGTTCTGCTGTTTACCGGCCGTGAACTGCAGCCCGCCGAACTGCTGGGTCTAATCAATGCGATGTGCGCGGCGGTTGATCTTGCGCCTCGTGCTTCCGTTTCGTGAAAAAGCGTGCTTTCACTCGCTCAGTAAACGGGCATTTTATACACTATTTATACACGTGAAGAATTATTATTCCTTCCTCCTGCGCTGCGGTGCGGGTGCGATGAAAAGAGGTTAACCTATGGCCCTGCGTTGGCTCACTGCCGGAGAATCCCACGGCGAGGCGCTCGTCGGCATTATTGAGGGCGTACCCGCCGGTGTGGAACTCACTAGCGACATGGTGCGTGACGCCCTGGCTCGTCGCCGCCTTGGCTACGGCCGCGGTGCCCGCATGAAGTTCGAGGAGGACCGCGTGCGCATCCTGGGCGGTGTGCGTCACGGCCTGACTCAGGGCGGCCCGGTCGCGATTGAGATTGCGAACACCGAGTGGCCCAAGTGGACTGACGTGATGAGCTCCGACCCGGTGGATCCGAAGCTGATTGAGGGTCGTGCGCGTAATGCTGCGCTGACCCGTCCGCGCCCCGGTCACGCCGATTTTGCGGGTATGCAGAAGTACAACTTCTCGGAGGCTCGCCCGGTGCTGGAGCGCGCCTCCGCGCGTGAGACTGCGACCCGCGTGGCTCTTGGCGTGGTTGCCGCCCAGATTTTGAAGGCTCTGGGTGTTGAGCTGGTTTCTCACACCGTTGCTGTGGGTGGCGTGCACGCTCCCGAGGGCGCCCCGGTGCCTTCGCCCCGCAACGTTGACCAGCTGGACGCTGACCCGCTGCGCTGCTTCGACAAGGCGACCTCCGACGCGATGGTTCAGCGCGTGGACGAGGCGCACAAGGACGGCGAGACTCTCGGCGGTGTGGTTGAGGTGCTCGCATACGGTATGCCTCCCGGACTGGGTTCGTACGTGCACTGGGACCGCCGCCTGGACGCGCGCCTTGCCGCAGCGCTGATGGGTATTCAGGCGATTAAGGGCGTTGAGGTTGGCGACGGTTTTGCGACCGCTGACCGCCCGGGCACTGCCGCTCATGACGAGATTTCCATTGGTGAGCACGGCGTAACCCGCGATACCAACCGTGCAGGTGGTATTGAGGGCGGCATGAGCATTGGCGACCTGCTGCGTGTGCGCGCGGCAATGAAGCCCATTGCGACCGTGCCGAAGGCTCTGAAGACCATTGACACTTCCACCGGTGAAGAGGCTCGCGCCCACCACCAGCGTTCGGACGTGTGTGCTGTTCCCGCCGCCGGCGTGGTGGCGGAGGCTATGGTCGCCCTGGTGCTCGCTGAGGCTGCACTGGAGAAGTTTGGCGGCGACTCGATTGGTGAGACTCGCCGCAACATGGATTCCTACCTGGACGCCATTCCGGCGTCTCTGGCGTGGGAGTCTAACGTGGCTGGTTGGGACGCGTAGTGCCCCTTCCGGCGGAGTCTGAGGGGCCGCGGCGCGAAAGGACGCGGTTCCGGGGAGGTTTCTGTGGAGCAGGGTGTTCGCCCGGTCGCTTCGAGCCCCCTTGCGCGTATTGCTGCGGCAACGCAGCGTGCGCGAGGGGGCGCTTCGCCGCGCCCGGATTCTGGTGTATCGGAGTCCGGTGCCGCGGTGGAGGCCGAGCAGGCTGTATCCGCTGAGGTTACCGCGCGTGAGGCGGGCGTTTCTGGCTCTTCTGCAGATTCTGAGGCAGGCTCCAAGGCTGCCGCTTCGGTTTCTGCTGCCCGCGCGGCGTCTCGCGTGCCGACCCCGGCTGACCTGATGCGTTCGGGTGTTCGCCCCCTGCCCGCCGCTGCCGCGAGCACGCAGGGTGTGCGCCTGTACGCCTCCTCGGTCTCTGAGGATGCCGACCCGGCGCTCGGCCTGGATGAGGACCTGCGCCTGAAGCTGCTCAGCGCCCTGCAGGGCATGGGCACTGCCCAGGAGGACCACCGAGAAGAATCCCGCGAGGAGTCCGTGAAAGCGGAGGCTCCCAAGCCTGCCGCACCCAAACCGGCACCCCCGAAGCCTGCCGAGCCTAAGCCCGCGGCACCCAAGCCTGTAGCGCCTAAGCCCGCGCCTCCGAAGCAGGCTCAGCCTGCAGAGGCGGGGGGAGAGCGCTACTGCTTCTGTGCAGAAGGCTGAACCCCAGCCGGTCACGCCCGCAGCCCCCGTAGCTGTGCCCGCGGCTGAACCTGCCAAGCCGTTGCGCCCGACCCCGGCGCTGTTTGGCAAGGTTCAAGTTGCCGCGCCCGCAGCACCCGCCGCATCCGCTGCGGAAGAAGAGAACCCGGCAGGGGAGAAGCCCCTCGACGCTTCCGAACTGCCCGCAACCCCGGCTGAATCTGTGGCACCCGCAGAGCTCACCGTCCCCACAGAGCTTGCCGCCCCCGCAGAGGCGCTCGCAGAAGACGAGTCCGCCGGCGCTCGCATCCACCCGCAGCAGGTGCGTGAAATGCACGAGAACTTCGCGGAACGCTCCCGACCCATCGTGCTCATCGGCCCCATGGCGGCAGGTAAGACCTACATTGGTACGCACCTGGCGCGTTTCTACGGCTACGAGTTCCTCGACGCCGACCAGCTCATCGTGGAACGCTACGGCGAAGTCTCCGAGATCTTCGAAATTTTCGGTGAGGCGTATTTCCGCGAGCTCGAACGCAAAACCATCGAAGAGGTCCTCACCTCGCCCGTGTACCGCAACACGGTGTTCTCCCTGGGCGGTGGCGCACCCATGACCGACTCGGTCGCGGAGCTGCTCAAAGACGAATGCGTGGTGTACATCCTCGTTGATGCTGACACCGTCACCCCGCGCATTACCGGCAACAAGACCCGCCCGCTGCTGCAGCCGAACCCGGTCGAGCGGTGGACCGAAATTTTTGAGCGCCGCCGCAGCCGATACGAAGAGCTGGCGCACTTCACCCTGGACGCACGAGGCGGCCGCCCCATCACCGAGATGACCGCCGAAATCCAGGCGTACGTGACCGCCTCCCGCGCCTCCCGCGCGCAGCGCCCCCAAGCATAACCCCTCACCTGTGAAAGGACACATGATGAGCACTCAGCCCACCCCCACTTTCGGTGCCTCCGGCGCGGAAGATATTACCCGCATCCCGGTGACCGGCAGCTCCCCGCGTGAGAACTATGAGGTTCTCATCGGCCACAACCTGCTCGGTAAAATCCCCGAAATTCTGGGCAACCGCACCAAGAAGGTGCTCGTGATTCACCCGCGTGCCCTTCGTTCCACCGGTGAGCTGGTCATGGAAGACCTGCGCGCCATGGGCTACGAATCGTTCAGCGCCGAAATTCCGGACGCTGAGGAGGCAAAGCACTACCAGGTGGCGGCGTTCTGCTGGCAGGTGCTCGGCCAGAACGACTTCACCCGCACCGACGCGATCATCTCCGTGGGCGGCGGCGCCATTACCGACGTTGCCGGCTTCGTCGCGGCAACCTGGCTGCGCGGCGTGCGCGTTATTCACATTCCGACCACCCTGCTCGGCATGGTGGACGCTGCCGTGGGCGGTAAGACCGGCATCAACACCGCCGAAGGTAAGAACCTGGTCGGCGCGTTCTGGCCGCCCGCCGCGGTGCTCTGCGAGATTGGCACCCTGCGCACCCTGCCTGAACATGAGCTGCTGACCGGCATGGGTGAGGTCGTCAAGTGCGGCTTCATCGCAGACCCCGAAATCCTTGACCTGATCGAGGCGAACCCGAACGCCGTACGCGATTCGCAGTCCGCCGTGATGCGTGAACTCATTGAACGTAGTGTGCGCGTAAAGGCGGAGGTCGTCTCCGAGGACCTGCGCGAATCCGGCCGCCGCGAAATCCTGAACTACGGCTACACCCTCGCCCACGCCATTGAGCGTAACGAACGCTACCAGTGGCGTCACGGCGCGGCAGTGTCCGTCGGCATGGTCTACGCCGCCGAACTGGCGCTGGCAACCGGCCACGCCGACGAAGAACTCGTGGCACGCACCCGCCGCATCCTTGAATCGCTGGGTCTGCCCACCTCCTACAAGGCAGACGCATGGCCCCAGCTGCTCGAAGCGATGCGCCGCGACAAGAAGGCACGCGGCAACCTGCTGCGCTTCATCATTCTTGACGGTTTGGCTCGCCCGCGCGTCTACGAGGTGCCGGACGACTCGATCCTGTACATGACCTACCAGGAGATCATCTCCGAGTAGTTGTGAGTCCCTTATATTCACCGGATGCACTCGGTACGTATTTGCTAATACGCGCCAGCCGGGCGGGGTGCCACAGAAAAACTGTGGCGCCCCTGCTAGGCAAACTCGTGCGCATCCTGTAGAATGTACGGGACATATTTTTGCTCATTGAAAACTTAGCGCCTCGCCGGGTACCACTACGGCGTGAGCGTCGATGACACGAAGGAGAGCCCCATGGCATCCACTACCGATATTAAGAACGGCGCCGTCCTGAAGATTGACGGCAACCTCTGGTCCGTCGTAGAGTTCCAGCACGTTAAGCCCGGCAAGGGTGGCGCATTCGTCCGCACCAAGCTGCGCAACGTTACCTCCGGCAAGGTCGTCGACCGTACCTTCAACGCTGGCGCTAAGATCGAAACCGCAACCGTTGACCGCTCCGACTACCAGTACCTGTACCAGGACGGCGACGACTACGTCTTCATGGACATGAAGACCTACGACCAGATCAACGTTCCCGCAACCGTTGTCGGCGACGCAGCAAACTACATGCTCGAGTCCCAGACCGCAACCATCGCAATGCACGAGGGCAGCCCCCTGTACATCGAGCTGCCCGCATCCGTGGTCCTCGAAATCACCTACACTGAGCCCGGCCTGCAGGGTGACCGCTCCACCGGCGGCACCAAGCCCGCAACCGTTGAGACCGGCTACGAGATTCAGGTTCCCCTGTTCTTGGAGACCGGCACCAAGGTCAAGGTTGACACCCGCACCGGTGAGTACCTCGGTCGCGTGAACGACTAATGAATTCGCGTACGAAAGCCCGATTGCGCGCCCTCGAAGTGCTCTTCGAGGCGGATCAGCGCAACGAAGATTATATTGAGGTACTCCGCCGCCGCCGACTGTACACGGTAGCGCAGATTTCTGCTTACTCTGAGGAAATCATTCGTGGCGTCCGCGACCACGACGAAGAAATCCGCGAGTTTGTGGAGACTTACGCCCGTGACTGGTCCTTCGAGCGTATGCCCGCCGTGGACCGTGCCGTGCTGCGTATTGGCACTTGGGAGCTTCTGTACAATGACGAAGTTCCGGATGCTGTCGCAATTTCTGAGGCTGTCGGTCTGGCGCGTGTGCTGTCCACGAATGAATCCCCGAAGTTCGTGAACGGTCTGCTGGATAAGCTCCGTCAGGTGAAGCCGACCCTGCTCGCGTAAGACATCCCGCCGCGGCCTGCCCGCCAGCTTTATGGCTGGTTGGTTTGCTGCCGTTGAGGATGCGCCCGCAGGGAAGCGTACGTGAAACCCCCGCCGTGCTGTAGTTCGCTACAGGACGGCGGGGGTTTTCTGTGTCTAGGTTGAATGACCGATTCGTTGGCTAATGAGCCGTAAACTCGGTAGAGTGCTATATGAATGATGATTTTAACGGGCCTGACGGGTGTTGTTAGCTGAATGGCACTAATGCTCTGACGGAGAACTACAAGGAAGGTAGTATGCCGGAACTGACTTGGGTTGGTAAGAACAAAGTTGTTACCCACCATCTTGATGTGCCGTATCGTGTTCTCGAAAGCAGTACACCTACGGCAAGAACGCAGATGGTACTGATGTTTCTTCTTCCGAGAATATGGTTATTCACGGAGATAACTTGGAGGCTCTTAAATCGTTGCTTCCCATGTATGAGGGGCGTGTTGATTGTATTTATATCGACCCTCCCTACAACACTGGTAATGAAAGCTGGGTCTACAACGATAATGTGAAGGACCCGCAGATTTTGAAGTGGTTGGGTGAGGTCGTTGGCAAGGAGGGCGAGGACCTATCCCGTCACGACAAGTGGCTGTGCATGATGTACCCTCGTTTGCGTCTGCTCCAGCGCTTGCTTGCACCTACCGGCGCTATTTTTATCTCGATTGATGACAATGAAGCGGCTCATCTGCGCCTAATCTGTAACGAGATTTTTGGTGCCCGTTGCTTCGTCGCGGATATTTCCTGGCAACGTACAGCGACAAAACGTAATGATTCTAAGACAATCCCGATTGAGGTTGAGCATTTGCTGGTCTTCTCTAAGGAACCGGGCTGGCAACCACATAAGTTGGAGCGTACCGCAGAAGCAGATGCTGGGTATAAGAATCCGGATAACGATTATGGGCCATGGGCATCTACCCTAGCTTTTGCTCCTGGAGCTGTTACTCATCAAGGAATGGTGTACGCGGTTCAGCACCCGTTTACGGGAGATTTAATTTATCCTCCGGCAAGCAACTGCTGGCGGTATAGCCAGGAGCGATTATTCCCCATTTTTTCAGAATGGACCGATTATGAGCTTCGGGACATTGACGATGCCGAAAAACGAGCAGAAATTTGTGGTATTTCTCCCGAGGATGTTCGTCCTGGGGTTAAGGCCCTCATGTTAGCTAAGCCTCTTGAAGTGGCACAAGCCGAAGCCCAAGCAGTGTATGATCGTGGTGCTTGGCCCCGTTTCTACTTCACGAACGGAGGCAAGGGCGGTGTACGTCGTAAGACTTATCGGGACAGTGTTGGTGGGCTCCTTCCATCTAACTTTTGGGAACACCAAGCAGCAGGTAATACTGACGTCGCTAAGAAAGAAATTCTCGCTATCTTTGAGGGACGCGTGGACTTTGAGACCCCCAAGCCAACGCGTCTAATAGAGCGCATTCTTGCCATCGCTACAGATAGCGACTCCATTGTTCTCGACTCCTTTGCAGGGTCCGGTACGACCGCTCATGCGGTGCTGAACGCCAACGCCAAGGACCGTGGTAACCGCAAATTTATCCTCGTTGAACTGGGAGATTACGCGGAGACCGTGACGGCAGAACGTGTACGTCGCGTGATTGACGGATACATCAAAACTACTGCGGAGGAATCAGTCCTATTCGATCAGAAGATTAACCTTACCTCTCTGAAGAAGGGTGCCCAGGTCTTTGAAGAAGCAAACGCCGTAGCGGCAGAAGCCAGACAGAGTGGCGCATATACGAAGGTTGCAAAGCCTAAGCTTTATACCGAAGTGACGGGTAGGAATAACGCCAGCATATCTCTGCGTGTGACTGCCACCGTGGAACATGAAAAGAAAGCAGCCGGCGTCCCTGGCTCCTTTGCATATTATGAGCTGGGTGCTCCGCTCTTTGTACCGGATGGGCTGAACTCCGAAGTGCCATACGAGAAGATGGCGGAGTACATCTGGTATTCAGAAACCTCGACCCCGTTGGACCCCCGAGGATACAGTGAGGCCCATAAGTTGCACCCGCACTACCTGGGTAAGTACGACGACACGAGCTACTTCTTTGCATACGACCCTGAATCGGCAACCAGCCTGGATAGGAAGTACCTCGGCACTATTCCTACGGAATGTGCTGCCGAATCCTACGTTATCTATGCCGAGACATGTTTGTTGGATGAGAAGGACCTTTTCGCTCATAACGTTACTTTCAAAAAGATTGCCCGCGATATCTCGCGTGTCTAGAGCCTAACGACTACTGATTTTACGATTGGAGGACGACAGCACGATGGAACTCAAAAATTACCAGAAGCGGGTCATTGATGACCTCAACGACTATCTGGAGATTCTTACGAGCACGCAGTCTCTCTCACGAGCCTACTCTGATTACTGGGAGGCTCGGCACATCACCGTGGGGTCTAAAACCTCGCCTGTGCAGGAATACCAGAACACCATCACGGATGTTCCAAACATTTGCTACAAGGTCCCGACAGGTGGTGGCAAGACTTTTCTGGCTGCTGCATCAGTTAAACCGATCTTCGATTACCTGCCAAGTACTGCCCCACGTGTGCTTGTATGGCTCGTGCCGTCTGAGGCAATCTTGACTCAGACTCTGCGAGCCCTTAAAGACCCGCACCATCCCTACCGGCGCCGACTCAACACAGATTTCGGAGGCAGGGTAGAGGTGTACTCCCAAGGATGAGCTTCTATCTGGTCAGTCCTTTAGCCCCACCATTATTGCCGACCAGCTCTCGGTGATGGTACTTTCTTACGACTCTCTGCGTTCCAAGAAGAAGGACGGTCGTAAGGTCTATCAGGAGAACGGTAACCTTACGAGTTTCTCCACCTTTCTGGGGAGTCCTGAACGCCCCATTGAGAATGCGGCTGAAGGCTCTCTCGCGCAGTACATTAACCAGCTCAACCCTGTAGTAATCGTCGATGAATCTCACCACGCTACGAGCTCGTTGAGCAGGGATATGCTGACTAACCTCAACCCCTCCTTTATTCTCGACTTGACTGCTACCCCGAAGGAAAGCGCCAACGTTATCTCCTATGTGAGTGCTTCAGAGCTCAAGCTGGAGCATATGGTTAAACTGCCGGTTGTCGCTTATAACCGACCTTCTAAAGTGGAAGTGATTACAGACGCTATTGATCTGCGCTGCTCTTTGGAGAAAGTTGCGCATGAAGCGCAGAAACAGGGCGGTCAGTATATTCGTCCTATCGTCCTCTTTCAAGCGGAACCCCGCCATAAGGAAGACGTCACTTCGTTCGAAAAGCTACGCGAAAAGCTAATTGCAGCTGGCATTCCGATGGAAGAGATTGCCATTAAAACTGCGCAGAAGGATGAGCTGAAGAACGTTAACCTGCTGAGCGAAGAGTGCCCGATTCGCTACATCATCACGGTGAATGCGTTGAAGGAAGGTTGGGACTGTTCCTTTGCATACATCCTTGCTTCGGTGGCTAACAGGACGAGCCGCGTAGACGTGGAACAGATTCTAGGCCGAGTCTTGCGTCAGCCTTACGCCAAGGCCCAGAGCAAGAGCGTGCTCAATATGAGCTATGTTCTAGCCTCATCCAATAAGTTTTCGGAAACTATTCGTCAGATTATTGATGGTCTTAATGCTGCTGGGTTTTCGAAGCGCGATTACCGCATTGCTGACGGCGAAGGACAGCTTGACCTGGAGAATGTTACCGATAAAATTTCTGCCAAAGAAGCAGGAAAGCCTGAGCAGTTCCCCCTTCTGCCCGTCTCTGATTCTGGGGAAGATTCTACAACGGAGGAATTCCTGGACTTTGATGAGTCTCTGGTCTCTGCTGCCGTAGAAGTGAGAAATATCGAGACCTCGTCGAATAATATCGATACGCACAATGTCGAGGAAGACTCGTATTCTCTATCTTCAAAAAATGCACTAGAGATGCTGAACCAGGCCGAGGAGCAGGAGTCTTCGTACCAGCAAGATATCCAAAATATTGCTAATAACATGGAGGTGTCTTTTATGGAGTACTCCGGAGAAGACTCTGTAAAATCTTACCCTGTAATTGAGGAATTTAGGGATGACATTTCGTCGCTGAGGATTCCGCAGTTCTTCATTAAAACTGAGCAACCAAATATTAAGCCTAAGCAACTGAGCCTGTTTAATCGCAATAACGGTAACTACGAATTGTTAGAGAAAGGTTCTCTTAATGCGGGATTTAACCTTCTAACAAAGGATACGAGTATTAACCTCGGCGCCGTCGATGAAGAAATGTATCTGATTGATGTTAAAGATCGGGCTGATACTCCTGTAACTTCTCGTCTCAGCAAAAAACACCAGCAGAAGATGCGTGAACATTTTATGAATATGAATGATGATGGTAAACGCCGTGAAGCTACCGAACAGATTTATGAGAGGGTCATTAAACGCATTAATGAAATTCCTGACAGTCAGCTCAAAAAATATATTGAACGGATTGTAGAGGGGTTCAGCGCAGAAGATATGCTCTTCTACCATGAGAACTCTCATAAAGTCGCAAATCAGGTTCACACAAAAGTTAAGGATTTACTGGAAGAACACCGAATCGAAAAATTCAATACGGATCTCGAAACCGAATCCATTTCGGTTAGAGAGTCGTATGCCTTGCCTGACCTCATCTTCCCGAAGGAAGCCGTCTCGTACAGCATCTCTAAATCGTTGTATGAGGAAGAGGGCAAGATGAACGGTCTGGAGACGAGGTGCGCGGAGTACTTCTCTGGTCTTGATAACGTCAAATGGTGGCATCGTAATATAGACCGTAAGGGATTCTGCATTAACGGGCCCATCAATCACTACCCTGACTTTATCGTGGAGACATATAACGGTCACATCGTTATTGTCGAGACGAAGGGAGCTCAGCTAAAGAATAATGATGACTCTAAGCAGAAACTCAAGCTGGGAAAACAATGGGCGGATAAAGCAGGCACACGGTATCGCTACTACATGGTGTTCGATGAAGGGGATACCCCTATGGAGGGAGCTTATGAAATGAGTAAGTTCCTAGAGATTCTTCAGCGCCTGTAAACCAGATTAGGTAGCGGATAGAGGCTCCATAGGGGTTTCCCAAGCTGCCGTTGCTGAGGATGCACCCGCAGGGGAGCGTACGTGAAACCCCCGCCGTACTGTAGTTCGTTACAGTACGGCGGGGGTTTTCTGTGTCTAGGTTGCGCTTGGTTGGTGCAGTTCTGCGTGGGGTTCCGTATTGGGTGCGGATGCGCTCGCAGGGTTTGGGGTGCGTTCGCTGGGTTTGTTAGCAATAGTCGAGGCTTCACCGGACAACGCAGGCGGGGGAGTGCCCCCTCTGCGGCACCCTAGCTTATAAACAACATAGGCGCCTCGAGGACGGAGCCCCCGCCCCTGCTCCATACCAGCTCCGTCCCCGCCGTGAGCGG
>BNJT01001322.1_pt1 | contig 15738 bp, 11 predicted proteins | sample 8540491 | NCBI WGS metagenome assembly BNJT01 (sample SAMD00202455, study PRJDB9452) | human saliva metagenome | host: Homo sapiens
CGGGTGCAGTACCATCGGCGCTGTCAGGCTTAGCTTCCGGGTTCGGGATGGATACCGGGCGTTTCCCTGTCGCTGTGACCACCGAGACGACTACGTGGACAGTGCGTGATGACCGTCGTCTCTGGTACGACCTCTATTCGGTTATCCGTGTGGTTGCCTCACCCCCACACACTGGTGGTGTGTGGTTGGTGGTTGGGCTGGGGTGTGGACCAGTAGTGGACGCTTCTGCCTACTGTGGTTGCTCACCCCTGGTACTCCCACGCACACCAGGTGTGTGGTGTGTGGGGGTGTTGTTGTTTGTGTTGGCCTATTAGTACCAGTCAGCTCATCGAACCGTTGCCGGTCTTCCACTTCTGGCCTATCAACCCAGTAGTCTGTTGGGGCTCTACCAGAACACCAAAGGTGTTCTGTGGAGACCTTATCTTGAAGATGGTTTCCCGCTTAGATGCTTTCAGCGGTTACCCCTTCCCTGAACGTAGCCAACCAGCCGTGCCCCGGGCGGGACAACTGGCACACCAGAGGTTCGTCCGTCCCGGTCCTCTCGTACTAGGGACAGGCCTTCTCAAGTCTCCTGCGCGCGCAGAGGATAGGGGACCGAACTGTCTCACGACGTTCTAAACCCAGCTCGCGTACCGCTTTAATGGGCGAACAGCCCAACCCTTGGGACCTGCTCCAGCCCCAGGATGCGACGAGCCGACATCGAGGTGCCAAACCATGCCGTCGATATGGACTCTTGGGCAGGATCAGCCTGTTATCCCCTGGGTACCTTTTTATCCGTTGAGCGACGACCCACCCACACGGGATCGCCGGATCACTAGTTCCCTACTTTTCGTACCTGCTCGACCCGTCGGTCTCACAGTCAAGCTCCCTTGTGCACTTGCACTCAACACCTGGCTGCCGACCAGGCTGAGGGAACCTTTGAGCGCCTCCGTTACACTTTAGGAGGCAACCGCCCCAGTTAAACCACCCACCAGGCACTGTCCCCTAACCCGGATCACGGGCCCAGGTTCAGGCGCACGCCATAACCAGAGTGGTATTTCAGGACGACTCCACCGCCACTGGCGTAACGGCTTCACAGTCTCCCACCCTATCCTGCACAAGCTATAGCGGGCGCCAATACCAAGCTGTAGTAAAGGTCCCGGGGTCTTTCCGTCCTTCTGCGCGAAACGAGCATCTTTACTCGTACTGCAATTTCGCTGAGCTCATGGTTGAGACAGCGGGGAAGTCGTTACGCCATTCGTGCAGGTCGGAACTTACCCGACAAGGAATTTCGCTACCTTAGGATGGTTATAGTTACCACCGCCGTTTACTGGGGCTTAAATTCACCACTTCACCCCACAAGGAGGGTTGATGGTTCCTCTTAACCTTCCAGCACTGGCAGGCGTCAGTCCGTATACATCGCCTTACGGCTTCGCACGGACCTGTGTTTTTTTAGTAAACAGTCGCTTCCCCTGGCCTCTGCGACCCTCCCCCAGCCCGCGATGGGGCTTCAGGGCTCAGGCCCCCCTTCTCCCGAAGTTACGGGGGCATTTTGCCGAGTTCCTCAACCATGATTCACTCGTGCGCCTAGGCATACTCTGCCCGACCACCTGTGTCGGTTTAGGGTACGGGCGGCTGGCACCATCGCGTCGAGGCTTTTTCTCGGCACCCCCAGGATCACCCTGTTATCCCCCACCAGAGTAGGGGTCACCATCACGCCTCACCCCCGTCATCAAAGACAGTCCCCCGGATTTGCCTGGAGGACGGGCTGCGCGCTTGAACGGACCAAGCCATCAGGTCCGCCGGGCTACCACTGTGCGTCACCCCTGTTAACACGCTTGCCTACCTGCACGGAGGGTCCCCAGACCCCACCACCACAACCACACCGTCAGGCGAACCTGACACATGCGGCCTTCATGGCGGCTGGGCGTGGGTTAGCACCCGCGCGTCAGCATGGGCGGTGCTTCGCCGGTACGGGAATATCAACCCGTCATCCATCGACTACGCCTGTCGGCCCTCGCCTTAGGTCCCTGACTCACCCAGGGCGGACTAGCCTGGCCCTGGAACCCTTGGTCATTCGGCGCTAGGGCTTCTCACCCCTAGTATCGCTACTCATGCCTGCATTCTCACTCCCGCACCGTCCACCAGCAGTCACCCACAGGCTTCCCCCGGTGCAGGACGCTCCCCTACCACCCACAACCCCTGCCACCACCCCGGGCAAGCCGGACAGTGAAAGGGAACAACGTCATGGGTCCGCGGCTTCGGCGGTGTGCTTGAGCCCCGCTCACATTGTCGGCGCACGATCACTTGACCAGTGAGCTATTACGCACTCTTTCAAGGATGGCTGCTTCTAAGCCAACCTCCTGGTTGTCTGCGCGACCGCACATCCTTTCCCACTTAGCACACGCTTAGGGGCCTTAGCCGGCGATCTGGGCTGTTTCCTCTCGACCACGGAGCTTATCCCCCGCAGTCTCACTGCCACGCTACAACCCGAACGGCATTCGGAGTTTGGTTGACGTCAGTAACCCTGTGGGGCCCATCAGCCACCCAGTAGCTCTACCTCCGCCGGGCAACACGCGACGCTGCACCCTAAATGCATTTCGGGGAGAACCAGCTATCACGGAGTTTGATTGGCCTTTCACCCCTACCCACAGCTCATCCCCCAGTTTTCAACCCAGGTGGGTTCGGTCCTCCACACGCTCTTACACGTGCTTCAACCTGGCCATGGGTAGATCACCCCGCTTCGGGTCCAGAACGCGCCACTACACAATCGCCCTGTTCGGACTCGCTCTCGCTACGGCTACCCCACACGGGTTAACCTCGCGACACGCCACTGACTCGCAGGCTCATTCTTCAAAAGGCACGCCACCACCCCCACACCAAAAGCATGAAGGCTCTGACGGCTTGTAAGCGCCCGGTTTCAGGTACTATTTCACTCCCTCCCGGGGTACTTTTTCACCATTCCCTCACGGTACTATCCACTATCGGTCATCAGGAGGTATTCAGGCAGCCAAGTGGTCTTGGCAGATTCACACAGGATTCCACGAGCCCCGTGCTACTCGGGCACCATCCCAGACACGCACCAACCAGTTCCGCCTACGGGGGTATCACCCACTACGCCACGCCTTCCCAGACGATTCAGCTACCAGCCAGCACACGCGCCCCCTCTCCGGCAGAAGAGGAACAGAACAGCCCCACAACCCCGCACACGCAACCCCCTGCCGAGTATCACACGCACACGGTTTAACCATCATCCGCTTTCGCTCGCCACTACTCACGGAATATCTTCTCCTACGGGTACTGAGATGTTTCACTTCCCCGCGTCACCCCCCACACCCCTATACAATTCAGATGCAGGTGACACGACATAACTCGTGCCGGGTCCCCCATTCGGAAACCCTCGGATCACAGCCCGCCAGCCGGCTCCCCTGAGGAATATCGCAGGCCACCACGTCCTTCATCGGCCCCTGATGCCAAGGCATCCACCGAACGCTCAAAAAAACAAAACAACAAAGACACACGAACAAAAACAAACAATTTGTCGCAGAAATCTTACAGTAAGATGCTCGCGTCCACTATACAGTTCACAACCAACCCACCCACACCCGGCTCCCACCACCCCACACAAGGCAGCAGAACACGGGCCAGGCAACCAGGGCGCACTGCCCCAGAACCCCGACAGCATGCCACCCCCACACGCACCAAGCACGCGGGGGCACCCACCACCAGCAGACCACCACGACCACAACAGCCGCAGCAGCCCACCACAGCGGGCGTGTCTCCTATGCCAGCACCAGACAAACCAACCACCCCGCACACCAGTGCACGACGGTCAGCCGCCCAGCCCTTCCGCGAGGGCAGACCCCCCAGCCGGCCCAGACCCATACAGCGGCCCAGACAACAAACGACCAGGAAGCCACCCCCACCATCAATCCTTAGAAAGGAGGTGATCCAGCCGCACCTTCCGGTACGGCTACCTTGTTACGACTTCGTCCCAATCACCAGCCCCACCTTCGACCGCTCCCCGTAGGGCCACGGGCTTCGGGTGTTGCCGACTTTCATGACGTGACGGGCGGTGTGTACAAGGCCCGAGAACGTATTCACCGCAGCGTTGCTGATCTGCGATTACTAGCGACTCCAACTTCACGGTGTCGAGTTGCAGACACCGATCCGAACTGAGACCGGCTTTTAGGGATCTCGCTCCACCTCACGGTATCGCAGCCCTCTGTACCGGCCATTGTAGCATGCGTGAAGCCCAAGACATAAGGGGCATGATGATTTGACGTCATCCCCACCTTCCTCCGAGTTGACCCCGGCAGTCTCCCCGCGAGTCCCCACCACAACGTGCTGGCAACACGGGACAAGGGTTGCGCCTCGTTGCGGGACTTAACCCAACATCTCACGACACGAGCTGACGACAACCATGCACCACCCTGTGAACCGGCCCCACAAGGAGGAAAGCCCCGTCTCCGGAGCCGACCGGCACATGTCAAGCCTTGGTAAGGTTCTTCGCGTTGCATCGAATTAATCCGCATGCTCCGCCGCTTGTGCGGGCCCCCGTCAATTCCCTTTTGAGTTTTAGCCTTGCGGCCGTACTCCCCAGGCGGGGCACTTAATGCGTTAGCTACGGCGCGGAAGACCCGGAAAAGGCCCCCCACACCTAGTGCCCAACGTTTACGGCGTGGACTACCAGGGTATCTAATCCTGTTCGCTCCCCACGCTTTCGCTCCTCAGCGTCAGTAACGGCCCAGAGACCCGCCTTCGCCACCGGTGTTCTTCCCTGATATCTGCGCATTCCACCGCTACACCAGGAGTTCCAGTCTCCCCTACCGCACTCAAGCCGGCCCGTACCCACCGCAAGCCCCCAGTTAAGCCAGAGGATTTCACGACAGACGCGACCAGCCGCCTACGAGCTCTTTACGCCCAATAATTCCGGACAACGCTCGCGCCCTACGTATTACCGCGGCTGCTGGCACGTAGTTAGCCGGCGCTTCTTATCCAGCTACCGTCAACCCACCCACAAGGAGCAGGCCTGCTTCACTGGCGAAAGAGGTTTACAACCCGAAGGCCTCCATCCCTCACGCGGCGTCGCTGCATCAGGCTTGCGCCCATTGTGCAATATTCCCCACTGCTGCCTCCCGTAGGAGTCTGGGCCGTGTCTCAGTCCCAGTGTGACCGTCCACCCTCTCAGGCCGGCTACCCGTCACCGCCTTGGTAGGCCATCACCCCACCAACAAGCTGATAGGCCGCGAGCCCATCCCCCACCAAAAACACCCAAAGGCGCATCTTTCCCAGGCCCACCATGCGACAGACCCAGAATATCCCGTATTAGCCACACTTTCATGCGGTTATCCAGAAGAAGGGGGCAGGTTACTCACGTGTTACTCACCCGTTCGCCACTCATCCAGAACCAGCAAAAGCCGGTCCCTTCACCGTTCGACTTGCATGTGTTAAGCACGCCGCCAGCGTTCGTCCTGAGCCAGGATCAAACTCTCCAAACAAAACCAACAAAACCAGGCCCCAACCAACCACAAACAGCCAGCCAGAACCCACAGTCAGTACAACAGTCCAGAAAACCAGACCAGGCCCAACCCAACCCCAAACACAGGGCCAGGCAAACCAAAACAAAACAAAACCCCAAAAACCACACACAACCAAAATCATGCGCAACCCCCAGGGCCATGGCATAAAAAACATGACACACTATCGAGTTCTCAAACAACACACCCACCGAGAACTTGTCGGAAGGCATTTTGCCTTTCGCTTCGCTCTCAGAAGCGCCTGAGAAACTTTAGCGAGCCGGATTTTCTGAGTCAAACGAATGGGCGGTGACCCTCGTCTCTCTTCGGCTCTCTTCAGTTCTCAGTCCCCGGCCGGTCTGAGGAAATTCATCCTCCCCGTTTCGGGCCGGAGAGAACATTACGCACCGACCACCAACCCGTCAAACTGTTGAGCGGTGACGGTGCCCACAAGGCATCGTCACCGCTCAACAACTGTGTTCGTAAGGTAAGGCTTTTCCCTTGACGGTGGAGCCTAAACCGCACGTCCGACGGCCAGGTTCCGCCGTCCCTTGCGCACCAGCACCACTCCCCGGCGAGCAGGTGCTCGGGACCGATGACCGCGGTCTCGTCGGCCACCTTGACGTTGTTGATGTAGGCCCCGCCTCCGGCAATGGTCTTGCGGGCCGCATTGCGCCCGCGCTCCAGCCCCGTGCCCACGAGCAGGTCCACGATCGTGGTCTGTCCGACTGTCACGTCACCGGAGGCGAGATCAGCCGTGGCCGCCAGGATCGTCGCCTCATCGATGTCGGCGAGGTCGCCGCGGCCCCACAGTGCGGAGGTCGCCGCTTCGGCCTGGGCAGTCGCGTCGGCTCCGTGGACCCACGTGCAGACTTCGTGCGCCAGAACCCGCTGCGCCTCACGTGCCTTCGGGTTCTCGGTCGTCGCCGCCTCCAGGCGCTCAATCTCCTCGCGCTCCAGGAAAGTGAAGACCTTGAGGAAGCGCACGACGTCGGCGTCGTCGACCTGGAGCCAGAACTGGTAGAAGGCGTAGGGGCTGAGCATCTCGGGGTTGAGCCAGATCGCCCCGCCCTCAGACTTTCCGAACTTGGTGCCGTCGGCCTTGGTGATGAGAGGGTTGGTCATGACGTGGACCGAGGCGCCCTCGACCTTGTGGATGAGGTCCATCCCGCCCACGAGGTTGCCCCACTGGTCGTTGCCGCCGATCTCCAGGGTGCAGCCGTAGCGTCGGTAGAGCTCGAGGTAGTCGTTGGCCTGGAGGACCTGGTAGCTGAACTCGGTGTAGGAGATGCCCTCCTCGCTGGCCAGGCGCCGGGCGACGATGTCCTTGGAGAGCATGGTGCCCATGCGGAAGTGCTTGCCCAGGTCCCGCAGGAAGTCAATGGCGCTCATCGCCTGGGTCCAGTCCAGGTTGTTGACGATCTGCGCCGGGTTGTCCCCGCTGAAGTCGAGAAGGTTCTCGAGCTGTTCCTGCAGGCTGGCCGCCCAGCCTGCGACAACATCCTTGGTGTTGAGGCTGCGCTCCCCCTTGGCGCGCGGGTCGCCGATGAGGCCGGTCGCCCCGCCCACCAGCGCCAGCGGACGGTGCCCGGCCAGCTGAAGATGGCGCATGACCTTGACGGCTACGAGGTGCCCGTGGTGAAGGCTCGGCGCCGTGGGGTCGAACCCGCAATAGAAGGTGACGGCCCCGTCGCTGAGCGCCGCTCGCAGCGCGTCGATGTCGGTGTGCTGGGCGATGAGCCCGCGCCACTGCAGTTCGTCCAGGATGTCCGTCACTGTCCAGTCGCCTTCCGTGGGTTGTCGTGCTTGCCGCACGCATGATCCCGGCGCGTCACGCTCGGGTCCGGCTGATACCTCCGGCGCAGATAGTCTGCCATGCTCCGGCTCGGCTTCCACGAAGAGGCCGGGCCACGGAGCCGTGAGCCGGATACGGGGAGCCTTCACGAGCCCTGAGTCGGGCGATCCCATATGAGGGTGTACCGGTAGTAGAAGCGCCGTCGAGTCCTGGCCCCGGGAAGCAGCCGGACTGCCACCCTACGAATCTCGGCCAGGGACTCGTGGAACACGAGTGACCACACCGATGTCTGAGCTCTCCGTCGCAGGGCGCCGACCACGTGCAGAGGCAGGACGGCCAGTGCGGACAGCGTCCAGTCCCACAGGCTCTTGTTGGCGGCCAAGCCGACGACGATCAGACGCCCGCCGGGTGCCACCAGCTGACTCAGCCTCACCAGGGCGGGTTCCAGTGGGAGGTGGTGCAGCGTGGCCACGCAGGTGACCGTCTCAAAGGTGCCGATGCGCTGAGGAAGGTCCAGATCCATGACATCGTCGAGCAGCACCTCGGCCTGCGGAGTCCGCTCCAGACGTCTGCGCGCTCGAGCAACTGCCTGCCCGTCGGTTTCAAGTCCGACGGCGCGCCGGCACACCGCCGCCAGGCGTGCGAGCAGGAGCCCGTCACCGCATCCGACATCGAGCGCGCTTCCACCGCGCAGCGCCGCGTCCCGCACGATGCGCCGGTGAAAGGCGACGTTGTGGTTCCAGTAGTCACTGGCCACTGCGGGAGCCTGGTGGAGCAGCCGCCGTGGTCGGACCGGCTGTGTCGCTCGAGGTCTTGGGGCTCTCAGCCCGGTCGGTAGACGCAGCGGTCTCCTCGTTGGGCTGCGTCGCTGATCCGCGCGCTACGACGCCGGCTTCACGCAGCAGTGCCTCGCGCAGGTGGGGCACTGCTGCGAAGTACGCCTCATCGGCGTCCTCCACCAAACGCGTTGCCCGGGCCCCGACATCTCTCCCTGCCGCTGTCATGGTCACGATCCGGGCACGGGCGTCCTTGGGATCCGGCTGCCGCGACACCAGACCGGCCCGCTCCAGCCGGCGCAGCACCTGGCTGGTGGTCTTCACGTCCATTCCCGCCTGGGTCGCGACCATCACCTGGCTGGCCCCGTCCCCGTGCTCCTCGAGCCACTGCGTGCAGGCCAGGAGGACGAACTGGGAGTGTGTCAGTCCAACTGGCTCCAGGGCGGCAGCGATGTCTCGCTGCCAGGCCAGCGCGGCCCTCCACATGAGGAAGCCGGGGCTCGCCTCAGGACCCTGGAACCTTGTCTTCACATATCGACCCTAGCAGCCTGGACGAGCGAGTCGATGGCCTGCGGAAAGTCCTCGGCGATTCCTGGACCGATCGTCGGGCCTACATCGTCGGCACCGGGGCCGTCGATGTCGAGGCGGGTGGTCACAACGCTCTTCCCTTGTGTCTGCGCGGGCATGAAGGAGTGGGTGAAGGTCAGCTCCACTCCCCCGTAGGAGACCCGGTCCGCCTGGACATGAGGGGGTTCCCAGCGGATCACCGTGATCTCGATACTGTCCTGCCCCTCCGGAGTCATCGTGATCGAGGCGCCGGGTCCCACGGGCTCGCGCGGCTCGTAGCGATCTCCCTGGGGGAGCTCGATGTCACCGGAGAGAACCCTGATCCAGGTCTCCCACAGGACCTCCGCCGGGAGATCCACTGTCCGTTGGCACTCAGTCGACCACATGGCCGTCCCCTTCCTCGTCCTCCGCGCTCAGCGGTTCCGCACCACAAATAGTCTTTGCAGCGATAATCCGTGCACCCATTATTAGCGGACAGGAGTGGCGTGGGCAAGTGGAGACCCATCGGAGTCGAGCTCGGCGAGGTTCAGCCCTGTGAGCGTCGCCTGGTGACGGCCGGCCGGTATGGCGAGACGGTGGGCTCTCCGTCCAGCCAGAAGCGCCACGGGAAGGCTTCTCCGTCTCCCCCGGAGCCGGCCACCCCGGTGCGCGGTCCGCGGCGAATGCGCCCGGCATCCGGTGCCCTGCTGCGGCAGCGTCAGGCAGATGCGTGATCCCGGCCCGCCCAGCAGCGCGCCGTCGTCGGAGCGGTCCAGTCCCAGTGCGGCGCACAGTCTGGCCGGGCCACGGGCCAGGTCGCGGTCAGTGCGGGCTGCGGGGCGGCGTCCCCTGGCCTGCTCGAGTCCTTCGACGACCTCTCCCCCGCGCAGCAGCACCGCGCGTGAGACCCCGGCAGGTCCGGTGACGATGTTGAGGCAGTGGTGCATGCCGTAGGTGAAGTAAACGTAGATGCACCCGCCGGCCTCGAACATGGAGGCGTTGCGCGCCGTGCGTCCCCGGAAGGCGTGGGAGCCCGGGTCCTTCTCGCCGCGGTAGGCCTCCACCTCGGTCAGGCGGATCGCGACACGCCCGGCCGAGTCGGCAACGGTGATGACGGCGCCCAGCAGCGCCGGGGCCGCCTCCAGGCTGTCACATCTGAGCAGTGAGGCGACCTCGGCGCTCAGCTCGATCGCCGTCTCCCTCAGGGAAGCGTCTGACATCGACCTGCCGCCCCGGCTCAGTCCTGGTCCTCCTCGTCCCGCTCCTCATCGGTCTCACTGGGCTCGGGCCACTGGGGACCGGCGGGGCCGTCCAGCAGGGAGCCCTCCCAGGCAAAGACTCGCAGTTCGGCGCTACGGGCGATGGCGCGGGCGAGCTGCTCCACCACTCGCACCGGTGCGGTGCCGCCGTGCCCGGTGCGGGCCGCCACCGACCCCTCGGCTGAGAGGACCTCCCGCACCCCCGGGGTGAGCCGCTCATCAATGGCGGCGAAGTCGGCGTCGGTCAGGTCCCACAGCTCAATGCCGCGCTTCTCGCACTCGCGCACGCAGGCACCGGAGATCTCGTGGGCGCTGCGGAAGGGCACACCGTTCTTGACCAGCCACTCCGCGATATCGGTGGCCAGGGAGAACCCCTGGGGGGCGAGCTCCGCCATGCGCTCATAGTGGAGGGTCATCGTGCTCACCATGCCGCTGACGGCCGGCAGGAGGACGGCCAGGGTGTCGACGGCGTCGAAGACCGGTTCCTTGTCCTCCTGCAGGTCCCGGTTGTAGGCCAGGGGCAGGGCCTTGAGGGTGGCGAGCAGCCCAGTCAGGTCGCCGATGAGGCGCCCGGCCTTGCCGCGGGCGAGCTCGGCCACGTCCGGGTTCTTCTTCTGCGGCATGATGGACGAGCCCGTGGAGTAGGAGTCGTCCAGGGTGACGAAGTCGAACTCCTTGGTGTTCCAGATGATGACCTCCTCGCTCAGGCGAGAGACGTCCACCGCGACCATCGCGAGGACGAAGCTCAGCTCGGCGACGACGTCGCGAGCGGCCGTGCCGTCGATGGAGTTCTCCACGGCCGCCTCGAATCCGAGGTCGGCGGCCACGGCATCGGGGTCCATGCCGAGCGTGTTGCCCGCCAGCGCACCGGAGCCGTAGGGGCTCACGGCGGCACGGGAGTCCCAGTCCTCCAGGCGCTCGACGTCACGCATGAGCGGCCAGGCGTGAGCCAGCAGCTGGTGGGCGACGAGCACCGGCTGGGCGTGCTGCATGTGGGTGCGTCCGGGCATGATGGCGTCGGAGGCCTGGGCGGCCTGGTCGATGAGGGCATCGACGACGTCGAGGACGAGTCCGGCGACGTGGCGGGCCTGGTCGCGCAGGTACATGCGGATGAGGGTGGCGATCTGGTCGTTGCGGCTGCGCCCGGCACGCAGACGGCCCCCCAGATCGTCACCGGCGCGCTCGATGAGGCCGCGCTCCAGGGCTGTGTGAACGTCCTCGTCGGTGGCCTCCGGGACGAAGATGCCGGCGACGACGTCGGCCTCGAGACGCTCCAGGGCCTCCAGCATGCCGGACAGCTGGCCCGTATCCAGCAGACCGGCCTGTGCCAGGGCGCGGGCGTGGGCCCGGGAGCCGGCGATGTCGTAGCGGGCCAGGCGCCAGTCGAAGTGGGTGCTCACCGACAGGGCCGCCAGCGCGTCGGCGGGTCCTCCTGAGAAGCGTCCGCCCCACAGGCTGACGCCGGCGGGGGTCGCGTCCTGCTGAGCTTCTGAGGCGACGGGTTGGGCAGCGGATGGCTGAGCGGACTGGCTGGAGAACTGACTCATGGCTCCATCATGGCCCATCTGCCCGCACAGGTTCCTCAACGATCAGTCTGGACAGGCCCTGTCGTGGCTCGTAGACAAAACGACCCACGCAATCTTGAGGAAGATACGGAAGCGGGACCAGGACCAGCAACCCCGACCAACGGGAAGGAAGAAAGGCCTGTATCTCGGTTGGCACGCAATGCCATGATGAGCCAATGCCCGCCGAACAAGACGCACTTTTTCCCAGGCAAGCAGTTCATCTCCACCGTGCTCGAGGCCCTCGAGACCAAGACCCGGATGACCGGGGTGATCGCCCACCGCTATCTCATGCGCGCGGCCATGGCCGGCATGATCGTGGCGGTCTTCTATATCGTGAACTACGCCATCGTCGGCGTCTTCGACGGCCTGCGCGTCGGAAACACCTCGCTGGCAGGGCTCGGAAAGATGCTCGGGGCTCTGTCCTTCGGCCCCGCTCTCGTCTTCATCTACTACACGAAGTCCGAACTGCTCACCAGCAACATGATGGTGGTGGCCATCGGCCACTACTACAAGCGGATCTCGACGTGGCGGGCCCTGAGGGTGCTGGTCATGTGCCTGGCCGGCAACTTCGCCGGAGGGCTGGTCTTCGCGGCCATGTACCGCTTCTCCACCCTCGTGGGGGCGGCAACCGGCGAGCAGGCCGTGCACTCCGTGGCCGCCAAGCTCCACTACCTGTCGTCGGCCTCGGGAATCGGGGATCTCTTCGTGCGGGCGGTCCTGTGCAACTTCATGATTAACCTGGCGATGCTCCTCATCTACAACGGCTTCATCCGCGAGGACTGGTCCAAGATCTTCGCGATGCTCATCTCCGTGTTCGTCTTCGCCTTCCTCGGCCTGGAGCACTCCGTGGCCAACACGGTCCTGTTCACCGTCGTCGGCCTGACGCACGGGATCGATGTCCTGCCGGCGCTGGGGAACGTGGCTGTGGCCCTGCTGGGCAACTTCGTGGGCGGCGGGCTGCTGATCGGCGGCTACTACGCCTACGCCAATGACGACTCCCGCTGGCTGCGCCGCCAGCCCCACCACAACGAGGCGCAAGCGGCCACGTAGCCGAGTGCTTCGAGGTGGTGGGACCGGCGGTGCGGCTCAGTCAGAATCCCCGATCGTTGCCGGCGCGCACGTCGCGGGCGGCGGCGAGCTTGGACTGCATCCCGTAGATCTCGATGAATCCCCGCGAGGAGGACTGGTCGAAGGTGTCTCCGCTCTCGTAGGTGGCCAGGTTGAAGTCGTACAGGCCCGTCTCGGAGCGGCGCCCGTTGACGGTCGCCCGACCGCCGTGCAGGACCATGCGAATATCACCGCTGACGTAGCGCTGCGTATCCTCGATGAAGGCGTCCATGGAGCGCTTGAGCGGGGAGTACCACTGGGCCTCGTAGACGAGATCGGCCCAGGTCTGCTCCATGCTCCGCTTGTAGCGGTGCTGCATGCGCTCCAGGGTGACGGCCTCGAGCGCCCGGTGCGCCTCGATCAGGGCCACGGCGCCGGGGGCCTCGTAGATCTCGCGGGACTTGATCCCCACGAGCCGGTCCTCGACCATGTCGATACGTCCCACGCCCTGGGCGCCGGCCCTGCGGTTGAGCTCCTGAATCGCCTCCAGGGGGCTGACGTCGCGACCGTCGATGGCCACGGGGATGCCCTCCTTGAAGGTCAGGATCACCTCGTCGGGCAGGGGCGGGTAGGCGGGGTCGTCGGTGTAGACGTAGACGTCCTTGGTGGGGGCGTTCCACAGGTCCTCGAGGTACCCGGTCTCAATGGCGCGGCCCCAGACGTTCTGGTCAATGGAGAAGGGGTTGTGCTTGGTGGTCTCGATCGGCAGGTTGTGCTTCTCGGCGTAGTCGATGGCTACGTCACGGGTCAGCGCCAGGTCTCGCACCGGGGAGATGCAGTCCATGTCGGGGGCCATGGAGGTGATGGAGACCTCGAAGCGGACCTGGTCGTTGCCCTTGCCGGTGCAGCCGTGCGCCACGGTGTGCGCGCCGAACTCGCGGGCGGCCTTGACCAGGTGACGGGCGATGACGGGGCGGGACAGGGCCGAGACGAGCGGGTAGGTCCCCTCATGAGGGCGTTGGCCTTGAGCGCCGGCATGCAGTAGTCGTTGGCGAACTCGTCGCGGGCGTCGGCGACATAGGCCTCGACGGCGCCGCAGTCGAGGGCTCGCTGACGGATCACCTCGAGGTCCTCGCCGCCCTGGCCGACGTCGACGGCGACGGCCACAACCTCACGACCGGTGGCCTCGCCGATCCAGCCGATGGCGACGGACGTGTCCAGGCCTCCGGAGTAGGCCAGGACGACACGGTCCTTGTGGATGCTCAATGGGATCACTCTTCTCTTCGTGATGACGCCGCCGCAGCGGCGCCGAGGTGACAGGGGGATGTCAAGGGTGGTGGGAGAGGTCAGGCTCGGGCCGAGGGGTCGGCCAGGGCGAGCAGGTGTCTGGCCACGTCGGCCGCGACCTGGGCGCCGCGGGTGATGACCAGGACGGTGTCGTCGCCGGCGATGCACCCCATGACGCCGGGCATCATGGCGTCGTCGACGGCCCCGGCGAGCAGCTGGGCACCGCCGGCGGGAGTTCGCAGGACCACCTGGGGGCCGGCCCACTCGGCGGTGACCAGCAGCTCGGCGCACCACCGGGACAGGCGGGCGGTGGTGTGGGCGCGCAGGGAGTCCTCGGTCTCCTCCGTCTCTAAGAGGGCACCGGTAGGAACCTGGCCGGGGGCACCGGCTTCGGGCATGGAGTAGATGAGCTCTCCGCCCGGGGCGCGGATCTTCGTGGCCCGCAGCTCCACCAGATCCCGCGAGAGCGTGGCCTGAGTGGTGCTGATACCGCGCTGTGCCAGGGCCTTGCGCAACTCGGCCTGCGAGCGGATGCGTTCGCGCGACAGGATCTGGACGATGCTGGCGTGCCTGGCGGTCTTGGTCCCGGGCACCAGGGGGCCGTTGCCTCCAGATCACGCTGAGAGGCCTCGATGGCGGCGCTCATGAACCGGCTTTTCTCTGACTGTGCCCGAGCAAGAACCTCGGACAACGTGGTGGTGAACGCCCTGGCGTCATCGTCGGAGAGGATGAAGGGGGAGCCAGGCGGATCGTATCGGGGCGCGGCGCGTTGACGATGAAGCCGCGGGCCGCCAGGGCGGCGGCGATCTCAGCAGCGGGTGGAGCCCGTCCTCCAGCCCGACGCCGAGCAGCAGGCCGCGGCCGCGCACCTGATCGACTCCGTCAACGGCTGCCAGCTGCCTGGACCAGGCCGAGCCGAGCTGCTGAACCCGCTCCAGCAGGGCCTGGCTGCGGATGGTACCGATGACGGCGAGGGCTGCTGCACAGGCCACCGGGTTGCCGCCGAAGGTGGTGCCGTGCTGCCCCGGCTCGAGAAGAGCGGCGGCCTGCCCAGTGGCGACGGCTGCGCCGATGGGGGATTCCTCCGCCCAGTCCCTTGGCCAGGGTGACGACGTCGGGGACGACGCCCGGGGCCAGCAGGTGGTGGGCCATCCAGGCGCCGGTGCGTCCCATTCCGGTCTGGACCTCATCGATGATGAGCAGTGCGCCGGCGGCCTCGGTCAGCTCGCGGGCCGCCTCCAGGTATCCGGCGGGCAGCTCACGCACCCCGGCCTCGCCCTGAATGGGTTCGACGATGAGTGCCGCCACATCCGGCCCCAGCGCGGTGCGCAGGGGCCCTCGATGTCGCCGGAGGGGATGAACTCGACTCTCCGGGCAGCGGCTCGAAGGGCTCGCGGTAGGCGGCCTTGTGGGGTCAGGCCAGCGCGCCCATGGTCCCTAGCCGTGGAAGGCGTCCTGAGGGCCAGGACGCGGGCGCGGCTCCCGCCGTGGCGGCGGGCGATCTTGAAGGCGGCCTCATTGGCCTCGGTGCCGGAGTTGGCCAGGAAGACGCGGGAGTCGTGAGCGGGACGGTTGGGGAAGGTAGCCGAACGAGCCTCGGCGAGGCCGACCTGTGGTGAAGAAGTTCGACGTGCCCCAGCTCGGAGAGCTGCTCGGTGACGGCCCGGACGATCGCGGGGTGCGCATGGCCCAGGCAGCCGATTTGACGATGCCTGCCAGCAGGTCGATGTACTCCTGACCGTCGGCGTGCCCCAGACGTGGGCGCGCCTCCCCGGACCAGGACCCGACCCGGGTGCCGAAGGTGTTCATGACGGAGTCGGTGTAGCGCGCCAGCCAGCCGGCGTTGCCGGTGCCGGGGCCCCTTCGCCCCGCAGTGGGTGCCGGTGCCAGGAGGAGTGGGTCATAGGCTCTGCCCCGTTCAGCGGCGGGACCGGAGCGTCTCCAGGGTGGATGACGGTACCGACT